>VFQQ010001424.1_pt1 | contig 33240 bp, 34 predicted proteins | sample 3512341 | NCBI WGS metagenome assembly VFQQ01 (sample SAMN10412373, study PRJNA504923) | tailings metagenome | isolation source: Relicate 2 Philex TSF1 revegetated site | place: Philippines: Tuba, Benguet | collected 2017-08-29 | reverse complement strand
CAATCACCGGGACGAAGATATGAAACCCTTGATCATCAAGCTCTTGAAGGCTACCCCGGCTGACGAGAGCAGGAAAAATCTAGTCCAGCTTGCTTAGGCATTACCTTGTTTTTCTGCCGGTTAAACAAAGCAAGACGTGGATGGTACGCCTTCGCGTACCATGACGATCTTTGTTATGGGACGCATCGAGCGCGTTTTGCGTCAACTGTGTTCCTGAAACACCGGGGGACCGGAAAGCCCAGTCTTGCTGCGCAATTTCATCACGGCCAGAGATTGAACCCTCCTCCGTCGTCATGCCCGGGCTTGACCCGGGCATCTCTCGGAAATTGGAAAATGCTTAGGGAACAGCCGAAAAATGGGATGCCCGGGTCAAGCCCGGGCATGACGATGGAGGGGGAGGAGCAGTCGGTCAGAAGTTAAACCGGACAGCCGTGGTAGCGCGCCGACCATGACGGTCTGTGCCGAAGGCGCTGTTGGTGGCCGATCACCAACCCAGAATAACACTGAAAACAGCTAAAAATCCTGCAATTCGGCGCGGATCGCGGTGAAGGCGGCGGGGGTCAGGCTGAGGCCGATATGGTTCACGCCGGGCAGCAGGCGCACCTGGGCATCGGGCCGCATCGCGGTCAGTTCGGGGCCATAGGCGGCGGCGTTGAATAATTCATCCTGCTCCCCCACCAGCAGGATCGGGGCGCGGCTTTGGCGCCGGTAATCGGCGGCATAATCCTCATGTGCCTTGAAATTGGCCCACAGCCGGAAGGAATAGGTATAGGGCTGGCCGTTGCGGTCCTGGCGCGCGAAGGCCAGTACCGGCAGTTGCTGGAACCAGGGCAGCCCGGCCTGGTTCAGTACGGCGAGGGCAATCAGACGTGGCAGATGCACGCCGGCCCAGCTTTCGCCATTCCGATTGCTGCGATAGGTCGGCGATTGCGGATGCAGCATCGGCGCCAGCAGCAGGATGCGCTCAAAGCGCTCGCCGAGTGCGCTGCCGGCGATGCGCAGGGCAAAGCCGCCACCGGCCGAGAAGCCGATCAGGCCAAGCTTGCCGCCTGGTTGTTGCAAGGCGGGCTGCTGTAAACTTGGCGGCAGGCTGGCGAGGAAATCCGCCAGGTCATCATCCATCTGGCCGATATAGTCGATATCGCCGAGCCGGCCGCTTTCGCCATGGCCGCGCATGTCGAGGCTGTAGATGCTGGGGCCGTTTTCGGCCCGCAAAGCCTCGGCCATGGCATGCATGCCGGTGGAATCGCCGGTCGAGCCATGGATCAGGATCAGCGCCGCTTCCGGCCGGCCGGCATAATGGCGATAAGCCAGCTTGCTGCCGTCGCGCGCAGTGAAATGCTGGAGCGGCGGCACCTGGCCCTGCTGGGCCCGGGCCTGGGCGATGGCCGGCTCCAGGATGGCGGCCATGGGCGGCGGCGGCGTGCTGGTGCCGAAGGCGATCAGGCCGGCAAACAGGGCCGCCACGGCGGCGAATAATGCCAGCCCGGCCAGGGCGGCGCGGCCGAACAGATGCGGTGACAGGCCCCGGAAGGGGTTGGCGGCGGATTTGCTCATGGCGGGCATTCTTCAAGCTGGCGGGTGGCAGGAAAGTGTCCGCCGTCACGCCGGAAAGCAAGGTTTTCCGCGCCAGCCTGGCGGTTCGGTCCGGAGCCTTGCCGTCGGGCTGGGCGCTGGGCATAGTTCAGGCCATCCAAGGAGAGCTTATGACCACGATTTCGCCCCAAGCCGCGCTGATCTACGCCATGGTGATTGCCGCCGTGGCCGATGGCAGGATCAAGGATACCGAACTGGAAGCGATTTCGTTTGCCGTGCGCAGCCTGCCGGTTTTCCGCGGCTACAGCCAGGATTCGATGCGGGTGGCGACCGGCGATTGTGTCGCCCTGCTGGATGACGAAGACGGCATCGAGGCCGCGCTCGGTCTGGTCAAGGAGGCATTGCCGCAGGATCTGGCCGAAACCGCCTATGCTCTGGCCTGCGACATCGTGGCGGTGGATGGTCATGCCGAGCAGCCCGAATTGCGCTGGCTGGAAATGCTGCGCCACGAATTGCGCGTCGAACGCCTGCATGCCGCCGCCATCGAGCGCGGTGCGCGGGCGCGTTACCGCCCGCTGCACGCCGTCGCCGCTTTGCGTTAATCCCAGGCACCTGCCGCCGCCGCCTGCCGCGCATAGGCGTCGATGCCGACCGGCGCCCGGCCCAGGGCGCGCTGCACCCCATCGGCCAGATGGGCATTGCGGCCATCCAGCACGGTGGTGAACAGGTAGCGCACCAGGGCGATATAATCCGGCGCCAGACCATAATCCGCCATGCCTGCGAAATAGGCTTCTGCCGGCACCTGTTCATAATTCACCGGCCGGCCCAGCGCGGCGCCGATCTGCGCGGCGGCCTCGGCGAAGCTGAGCAAGGCCGGCCCGGTCAGTTCATAAAGCTGGCCGGCATGGCGTGCCGGATCGCTTAAGGCCGTCACCGCCACGGCCGCGATGTCGTCGGCATCGATGAAGGGTTCGCGCACGCCGCCGATGGGTAAAGCCACATTGCCGGCCTTGATCGCATCGGCCAGGAAAGCCTCGCTGAAATTCTGCATGAACCAGCTGGCGCGCAGGATGGTCCAGGCCGGGCCGGCGCGGCGTACCAGGTCTTCGCAGGCCTCGGCTTCCGGCTCGCCGCGCCCTGATAGCAGCACCAGATGCTGCAACCCGGCACGCGCCGCTGCCTGGGTGAAGGCAGCCATGGTGGCAATGGCGCCAGGCACGGCCAGATCGGGCGCAAAGGCGATATAGGCGGCGCGGCAGCCGGCCAGGGCGGCGGGCCAGGTCGCCGGAAGCTGCCAGTCGAAAGCCGGGCGCGACACGGTGCGTATTGGTAGATTTCGGGCGGCCAGCCCGGCAACGACGCGACGCCCGGTCTTGCCGCTGGCGCCCAGCACCAGGATCGGGCTGTCGGTGCTGTTATGATCGGTAATCGGCTGATTTTGCATCTCGGGCTCCATCGATTATAAATATGAGCAATCCTCATATTTGTGAAATGTGATAAAGCCTCGTATTATCTTTGGCAAGATAAAAATGAGTATTCCTCATATTTCTTTCGGGCATGATGATGGATGACCAGCAGGGCGAAGCGGCGCCCATTCTTCCGGCCGGGCGCCAGCCGAGCCAGCGGCGCAGCCGCGAGCGGGTGGAAAAGCTGTTGAGCACTGCCACGGCGCTGATTGCAGCCAGCGGCAGCGATGCCCTGCGCATGAGCGATGTGGCGCAGCAGGCCGGGGTGTCGATCGGCTCGCTGTATCAGTATTTCCCCGACAAGGCGGCGCTGATCCGCGCCCTGGCCGAGCGCTATAACGAGGCCGGTCGCCACTGCACGGCCACGGAACTGGATGCAGTGCAGCAGCCGGATGAACTGCCCGGCGCCATGCTGCGCATCCTGGATGGTTATTTCGCCATGTTTCAGGCCGAGCCGGCGATGCGTGATATCTGGTCCGGCACCCAATCCGACAAGGCGTTGCAGGCGATGGATGCCGAGGATGGCCGCTGGCATGCGGCCCGGCTCGCCGCCACTTTGCGCCGGCTGCATCCCGCTCTCGCCGCACCGGTGGCGGACCAGGCCGGGCCGGTGGCGGACCAGGCCGCACTGGAGCGGCGCTGTTTTCTGCTGATGTATCTGCTCTGCGCCACGGTGCGGGTCGGCATTGCGGTGGGTGAGGTGGAAGGCGCCGCCATGGTGGCGGCGTTCAAGCCGATGCTGCTGCGCGAATTGGCGCTGCTGGCGGCGTCAGCGTGAGTGCGGCGGCATGATCAGGTGCAGCGGCTGCTGGCCCACCCGCAGCCGCGCCGGCAGATGGCCGGCCAGATCGCCATCGGCCTGCACCGGTTCACGGCCAGTGGATTCTATCGCCTCGATCAGCACCTCGCGGCTCTGCAGAAGCTGAATTTCCGGCAGATACTGCAGCAGGCCCAGCGGCAGGGCGGCCAGGGCGCGGGCCACGCCCCAGCGGCCGCCGCGCCGGAACAGGCAAATCTGGAAATCCGCGGCCTCCAGCCGGGCATCCGGGCAGCAAATGAACCGACCACCGTAAAAATGCCCCTTGGCGATCACCGCCGAGGCGGCTTCATGTGTCACGCCATCGATGGTCAGGCGATAAAGTGGCCCGGCCCAGCCGAGCAGCAGGCGCAAAGAATGCAGCACATAGGCGCCCTTGCCGAATTGCCGCTTCAGCCCCGGCGGCAGGCCGGCCACCACATGGGCATCGAAGCCGATACCGGCCATGATGGTGAACAGGCGGTCATTGACGAAGCCGGGATGGATGGGGCGCGCCTCGCCATGCAGCAGGCAGTGCAACACGGCGGCGGGATCGAGCGGCAGGCCGATTTCCGCCGCCAGCACATTGGCGGTGCCGAGCGGAAACAGGCCGAGCGGTGCGGCGCCCATGGCCGGCAGGCCATTCGCCACCTCGGCGATGGTGCCGTCGCCGCCGGCCGCCACCACGGCATCATAACGCTCGGCCAGGGCGTCGCCGGCAAAGGCCTCGGCATCGCCGCGTTTTGTGGTCGGGCGGTATTCCACCGCGCAGCCGGCTTCCTCCAGCAGATCGAGATAAGCCTCCAGCCGCGCCCGTTTGCGCCGCCCGGCGGTGGGGTTGTAGATGATCAGCAGCCGGCGGCGCGGGCGGGAAAGCGTCATGCCCGCCGGCTTAGCAGATTTGCCCTGCCGGCGGCAGCGATAGTTTCATGACAGCGGTGCAGCGCCTTGACGGCGGGTGTTATGAAAGTTTGGGCCGGCAGATTTTAATAATAAAGTGTATTATGTAAGTATGGCGGATTAAATTTTCGCAACGACTGGCCGTATGAAAGGATAATGAGAGAACATCATGACCGCGCCCGCGAATACAAGGCTGGGTTCCTTTGAGGTTACGGCTGTCGGCGGCGAGCGGGTGCGTGCCTTTATCCCGCCGCCACTGCCGCCCGAACCCGCTTTGCGCCTGGAGGGGTTACTTGGGCTACTGGACCAGGCCAACCGGGCGCTGGGCCGCCTGGACGGCATGACGGCGATCCTGCCGGACAGGGATCTTTTCATCCATATGTATGTCCGCAAGGAAGCCCTGCTCTCGTCCCAGATTGAGGGTACGGTCTCCACCCTGTCCGATCTGCTGCTGTTCGAGAATGAGATGTCTCCCGAAGGTGGCCTGGCGGATGTGCAGGAAGTGTCGAATTATGTGGCCGCCCTCAATCACGGCATGGCGCGGCTGCAGGAGGGCTTTCCGCTCAGCTTGCGGCTGATTCGAGAGATTCATGCCATCCTGCTGGCCAAAGGCAGGGGCAGCGACAAGACGCCGGGAGAGTTTCGCACCAGCCAGAACTGGATCGGCGGCCTGCGTCCCGGCCGCGCCAGTTTTGTGCCGCCCCCACCACATCAGGTTTTGCCCTGTCTGGGCGAACTGGAAAAATTCATTCACAAAGAGGATGCCGATCTGCCGCTGCTGGTGAAGGCCGGGCTGGTGCATGTGCAATTCGAGACCATTCACCCCTTTCTGGATGGCAATGGCAGGCTCGGGCGCCTGCTGATCACCTTTCTGCTCTGTGCCGATGGTGCCTTGCAGCAGCCGATCCTCTATCTCAGCCTGTTCTTCAAGGCCAACCGCCAGCGCTATTACGATCTCCTGCAGCAGGTGCGGCAGACCGGGGATTGGGAAGCCTGGCTGGAATTCTTCCTTATCGGCGTGATCGATACCGCCGCACAGGCTACGGCCACGGCCACCCAAATCCTGGCGCTGTTTCAAAGTGATAGGCAGAAAGTTGCCGGTCTGGGGCGGGCTGCTGCCTCGGCGCTGCGGCTGTATCAATGGCTGCAGACCAATCCGGTTTGCAGCATCCAGATGGCCACGGATGGCCTGCCGGGCCTGTCGCGTCCCACCGTCGCCAAGGCGGTGGCGCATCTTGTCGCGTTGGGCATCCTGCAGCAGACCGCCGCAGGCCGGCAGCGCAATAGATATTTCATTTACCGCCCCTATATGGATGTGCTGGCGGCCGGCACCGAGCCGCTGGCTGATTGACGCCGAATCCGGGGTTGACAGTGGTTTTTCGGCGGCTATAGTGCGCCACCTCAGGAATTCTGGTGGCGGCTGGGCTCAGTGCGCCGCCTTTTCACATGGATTTGGCAAGATGTTCGCAGTGATCAAGACTGGCGGTAAGCAGTACAAGGTGGCGGCGGGCGACGTGCTCGAAGTCGAGCTGATCGCCGGCGAAGCCGGTGCCACCATCGAATTCGACCAGGTGCTGGCCGTGGGTGGCGATGGCGCCACCAAGATCGGCAAGCCGCTGGTGGAAGGCGCCAAGGTCACCGCCGAGGTGATCGGCCGCACCCGGGGCGAGAAGCTGATCATCTTCAAGAAGCGCCGCCGGCAGAATTCGCGCCGCAAGAATGGCCACCGCCAGGATTACCTGTCGGTCAAGATCACCAACATCGCCGCCTAAGGCGCGACCAGGATTTAGGAGAAGACTATGGCTCACAAAAAAGCTGGCGGTTCCTCCCGCAACGGCCGCGACTCGCAGAGCAAGCGTCTCGGCGTCAAGAAGTTCGGCGGCGAAGTTGTGCTGGCCGGCAATATCATTCTGCGCCAGCGCGGCACCAAGGTGCATCCGGGCAAGAATGTTGGCCTCGGCAAGGACCACACCATTTTCGCCCTGGCCGATGGCGAAGTGAAGTTCCATGACGGCAAGAAGGGCCGCGACTATGTGTCGGTGCTGCCCCAGGGTGCCCCGGCGGAGGCGTGATCGAAACGCGCCTTCCCGAAATTGAAGCGATTTGAGGGGAATGGCGCAAGCCATTCCCCTTTTTCGTTTCCAGCGAGTCCAGCGACATGAAGTTCCTCGATCAAGCCAAAGTCTATGTGGAGAGCGGCCAGGGCGGTCCCGGCTCGGTCAGCTTCCGGCGTGAAAAATTCATCGAATATGGCGGCCCCGATGGCGGCAATGGCGGCCGCGGCGGCGATGTCTGGGTCGAATGCGTCGATGGCCTCAACACGCTGATCGACTATCGCTACCAGCAGCATTTCCGCGCCAAACGCGGCGGCCATGGCATGGGCCGCAGCCGCACCGGCGCCGATAGCCCGCCGGTGGTGCTGAAAGTGCCGGTCGGCACCGAAATCCTCGATGAGGATGGCGAAACCCTGATCGCCGACATGACCGAGGTGGGCCAGCGCGTGCTGCTCTGCCGGGGTGGCGATGGCGGCCATGGCAACGAGCATTTCAAGACCGCCACCAACCGCGCGCCGCGCCGTGGCGAACCGGGCTGGCCGGGCGAAAACAAGTGGATCTGGCTGCGGCTGAAACTGATCGCCGATGCCGGCCTGGTCGGCCTGCCCAATGCCGGCAAATCCACCTTTCTCAGCCGGGTCAGCCGCGCCAAGCCGAAGATCGCCGATTATCCCTTCACCACGCTGAAGCCGCAGCTCGGTGTGGTGCGTTTCGCCGACAAGGAATTTGTGCTGGCCGATCTGCCCGGGCTGATCGAGGGCGCCTCCGATGGCGCCGGCCTCGGCACGCGCTTTCTCGGCCATGTCGAACGCTGCGCGGTGATCCTGCATCTGCTGGATGGCACCGAGGCCGAGCCGGTGAAGCAATGGCGCCTGATCCGCAAGGAACTGGCCGCCTATGGCGCCGGGCTGGAAGACAAGCCGGAAATCATCGGCCTGAACAAGGCCGATGCGATCCCGCCGGATGAGCTGAAGGCCAAGGTGCAGAAGCTGAAACGCGCTGCCAAGCGCCCGGTCCTGGTGCTGTCCGGCGTTTCCGGCGACGGCATCGATGCTGTGGTGCAGGCGCTCTATGCCCAGGTGGCGGCGACACGCCTGAGCGAGCAGGGCGAGGCGACCGGCGACTGGACCGTGGTGTCATGACCGATCATCTCGGCAAGGCGCGCCGCGTTGTCGTCAAGGTCGGCTCCAGCCTGCTGGTGGATGGCGACAAGGGTACGCTGCGCGGCCAGTGGCTGCAGGCTCTGGTGCAGGATATCGCCGCATTGCGCGAGCAGGGCAAGGAAGTGCTGGTGGTGTCGTCGGGCGCCATCGCGCTCGGCCGCCGCGTGCTCGGGCTCGGCCCCGGCGCATTGCGGCTGGAGCAGAGCCAGGCCGCCGCCGCTGCCGGCCAGATCCGGCTTTCCGCCGCCTGGGCCGAGGCCTTGTCGAAACATGATCTCAAGACGGCGCAGATCCTGCTCACCCTGGGCGACACCGAATCGCGCCGGCATTACCTGAATGCGCGCGAGACCGCCAAGACCCTGCTCGGCCTCGGCGTGGTGCCGGTGGTGAACGAGAATGACACCGTGGCGACGGCGGAAATCCGCTTCGGCGACAATGACCGGCTGGCTGCCCGGGTGGCGCAGATGATCTCGGCCGACAGCCTGATCCTGCTCTCGGATATCGACGGGCTCTATACCGCCGATCCAGGTGTCGATCCCACGGCGCAGTTCATCCCCGAGGTGAAAGTGATCACGCCGGAAATCGAGGCCATGGCCGGCATCTCGCGCTCCGGCTTCGGGCGTGGCGGCATGATCACCAAATTGCTGGCGGCCAAGATCGCGGTGGGTGCCGGCTGCGCCATGGTGATCGCCAACGGCAAGAAGCAACATCCGATCCGGCATCTGGCCGAGACCGGGCATTGCACCTGGTTCCGCGCCAGCGGCTCGCCCGCTGCCGCGCGCAAACAATGGATTGCCGGACATCTCAATGCCCAGGGCATGCTGACCATCGATGCCGGCGCCGCCCAGGCCTTGCGCAAGGGCCGCTCGCTGCTGCCGGCCGGCGTCACCGCCGTGCATGGCCGTTTCCAGCGCGGCGATGCGGTGCAGGTGGTGGATGCCGAAGGCACATTGATCGCCCAGGGCCTGTCAGCCTATGCCGACGAGGATGCGCGCCGCATCATCGGCCATAAATCCAATGAAATTGTCGCCCTGCTTGGTTACGCTGGCCGCGACGAGATGATCCATCGCGACGATCTCGTGCTGCGTTAGGAGATTTGCCATGAACGCGCCGCTCTCTGCCGAAACCTCTGCCCAGGTGATCATGGAGCAACTGGGCCAGGCCGCGCGCCAGGCCGCCGCCATCCTGGCGGTGGCGGATCGCGCTGCCAAGGACCGCGCCCTGCTGGCTGCTGCCGCCGCAATCCGCAGCAGCAAGGCCGGCATCCTGGCAGCCAATGCCGAAGATATGGCGGCGGCGCGCGCCAAGGGCCTGGGCGCGGCCTTGCTGGATCGCCTGGCGCTGGATGACAAGCGCGTCGAGGCCATTGCCGTCGGGCTGGAAGATATTGCCGGCCTGGCCGATCCGGTCGGCGCGGTCACCGCCGAATGGACCCGGCCCAATGGGCTGCGTTTCCAGCGTGTGCGCACGCCGCTCGGTGTCATCGGTGTGATCTATGAAAGCCGGCCCAATGTCACCGCCGATGCCGGCGGCCTGTGCCTCAAGGCCGGCAATGCCTGCATCCTGCGCGGCGGTTCGGAAAGCTTCAAATCCAGCCGTGCCATCCATGCTGCGCTGGTGCAGGGCCTGCTGGAAGCCGGGCTGCCGGCAGCGGCGATCCAGCTGGTGCCGAGCACTGACCGCGCCATTGTCGGCGCCATGCTGACCGCGCCGCAATATCTGGATGTGATCGTGCCGCGCGGCGGCAAAAGCCTGGTGGCGCGGGTGCAGGCGGAAAGCCGTGTGCCGGTCTTCGCCCATCTCGATGGCAATTGCCATGTCTATGTCGAGGCCAGCGCCGATCTGGCCATGGCACTGGATGTGGTGCGTAACGCCAAGCTGCGCCGCACCGGCGTGTGTGGCGCGGCCGAGACTTTGCTGGTGGCGCAGGATGCCGCCGCCACGCATCTGGCGCCGCTGGTGTACATGCTGCTGGAGGCCGGCTGCGAGGTGCGCGGCGATGCTGCCACTCAGGCGGTGGATGCCCGGGTCAAGCCGGCCAGCGAGGAAGACTGGGCCACGGAATATCTGGATGCCATCATCGCCGTGAAGGTGGTGGCCGGGCTCGATGCGGCGATTGTCCATATCGAACATTATGGCTCGCATCACACCGAAAGCATCCTGACGATGGATGCCGGCCATGCCGCCGAATTCATGCGCCGCATCGATAGTGCGATCCTGCTGCATAATGCCTCGACACAATTCGCCGATGGTGGTGAATTCGGCTTCGGGGCTGAAATCGGCATCGCTACCGGCAAGATGCATGCGCGCGGTCCGGTCGGCGTGGAGCAGCTCACCACCTTCAAATACCTGGTGCATGGCACCGGCCAGATCCGGCCCTGAATCATGGACGGGCTGCCGCTGCCGGCTTTTGGGGCGCGGCTGCGGCTGCGCATCGGGCTGCTCGGTGGCTCGTTCAATCCGGCCCATGCGGCGCATCGTGAAATCAGCCTGGCAGCGTTGCAGCGGCTGAAGCTGGATCAGGTCTGGTGGCTGGTCAGCCCGCAGAATCCGCTGAAAAGCCGCGCCGGCATGGCGCCGCTGGCCGAAAGGCTGGCAATGGCGCGGCAGGTGGCGGCGCATCCGCGCATTCGCCCCAGCGCCATCGAGCAGCAATTGGGTACGCGCTATACCGTGGATACGCTGCGCGCGCTGCGCCGGCATTATCCGGCGATGCAGTTCGTCTGGCTGATGGGCGCCGACAATCTGGCGCAGATGCGCTATTGGCGGCAGTGGCGCCAGATCGCCGCACTGATGCCGATCGCGGTGCTGGATCGTCCGGGTTATGGCCTCAAGGCAGCGTTTGGCCTGGCGGCGCAGGTGCTGGCGCGGCATCGCCTGGCCGCCGGCAATGCCCCCGCCCTGGCGGCACGGCGGGCGCCGGCCTTCATGGCGCTCAAGACCCGGCTCAATCCGCTCAGCGCCAGCCAGCTTCGCGCTGCGCGGAAATAGCCGGCGGCAAAAGCAGGCTTGCAAGCCGGGCGCTGAATGCCCATATACTTGGCTATGACCCGGAAGCGCAGCCTCAATCATATCTGCCGCGCTGGCCGCCTGCATGCAGGCGTTGCCGCCCCGGCCGTGCGCGCTTGAAGCCTCAAGCCGCCCCTGCCGGGGCCGAATAACCCGAAACGGTTCTTCCGAAAACGGTCCTTACTCCCGCGACGCTGCCGGCAAACCTGCCGGCGCGCGCGCTTGTCCATATGGAGAAAATTTCATGTCTTTCCTGCAACCCCTGCCCCCGGTGATGGTGGGCAATGCCGATTACGACCGCCTGCTGCCGCTGGCCGAAGCCTGGCGCAGCCGCCGGCCCGATCTGGCCGAGATGCTGATCGGTGAATTGTCGCGCGCCGAATTGCGGCCGCAGGGCCATCTCGATCCGCGCGTGGTGGCGATGTATAGCCGCGTCACCTTCGGCTACAGCCATAGCCGCGAGACGCAGAATGCCACCCTGGTCTATCCCAGCGAGGCGGATATCGCCGCCGGCCGCATCAGCATCGCCACCCCGGTGGGTACGGCGCTGATCGGCCTGCGTGAAGGCGACAGCATTGCCTGGCTCACCCAGAGCGGCGTGGAACGCCGCATCATCCTGCACAAGGTGGTGAACTGAAGCCTCAGAATTCCTGCCAATCGTCATCCGCCGCTGCCGCGGCGGGTGCCGGCTTGGCTGGGGCTGCAGCGGCTGGCTTGACGGCGGCTGGCTTGACAGCAGCGGGTTTGACGATGGCAGGTGGCGGCGTTGTGGCGGGCTTGGCAGCCACGGGTGGTTTCGCCAGGGGCGCTGCAGGCGGCGGCAAAGCTGCATTGCCGGTATTGAAGAAGCCGACCAGCCGCGCCAGTTCGGCCGCCTGACCGGCCAGTTGCTGCGCGGCGGCGGTGGTTTCCTGCACCAGCGCGCCGTTGCGCTGGGTGATCTGTTCCATGCCGCCCACGGCATTGCCGACCTGCTCCAGCCCGACCGCCTGATCGCTGCTCGCCGCCGCGATCTCGCCGACAATCTCCGACACCTGATTGATCGAACGCACGATGCCTTCCAGCGCCGTGCCGGTGCGGTCCACCAGATCGGCGCCGCTTTTCACCTGGGCATTCGACTCGGCGATCAGCGCCTTGATGTCCTTCGAGGCATTGGCGCTGCGCTGCGCCAGGCCGCGCACTTCCTGCGCCACCACGGCGAAACCCTTGCCGGCCTCGCCGGCGCGGGCCGCTTCCACGCTGGCATTCAGTGCCAGCAGATTGGTCTGGAACGCAATCTCGTCGATCAGGCCGATGATGTCGCTGATGCGCCGGGCGCTATCCTCGATGCCGCGCACGGCGCTCACCGCATCGCGCACCACGCTGCCGCCCTGATTGGCGCCATCGCGGGCGCCGCCGGCCAGCCGGGCCGCTTCCTGGGCGTTGCGGGCATTCTGGCGCACGGTCTCCATCACATTCTGCATCGAGGCGGCGGTCTGCTCGATGGCGGCGGCCTGGCTCTCGGTGCGGCTGGCCAGATCCTGGCTGCCGGCGGAGATTTCCGCCGAGGCGGCGCGCACCGCTTCGGCGCTCAGCGCCAGGCGGCGGGCAAAATCGCGCAGCACATCGCTGGTGGTGTTGAGATCGCTCACCATGGCGGCGAACCGGCCGCCGAAACGGCCTTCGATATGCTGGCGCAGATCGCCCTTGGCCAGGGCGGCGGTCATCTGCGTCACGGTGTTGAGCACTTCATCGGTGCGCGCCAGCAGCCGGTTCACCGCTTCGCCGATGCGGCGCAGGCGGCCCTCCAGGCTGGCGACATCGACACGCTGCGCCAGATCGCCCTCGGCAGCAGCGGCCACGACATGGCCGATGGCGGCCTCAAAATGCTGCTCCTGCTCGGCCTGATGGGCGGCGAAGCGGCTGCGCTGCTCGGCGGCCTGCTGTTCCAGCGCCTCGCGCTCGGCAATGCCGGCCTGCATCTGTGCCAGGCTGGCGGCGCTGTGACGGAACAGGCCATCCAGCACCACACAAAGCCAGATCAGCATGCCGCATTCCACCACCACGATCACCGCATGCAGGATCACCCGCAGCAGGCTGGCGCCATCGGGAAAAATCGCCGCCGGCAGCAGGAAATTCAGGCCCAGATGATGCAGGGCGGTCAGTGCTGCCGCCAGCAGCACCACGCGCCAGTCGCAATACACTGCCAGCATGGCGAAGCTGGCGAAGTAATACATATGCACATCGATCTGCCATGGCCCGGCAGCGGCATTGACCAGCAGCGACACCATGCCGACCATGCCGGTGGCGACGACATAGCGCGTCAGCGGCGCTATCGGGTCGCGCAGGCAGCATAGCGTGGCGGCCAGCGCCAGCAGCGCGGCGAAGCCGGCCGGCAGCCACAAAGCCGTGCCATTGAGCCAGCCAACCAGCGCGATCAGCGGCACATGCAGCCAGAGCCAGAAGACAAAAAGCCGGCTCGCCTTGCCGCGCAGGGCGTCCACATTCTGGATGGTCAATGCATTCTGCATCATAGGGGTCTTCCTGTTTTACAAGTAAATCAGCGTATGGTCGGGAATGTCGCTCAGCCGGGCAGCAGGCAGCCGGCCAGCCAGCCCTGGGCATCCAGCACCAGCCAGGCGCCATGACGATAGAGAGCCGGCGTCAAGGCCGCATCGGCAGCGGCATCGGCCGCCACCAGCCAGGCACCACCGCGCCCGGCGGCGATCGGCCTGGCCCCGGCAGCGGCCAGCCCGGCCAAGGCAGCTTCAGCCGACAGGGCGGGCGGATACAGCACCAGCAGGCGCGCCGCCGCCGGCTTTCCATCGGCAGGGGCGGAAAACGCCCCCAGCGGCAGGGCCAGGGCGGGCAGCAGGGCCAGCAGGGCAAGCAGCAGCCAGTGGCGCAACGGCATGGCGAAGAACCAATTCACGAATGGCAAGTGGATTTACACATCCCGCAAACTAGTCCAAAAATTAGCCAAACCAAGCGAAAATCGCGGCAGGCACGGTAAAATATTACCATCTGTCGCGGAAATTGCGGCAGCCATCCCGGCTGCCAGTTAATGGGGTCTGTCATGCCGCAGAATTTTGTCGTTATGCCGATTTATGCTGCCCTGCTCGGGCTGCTGCTGCTGGTACTGGCCGGCGCCGTGGTGCGGCTGCGCGGCAAGCACAAGGTGGGAATCGGCGATGGTGGCCATGAGGATCTGGCGCTGGCCGGTCGCGCTCATGCCAATTTCATCGAATATGTGCCGATCGCGCTGATCCTGCTGCTGCTGCTGGAATATCGCGGTGTGCCGGCCTGGGCGCTGCATGGCCTGGGTGGCGGCCTGTTGCTCGGCCGCCTGCTGCATGCCTGGGGCCTGAGCCAGAGCCGGGGTACGTCGCCCGGCCGTGCCATCGGCATCCTGCTCACCTGGGCGGTGCTGCTGATCACCAGCCTGTGGCTGCTGCTGATCAGCCTGCGTTAGGGTCCAGACCCATTACTAAAGGGTCCGGGATTGGTCGGGGCAGCCCACCGGCTAGGAGCAAATCGCAGCGCGTAGTGGGACTACGGGCAAGATTTGCGACGCTGTCCGGCGGGCTGCCCCGGCCAACCCCTGCGGGGCGCTGTGATTTTGCTGCCTGGCGGCGTCGGCAAGCCTCACCGATGCACCACATCGCTTTCGGCTTGCCTCCTGGCCAGGCAACAAAAGCACAACGTCACGGACCCTTTAGTAATGGGTCTGGACCCTGGTATTTGCTCTGCCAGCGCCGCGACAGAACGGCGCCACGGACAAAAACGGGAGGCGATGATGTATGATTACGTGATCGTCGGCGGCGGCTCGGCCGGCTGTGTGCTGGCGCGGCGGCTCAGTGATGATGGCCGCAGCCGGGTCTGCCTGCTGGAAGCCGGGCCATCGGACGATCCGGTGGCCTGCCGGCTGCCGGTCGGCGCCGCCTTGTTCATGCCCGGGCCGTGGCGCAACTGGGCGTTCAAGACCGTGCCGCAGCCGGCGCTGAACGGGCGCCAGGGTTATCAGCCGCGGGGCCGCATGCTGGGCGGCTCCAGCGGCATCAATGCCATGATCTACAGTCGCGGCCATCAGCAGGATTATGATGAATGGGGCCTGCCGGGCTGGGGCTGGCCGGATGTGCTGCCGTATTTCCGCCGTGCCGAACGCAATCTGCGCCCCGGCATCGATGCGGCCCTGCATGGCGATGCAGGCCCGCTGGCGGTCAGCGATATCCGCAGCCCCAATCCGTTTGCCGCCGATTTCATCCGTGCCGGCGCCGAGCTGCAATTGCCGGTCAACGATGATTTCAACGGCGCCGATCAGGAAGGCGTCGGCTGGTATCAGGTGACGCAGGAGAATGGTGAACGCTGCTCGGCGGCGCGCGCCTATCTGCCGGGGGCGATCCGCGCGCGGCCCAATCTGGATGTCATCACCGGCGCCCAGGCCACCGGCCTGCGGCTGGAGGGGCGGCGCGCCACCGGGGTGAATTACCGCCATGGCGGCCGCGACCTGCATGCTTTGGCCGGGCGTGCCGTGCTGCTCGCTGCCGGTGCTTTCGGCTCGCCGCATCTGTTGCTGCTTTCCGGTATCGGCCCGGGCGCCGAACTGGCGCGCCATGGCATCGCCGTGCAGCATGATCTGCCCGGGGTCGGACAGAATCTGCAGGATCATATCGATTATCTCGAACATTACCGGGTCGATTCCACGGCCTTGTTCGGCCTGTCGCTGCGCGGCCTGCCGGCCATGGCGCGCGCCATCTGGCAATGGCGCCACAGCCGCAGCGGCATGCTGACCTCGAATTTCGCCGAAAGCGGCGGCTTCCTGCGCAGCGATCCGGCGCTGGCGCGGCCGGATATCCAGCTGCATTTTGTGGTGGCGATGGTGGATGACCATGCCCGCAAAATGCATTGGGGCCATGGCTATTCCTGCCATGTCTGCGTGCTGCGGCCGCAAAGCCGGGGCGAGGTCGGGCTGGCCAGCCCCGATCCCCTGGCGGCGCCGCGCATCGATCCGGGTTTTCTCAGCGCACCGGCCGATCTTGAAGTTCTGAAACGCGGTGCCTGGCTGATGCGCCGGCTGTTGCAGGCGCCCAGCCTGGCGCGCCATGGCGGCCGGCCGCTTTATCCGCTGCCGCAGGATGATGCCGAACTGGAAGCGGCGATCCGCGCCCGCGCCGATACAATCTATCATCCGGTCGGCACCTGCCGCATGGGTCCGGGCGATGATGCCGGTGCCGTGGTTGGCGCCGATTTGAAACTGCGTGGCATGGAGGGGCTCTATGTCGCCGATGCCTCGGTGATGCCGCGTCTGATCGGCGGCAATACCAATGCGCCCACCATCATGATCGCCGAGAAGGCCGCCGATCTGCTGCTGCGCCAGCGCTGACGCGGCGTGTCATCATGCTCTAGCGGTCAGTGCCTGCGCCACGGCTTCCAGCAATTCGGCGCGCCGCACCGGTTTGCGCAGCATGCCCAGGGCGCCGAGATCGCGGCTCAGGCGCAAGGCCAATTCGGCATCCAGAGTCCTGCCGCCGCCCGAAGTGGCAATCACCGGCAGGCCGGGATGGCTGCGGCGCATGGCGTTGATCAATTCAAAGCCATCGGCACCCGGCATAAGGATATCGGTGATCACCAGATCGAAGCGATCACGGTTCAATTCAGTCAGGGCCAGGCTGGCATCACCGGCTTCAGCCACTTCATGGCCGGCCGCTGCCAGATGCTGGCGCAGGATGCCGCGCAATTCTGCGATGTCATCCACCACCAGGATTTTCGCCATCATCCACCTCCCGTGCAATGTCATGGCGTCGGTTAGACAGGGATAGGCTGCTCGCTAGCAAAGCGGAATTGACAGAAACTGCAACCCTAAAAGTAGGTGTATTAGCTTTTTGTAATGCCACTCCGCGCGTGGAGCGGGTATTATCCCGCCATGCGTTCGGAACCCCTGCTGCAAGCGGTGATCGACACCATGATCGACGGCGTGATCCTGATCGATCACGGCGGCATCGTGCGGCTGTATAATCCGGCCTGCCAGAAGCTGTTCGGCTATCGGCCTGAGGAAGTGCTGGGCCGCAATGTGAAGATGCTGATGCCATCGCCGTATCATGACGAGCATGACGGCTATATCCGGCATTACCAGCATACCGGCGAGAAACGCATCATCGGCACCGGTCGTGAAGTGCTGGGCCGGCGCAAGGATGGCGAGGTGTTTCCGTTCGAACTGGCGGTGGCCGAAGCCGATAATGCCGGCGAGCCGATGTATATCGGCGTGATCCATGATCTGACCCAGCGCCATCGCAGCGAGGTGGAACGCCGCCGCAGCGAGAATAATCTGCGCCTGCTGGTGGAAGCGGTGGAGGATCACGCCATTTTCATGGTCGATCCCGAAGGCCGGGTGGCGAACTGGAATGATGGCGCGCGGCGTCTGCTGGGCTATGCCGAGGCCGCAGTGCTGGGCCAGCCTTTGCAAATCTTCCATCCCGAAACACCAGGCGAAGCGGCGCAATTGCTCAGCCGCGCAGCGCAGGATGGCAGTTGCAGCATCGAAGGCTGGCGCTATCGCCAGGATGGCAGCCGCTTCTGGGCCAATGTGTCGCTCACAGCCATGCATGATGAAGCCGGCAAGCTGACCGGTTATGCCAAGATCGTGCATGATGCCACCGAGCGGCGCCGCGCCGAGGAAATGCGCGAGCAGTTGCGTCAGTCGCAGAAGATGGAAGCCATCGGCCAGCTCACCGGCGGCATCGCGCATGATTTCAACAATCTGCTCGCCGTGGTGATCGGCAGCCTGGAATTGCTCGGGGATCGTGTCGCCGATGATCTCAGCCGCAAGCTGATCGACCAGGCCTTGCACGGCGCCAGCCGGGGCGCCGAACTGACCCAGCGCCTGCTCGCCTTCGGCCGCCAGCAGACCCTGCGCGCCAAGCGCATTGCGGTGAATGAGCAGATCATTTCAGTGGCGCAGATCCTGCGCCATACGCTCGGCGACACCATCGCGGTGCATACCAGCCTGGCGCCCGGCCTGCCCGATGTGCAGGTCGATCCCGGCCAGCTCGAAAACGCGCTGATCAATCTGGCGCTCAATGCGCGCGATGCCATGGAGCAGGGCGGCATGCTGACCTTGCGCACGGCGCTGGAGCGGCGCGGCAGCGACCAGCCGGCGCCGGCCGGCGGTGCCAATGCCAAGCCGGGTACCTATGTGATGATCGCCGTGGCCGATACCGGCAGCGGCATGCCGGAACATGTGCGCGAGCGCGCTTTCGAGCCATTCTACACCACCAAGGAAATCGGCAAGGGCAGCGGCCTCGGCCTCAGCATGGTGCATGGCTTCATCACCCAGTCCGGCGGCTTTGTGCATATCGACAGCGTGCTGCATCGTGGCACCGAAGTGCGGCTCTACCTGCCCGGCCTCGACATGCCGCAGGGCAGCCAGCCGGCGGCGCGAGTGGAAGGCCCGGCCGTGCTGGTGGTGGATGACAATCCCGATGTACGTGCCACCCTGGCTTTGCTGATCGAAAGCCTGGGCTACCGCGTGCATGCTGTCGGCTCCGGCACGGCGGCGCTGGATATCCTGCAATCGGGCGATCCGGTCGATCTGCTGTTCACCGATGTGATGATGCCGGAAATGAACGGCCTCGATCTGGCCGAGCGTGCGTTGCGGATCCAGCCTTCCCTGCCGGTGGTGTTCACCTCCGGCACGGCGGGGGCGGAAATGTTCCGCACCACGCCATTTCGCGACAAGGCGCCGATGCTGGCCAAGCCGGTACGCAAGCAGATGCTGGCGGAAACCCTGGGCCGCCTCCTGAAACGTTAAAAGGTTGCTGCCGGGTTGTGGTTTTGTCATCCAGATGTCACAAAACCGACATATATCCCCGCTGCGTTCTCAAGAATAAGATAATTTTTTCAGTCACTTATGTTGATTGGATTGTGCGCGTCCGGCCGCCCCGGTAGAGTGCCGGGCCATGCGCGACCCCGCCGCCCCGCCCAGCCTACGCCTCGCCGCCGCTGCATGGCCGGGGCTGCGCCGCCATCCCGCCCTGCAAGCCCTGAAACCCGGCCGCGTCATCCGGCGCAAGCTGGATATCGCCCTGGTCGATGGCGTGGGCGGTGAACTGGCGGCGGCCGGCTGGCTCTGCCTGGCCGAAGCCGATGCGCCGCGCCTGGTGCCGCTGGTGCCGGGCCTGCCCGATCTGGTGCCGCCCGATATCGAAAATCTGGGATCGCTGGCCATCCTGGCGCGTGGCCGGCTGGAAATCAGCACCCTGCCGCTGGCCGGCGGGCGGGCGCTGATTTTTGAAACCTGGTCGATGCAGCCGGAAACGGCCCGTTCAAAAACAGTTCGCCGGCTGCCGGTGCTGCGCTGTGCCGGCTTCACTCCGGGCGAGGCGGCAGCGCTGCTGCTAAGCCTGGCTGAACCCGGGGCTGAAACTGGGCTTGAAGCTGGCGCTGAACCAGGATCGGAGGGCGTGGCTTTTGGTCTGCTTGGCGCCGACCCGGCCGTGGCGCTGGCGGTGCAGCTTGGCCTGGCGGGGCCGCGCCCGGTAAAGGCGGCGGAATTGCCGGCACCGGCGCCGGATGGCGATAGCGCGATCGCCCTGGCGGCCGGCATCCTGCGCCATTGCCTGGCCCAGCTGGATGCCAATATCCAGCCGGTGCTGCTGGGCCAGGATAGCGAAGCGGTGCATCAGCTGCGCGTTGCCCTGCGCCGGTTGCGCTCGGCGCTGGATATTTTTGCCGCCATCCTGCCGGCTGCCTGGCTGGAAAATGTGGTGGCCGATCTGCGCTGGCTCAATGCGCCGCTCGGTCAGCGCCGCGATCTGGATGTGTTTGTTGAGGAAACCCTGGTGCCGCTACGGCTGGCGCAGCCGGACCTGGCCGGTCTGACCCAGCTTGCTGCCACGCTGGAAGCGCGCCGCGCCACCGCCCAGGCCGCGCTGGCGGCGGCTTTGTCCAGCCCGCGCGCCGCCTTGGCGCTGCTGCGGCTGCGCGATCTGGCGCATGCCTCGGAGGCGGAATGGCTGCGCCGGCTCGAACCCGGCCAGCATGATGCGGCCTTGCTGCCGGCGAGCGGTTTTGCCGCGCTGAGCCTCCAGCGCCGGCGCCGTAAGCTGAAGCAACTGGGCGCGCGCCAGGCCGAATTGAGCGTGCCGGAGCTGCACCGGTTGCGCATCCGGGCAAAAAAACTGCGGTATGCCAGCGATTTTTTCCGGCCGCTCTTCGGCAAGAAGCAGACCAAGGCAGCCGGCATCGCGCTGGCCCGTTTGCAGGATATGCTGGGCGCGCTGAATGATGCGGCAGTCGGCGACCGGCTGCTGGCCGGCCTGCTCGGGCCGGTGGCGACCGATCCGGCAGCGGCGGCGATTGCCGGCTGGTTTGCCGCGCGCCAGGCGACGCAACTGGCCCAGCTCGGCCCGGCCTGGGCAGATTATGCCGGGCTCAAGCCATTCTGGAAAAACGCGCTGCCGGAAAAGCCATAGGGTCCAGACCCTTTAGTAATGGGTCTGGACCCTAAATCAGTTGCGGCCGAGATCGATGGCCTCGATCTCCCGGGTCGCCGCTTCGGCGGCCGGGCTGTCCGGTGCAATCTGGCGCACCTGCTGCAAATCGGCCCGCGCGCCGCGCTTGTCGCCGGCCAGATGGCGCAGATAGCCGCGTTCCAGCAGGGCCTCGGCATTGCGGCTGTTCAGCGCCAGGGCGGTTTCCGCATCTTCCAGCGCCCCGGCGGTATTGCCACGCAGCCGGCGTGCGGCGGCGCGCAACGCCATGGCATCGTCGCGGGTCGGCGCCAACTGCAGGGCATGGTCCAGATCGGCCTCGGCAGCGGCATAGTCATTCAGTTCGGCCAGGGCCTGGGCGCGATCGAGCCGCAATTCCACCGCTTCGGGCCGCGCCGTCACCGCGATATCGAGCAATTTGCGCGCCCGGTCGGCCAGGCCGGCAGCCAGCCAGGCATTGGCCGCCTGGGCCACCAGTTCGGTCACCAATTGCGGCGCCTCGCGCTCGGCGGCGGGCAGCAATTGCTCCAGCCGGTCGGCGGCATCGCCATAATGGCCCAGCATGAACAAGGCCAGGGCGGCGCAATGGCCGGCCGGCAGGCCGCCGCCGGTAGCCTGCCAGGTCTGCGCCCAGGCAAAGGCTTCCTCGGGCCGGCTGCGCGCCTGGTTGAGGCAATCCTGGTAGCTGGCGGCATCCAGCCCGCGCGGCTGGCTTGCCGGCGGAGGCTGCATCTGGGGAGATTGCGCCTGGGCCGAAAATGCGGCCTGCGGCAGGGCTTGCAGCGGCAGCAGGCCGGCCAGCAGAATGGCCATCGAAGTAAAACGCATCGGTGCCTTGACCATGAATGTCAGATGGGGGCGCAGACTGCGCCCGGCAATGGCCCCTGGCAAGTAGGCAGCCCGGGGCAAGTATGGAGCAGAACACCATGGAAAATCCCCGGGGCATGGAAAATTCGGAGGGCGCCGGCAAACGGCTCTTCTGTTTTGGCCTGGGTTATAGCGCGCTGGCGCTGATCGACCGCCTGCGCCGCCTGGATGGCGCGGCAAACTGGCAGTTTTCCGGCACCAGCCGCAGCCCGCTGAAATGCGCCGAACTGAGCCGCCAGGGCATCCGGATGCAGGTTTTTGACGGCAAGGCGCCGCTGGCCGAGCCGGCCTTGCTGCACCAGGCCAGTCATGTACTGATCTCCGTGCCGGCGGAGGGCCTGGCGGATGGCGATCCGGTGTTGCGCCTGCATGGCGCCGATCTGGCGGCGCGCCCGGGTCTGGCCTGGCCGGGTCTGGCCTGGATCGGCTATCTTTCCACCACTGGGGTATATGGCGATCACCAGGGCGGCTGGGTCGATGAGACCATGCCGATGACACCGAGCCAGGAGCGCGGCCGCCGCCGCGCCGCTGCCGAGGCGGCGTGGTTTGCGCTCGGCGCCCGGCATGGCCTGCCGGTGCATAGTTTCCGCCTCGCCGGCATCTATGGCCCGGGCCGCAATGCGCTGGAGAATCTGCGCCAGGGCAAGGCGCATCGTATCGTCAAGCCGGGGCAGTATTTCTCGCGTATCCATGTCGAGGATATTGCCCAGGTGTTGCAGGCCTCGATGCAGCGGCCCAATCCCGGCGCGGCCTATAATCTGGCCGATGACGAGCCGGCGCCGCCGCAGGATGTGGTGCTGCATGCCGCCGGCTTGCTCGGCCTTGAGCCGCCGCCCGAAGTGCCGTTCGATGCCGCCGAGATGACACCGATGGCACGCAGTTTCTATGCCGAGAACAAGCGCGTCGCCAATCAGCGCATCAAGCAGGAACTGGGCGTGGCTTTGCTCTATCCGACCTATCGCGAAGGCCTGGCGGCATTGTTGAAATCGTAGCGGCTGGTTGCCGGGTCAGCCAAAAATGGCTGCTTCGAAGCGCGCTCTGATGCGCGGCAAATCTTCCGGGCGATAGCCTTTATGCCGCAACAGATAGGTATCGAGGGCAAGCGAGCCGTCGCGAACACGTGCGCGCAGTTCCACCTCAGCCGCTTCACGCTGCTGCGTGGCTTGGCGGCTCAATGCTGAATTGACTAGGCTATGCCGGCTATTCAAGCCCACGGTGCGGTCAACCCTCTTTGCGGACCACAAATAATCTATAGGGATGATAAATGTATTCTTGTTGGAAAATCAAGTAGCCCTTTGGCAGTCGTCCATATCTCAAGTATCTCGCAATCAGTCTTTCATACCATAAATCAAGTTCATGCGTGTTGGGTAGGCCGATCAAGAATTCAGGTTGGTGCAGAGCAAGAAACAGTTCTATTGATTGTTTCAGGCTTTTTGAATAACCCAGGTTTCCTGCCATTCAAGCTGTTGTTCAGACTGTAGTTTCCTGAATTCATCGCCGATATTTATCTCGTTGATCATGTTGTCGAATTTGACGATGTGGACAATTTTCTCGTCCGCATTGTGCAGGCCAAAGTCTTCGAAATATCCAGGATGCTCAAGCTTCACAAAATGCCGTTGTTCAATGCGAAGAACATATTGATGCCTGCCAACATCGAAACGACAAGCCCAACTGCGCTGCACGCCCGCTTCCGTCGCTTCGATTTCCTGGAATTGCATGGATCGCATCTGGTGTTGTCTCGGCGTGTCGCCGCCTATTCCTCACGCAGTAATTTGAGCAGCTGGCCGAGCCGGGTGTCGTCCAGCTTGTCGATGCGCTGCGCCAGTTCGTTGGCCAGCAGGGTGGCGCGCGGGGTCAGGCCGGCAGTGTCGATCACCACGCGCGGATGCGAGCGTTTGGCGAGATCGGCCAAAGCCTCGGCTTCATCCCAGATGATGTTGAAATAGCCGCAGACGCGCTGGATGAACAGCCAGCTCGGCCGGCCTCGATGGCCGTGTTCCAGGGCCGAGAGATAGGCTGCTGAAACCCCGAGATCGGCGGCCATCTGCTTCAGCGTCAGGCCGCGCGCCTTGCGCAATTGCCGCAAGCGGGCACCGAACGGTGTCATGGCGACGAATCGCGCTGCTGGATCATACGCCGACCTACGATATTGTGCCGGATTTTGCACCTGGGAGAGCGGCCCGTGCTGTTGCCGCCGGGCGGTTTCAGCCTATAGTCGGTGCCATGGGATGGCAACGACGGCAACAAGCCGCGAGCACAGCAACTGTCCGGGAGACACCGCACCGCCAGCGTGCTTTGCCGCTGCTATGTGCCGCTCTGGCCGGCCTGGTATTGCTGCTGCGACCGCTGCCGTTGCAGGCCGCCGAAGTGACGGTGGGGCTGCGTCTGGTGCCACCCTATGTCACCGAAAGCGACGATGGTTTCCTGTCCGGCCTGGAATATGAACTGGTGCGCGAGACCCTGCAGCGCGCCGGGCATAAGCTGGTGCCGCGTCTGCTCACTTTCAGCCGGCTGATCGAGGATTTCCGCCGTGGCCTGCTGCCGGCTTTTGCGCCGGCCCATGCCGGCATGAAGCTGCAAGGCTGCCTGAGCGATACGCTGCTGATCTACAACAATATCGGCCTCAGCCTGCAGCAGCGTAACCTGCCGGTGGAGAGCCTGCCGCAACTCGGCGGCCTGCGCATCATGGCCTTCCAGAATGCGCATCAATTGCTGCCCGGGCTGGCAGCGGCAGTGCAGGGCAATCCGGATTATCTGGAAGTGGCAAACCAGATGCTGCAGGTGCGGGCGCTGTTCTCGCGCCGCACCGATATTGTGCTGGGGGATCGCCGGCTGCTCTATGCCCTGATCAAGGCGCCGGATTCGGGCATTCCGCCCGGCATCGGCCTGCGCGAGCATGCGCTCTTCCCGGCCACCGCCTACAGCGTCGCCTTTGCCGACGCGGCGTTATGCGCAGTCTTCAACCGCGCCCTGGCCAGCCTGCGGGCCAGCGGCGATTATGAGCGCCTGCTGCAACGCTATGAGCCCTATCCGCAGGCCAATGGCCAGCAGCGCGGCCAGCACCGTGTCCCGACGCTGACCCTGCCAGGATGAGTCAGGCTGCCAGCCCGGCCACGGCCTGCTGCTGAATTTCCACCGCGCGCGGATAGCAGATATCGGCCCAGGCCGGATCTTCCGGATAGAAGGCGGCGCGAATCTGGCGCTTGATCGCCTGGCCCTGCTCGGAGAATACATCGCCGCGCAGATGCAGCCAGTTATCGGCGATCACCGACAGCCGTACCTGCTCGGAAGGCAGCGTGCCGACTTCGATATTCACCGCCACGGTCACTGCCGGCTCGCAGAACCGCGCCATGCCCATGCGCAGATTGCCTTCGATGATCGGCGAATCCGATTGCCCGAGGGCCGGCGAGGTGACGGCATCGCCGAACCATTGCCGCGCCAGGGCGAGGGCCTGCGACTCTGGCGCATGGCGGCAGATCAACTCGGAATAGCCGAACGGGCCGAGGCCGGTATGGAAATCCACCACGGCAATGCGTTTGGCCTGGCCGAGATAACGTGTGCAGACATCGCGGATCATGTGGTGCGACCAGCAGGGCGCGGTGCCGCCATAGAAGATGCCATCGGCATGGCTATGCTGGCCGCCGACAATGGCGGCATTGGCCGCCTTGGCGCCGACCCGTTCGTAATAGGCCTTGAGCTGAGCCTCGATGCCATGGATCGCCGCTTCGTCCCAGTTGGCCGGCAGCAGCCAGGGCTGCACCTCGGCATAGGCCGGATTCTGCGGCGGCGTGGCGCCGCGCTCGAAGGCGATGAAATTGCGGTTGATATCCATGTTGTCTTCATTCACCCGGCGGCCCCAGGAGAAGCCATAGGGATTGGAGGCATGGATATTGAGCAGGGCGACGCCGGCCGGCAGCCGCGCGGCATGGCCATCACGCAGCCAGCCGACCTGGATGCCGGAGCCGTAATAACCCTCGATGCCATGGGTGCCGGAAACCGTGACCAGCACCGCCCGGGCATCGCGCGGGCCGATCCAGGCCAGGTCGGCGGCCAGGTCTTCGCCGGCAATGCCTTTCAGCGGATGCGGCAGGCTTTCGATGCTGGCGCCGGCTTCGGCGGCGGCGGCGAGGAATTTGGCGCGCGCGGCGGCATAGCTCGGCGAAAAATGATCGTGATGCGGCATGGGGGGCGTTCCGGGTTTTCCTGGCAGGGGCGGGCTTGATGGGGGCGAATCAGTCGCGGAAGTAGCCAGGATACTGCGCCCGGATGGCCGGCAGGAAGGCCAGCGAGCGGGAAAGATGCAGCCTGACCTCGCGGCTGGCGGCCTCGGTATCGCCGGCGGCGATGGCATCGATGATCGCGGCATGATCGCGCAGGGTCTGTTCCAGCTTGCCCGGCATCGGCAGATGCAGCCGGCGCAGCCGGTCGATATGGCCGTTGCGGCGCTGCACCAGATGCCACAGATCGGGCACTCCCACCGCGTCATACATCAGCCGGTGCAGCAGCCGGTCCTGGGCATTGAACTGCGCCAGATCGCCGGCCTCGCCAAAGGCCTGCTGGGCGCGTTGGGTCTGGCGCAGCCGCTCGATCAGCGCTGGATCGGGCTGTTCGGCCAGTTTATGCGCCACTTCCACCTCGATGGCGCGGCGCAGGAAAGCAGCCTGGCGGGCATGGTCCAGGTCGATGCGGCTGACCTTGGTGGCATGCTGGGGAAAGATTTCCACCAAGGCCTCCTCTTCCAGCCGCATCAGCGCATCGCGGATCGGCGTGGAACTGAGGCCGAATTGCTGCTGCAATTCCTGGCGCGACAACACGCTGCCGGGCGGCAATTCCAGGGTGATGATCTTTTCCCGCAGCAATTCAAAAACCTGCGGCGCGGCATGACGGGTGCGGTCGCGGATCGGCGCGAACTGGATCGTCGCGGTGCTGGCATCATGGGAAAGCGGGCTGCTCATGCCGCCTTATAGCATGGTGGATCGGCGCCGTCTTGGGGGTTTGACGCACTAATGCATTAGTGCTTTAATGCCGGGATAAATAAAACCGATGGAGGAAACCGCGATGCGTAATTTGATCAATCGGCGGGGGCTATGCGCCCTGCTGCTCGGCGCCGCCACCCTGGTCCCGGCTTTGGCGCTGCCATTCATGTCTGGCCCGGCCCTGGCCCAGGCGGCCTATCCCGACCGCACCGTTACGGTGATCGTGCCATTCCCGCCCGGTGGTGCTTCCGACCAGACCGCGCGCCACCTGACCGCCAAGCTGAGCGAATTGCTCGGCCAGCAGCACATCATCGACAATCGCGGCGGCGCCAATGGTTCACTCGGCGCCGGTCTGCTCAAGCAGGCCAAGCCGGATGGCTATACCCTGCTGGTCGGCTCGATCGGCGTCTATGCCATCAACCCGGCCTTGTTCCCGGATCTGCGCTACGATCCGCTGAAGGATTTTGATCTACTCACCGTGGCGGTGCGCACACCGAATGTGCTGGTGGCGAATCCGAATTTCCCCGCCAACAACGTGGCCGAACTGGTCGCCTACATGAAGCAGAACCCGGACAAGGTGTCGTTCGCCTCGTCGGGTACCGGCTCGTCGGATCACCTGACCGCCGCTTTGTTCATGCAGAAGACCGGCACGGTGGGTGTGCATGTACCCTATAAGGGCGGCGGGCCGGCCATTTCCGATCTGATCGGCGGCCATGCCAATGTCTCGTTCCAGAATCTCGGCGCCATCGCCCAGCATGTGAAGGCGGGCAAGCTGAAGGCGCTGGCGGTGACCGCCGACAAGCGCAACCCGGCTTTGCCCGATGGCGTGCCGACCATGGCGGAAGCCGGCGTCAAGGAGGTGGAAGTCTATTCCTGGCAGGCGGCGGCAGCCCCCAAGGGCCTGCCGGCAGCGGTACGCAAGACCATCGCGGATGCCATGGTGAAGGCGCTGAACAGCCCGGATGTGAAGCAGAAATTCAACGATGTCGGCTTCGATGTGGTGGCCAACAGCCCGGCCGAGTTTGAAACCTTCCTGAAAGGTGAGATCGGGCGCTGGAAAACCGTGATCGATACCGGCAACATCAAGCCGGAATAAGATAAAGAACCGGGACAGCCCGGCGGGGTGCCAGCCACCCCGCCGGTTCCATAAAAAAAGAGTAGCCACAATGAGCGACAGTCAGCCCCAGAATCTGGCCCAGAATCCGGCTCAGCAACATCCGCGCAAGACGCCGGAGCAGCTGCGCTCGGCGCGCTGGTTCGGCCCTGACGACCTGCGCAGTTTCGGCCATCGCTCGCGTTTCCGCCAGATGGGCTATGCGCCGGAGGAATGGCAGGGCCGGCCGCTGATCGCCATCGTCAATACCTGGTCCGATATCAATCCCTGCCATGCGCATTTCAAACATCGGGTGGAGGATGTGCGGCGCGGCATCCTGATGGCGGGTGGTTTGCCGATTGAATTGCCGGCGATCTCGGTGTCGGAGAATTTCGTCAAGCCGACCACCATGCTCTACCGCAACATGCTGGCGATGGAGACCGAGGAATTGCTGCGCAGCCATCCGGTGGATGGCGCCATCCTGATGGGCGGCTGCGATAAATCCACCCCCGGCCTGCTGATGGGCGCCACTTCGGCCGGGCTGCCTTTCATCTATGTGCCGGCCGGGCCGATGCTGCGCGGCAACTGGCAGGGCAAGATTCTCGGCTCCGGCTCGGATGGCTGGAAATACTGGGATGAACGCCGCGCCGGCAATCTCAGCGAAACCGACTGGAATGCCATCGAGGCCGGCATCGCGCGCAGCTATGGCACCTGCATGACCATGGGCACCGCCGCCACCATGATGGCGATTGCCGAAAGCATCGGCGTGACTTTGCCCGGCGCCTCCTCGATCCCGGCCGCCGATTCCAGCCATATCCGCATGTGCAGCGATGCCGGCCGGCGCGTGGTGGAGATGGTGTGGGAAGACCTGACGCCCAATCGCATCCAGAGCCAGGCTGCGTTCAAGAATGCTATAGCCGTGGCGATGGCGATGGGCTGCTCCACCAATGCCATCATCCATCTGATTGCCATGGCGCGCCGTGCCGGCTGCGCTATCGGCCTGGAGGATTTTGAGACCGCCTCGCGCCAAGTGCCGGTGATCGCCAATATCCGGCCATCCGGCGAGCAATATCTGATGGAGGATTTTTTCTATGCCGGCGGTCTGCCGGCGCTGATGCAGAATATCACCGGCCATCTCGATCTCTCGGCGCTGACCGTGACCGGCAGAACACTCGGCGAAAATATCGCCGGGGCGCGGGTGTTCAACGACGATGTGATCCGCAGCACGGATAACCCGCTTTACCGCGAAGGGGCGCTGGCGGTGCTGAAGGGCAACCTGGCGCCCGATGGCTGTGTCATCAAACCCAGCGCCTGCGCGCCGAAATTCCTCAAACATCGCGGCCCGGCGCTGGTTTTCGACAATTACCCGGCGATGAAACAGGCGGTGGATGACGAAAACCTGGATGTCACCGAGGATCATGTGTTGATCCTGCGTAATGCCGGCCCGCTCGGCGGCCCGGGCATGCCGGAATGGGGCATGCTGCCGATCCCGAAAAAACTGCTGAAGCAGGGCGTGCGCGATATGGTGCGGCTTTCGGATGCGCGCATGAGCGGCACCTCCTATGGCGCCTGCATCCTGCATGTGGCGCCGGAAAGTTATATCGGCGGGCCGCTGGCTCTGGTGCAGAATGGCGACATGATCGAACTGGATGTGGATGGCCGCAGCATCCATCTGGATGTGCCGGATGACGAACTGGCGCGCCGCCGCGCCGCCTGGACCGCGCCGCAGCCGCGCTATGAACGCGGCTATGGCTGGATGTTCAGCCGCCATATCAAGCAGGCCGATCAGGGCTGTGATTTTGATTTTCTCGAAACCGGCTTCGGCGCCCCGGTGCCGGAACCGGATATCTTTTAGGCCCGATATTTTCAGGAGAATGGCATGTGGATGCCCGCCAGCCGCTATCCCGATCCTGCCATCCAGGCGTTGGATGACAGTTTCAACAAATACCGCATCACACTGGCGGCCGTGGAGCGTCTCAGTACCGGCTATCGCTGGTGTGAAGGTCCGGTCTGGTTCGGCGATCAGCGCTGCCTGATCTGGAGCGATATTCCGAATAACCAGATGCTGCGCTGGGATGAGCAGAGCGGTCAGGTGACGCCGTTCCGCAAACCGTCGAATTACGCCAATGGCAATAGCCGCGACCGCCAGGGCCGGCTGATCACCTGCGAACATGGCGGCCGCCGGGTGACGCGCACCGAATATGACGGCAGCCTGACCGTGCTGGCCGATAGCTACCAGGGCAAGCGGCTCAATTCGCCGAATGACGTGGTGGTGAAATCCGATGGCAGCATCTGGTTCAGCGATCCGGCTTTCGGCATTGCCGGCAATTACGAAGGCCATAAGGCCGCGGCGGAATTGCCGCAATGGCTCTATCGCCTCGATCCGGCCAGCGGCGCCCTCAGCGTGGTGGCGGATGATTGTGTCGGCCCGAACGGGCTGTGTTTCTCGCCCGATGAAAGCGTGCTCTATGTGGTCGATTCCCGCGCCACGCCGAACCGCCTGATCCGTGCCTATGACGTGAGCGCCAACGGCAGCGCGCTCAGCAACAGCCGGGTGCATATCGATTGTGGCCCCGGTGCGGCGGATGGCATGCGCTGCGATAGCGATGGCAATCTGTGGTGCGGCTGGGGCATGGGCAACGACCATCTCGATGGCGTGATGGTGTTCAATCCCGATGGCCATGCCATCGGCCGCATCGCATTGCCGGAACGCTGCGCCAATCTCTGCTTCGGCGGCGTGGCGCGCAACCGCCTGTTCATGGCCGCCAGCCAGTCGGTCTATGCGCTTTACGTCAACGCTCAGGGCGCCACGCTCTCCTAATTGATGGACTTTATTCAATGACCAGGTTGAAACCGGAAACCCGTGCCAAGCTGCAGACCGTGAGCACGCCCACCATCGCCACCGCGCTCTACAAGCGCGGCCTGCGCAACCAGGTGATCCAGGATGTGCAGCCGCTCAATCCCGGCCTGCCGACCATGGTGGGCGAGGCCTTCACGCTGCGCTATATGCCGGCGCGCGAGGATCTGAACCCGATCACGGTGTTTCAGAACCCGGAGCATCCGCAGCGCAAGGCGGTGGAAATCTGCCCGCCCGGCGCCGTGCTGGTGATGGATAGCCGCAAGGATGCGCGCGCCGCCTCGGCCGGCGGCATCCTGATCTCGCGCCTGATGGTACGCGGTGTCGCCGGTGTGGTCACCGATGGCGGTTTCCGCGATTCCGCCGAGATCGCCCGGCTCAGCATCCCGGCTTTCCATAGCCGGCCCTCGGCGCCGACCAACCTGACCCTGCATCAGGCCATCGATATCAATGTGCCGATCGGCTGCGGCGATGCACCGGTTTTTCCCGGTGATGTGATTGTCGGCGATGCCGATGGTGTGATCGTGATCCCGCAGGAAATCGCCGACGAGATCGCTGATGAGACGGTGGAAATGACCGCGTTCGAGGATTTTGTCACCGACATGGTGCAGAATCACGGCCGCTCGATCCGTGGCCTCTATCCCGCCACCCAGGAACAGACCAGGCTGGATTTCGCCGCCTGGCGCAAGGAGCGCGGGCGGTAGGGCGGCGGATCGTTCAGGTCTGTCGCCAGGGATCGAGCAGCGGCACGCCGGTTGCGGCAAAGTCGCGGCTGTTTCGGGTCACCAGGGTAAGGCCATGCTGTAAAGCCGTGGCGGCGATCAGGGTATCGATCACCGGCAGGCTGCGCTGTGCCGAGAGTTCGCCCCAGCGTCGTGCCACTGCGGTATCCACAGGCAACAGGCGGTCGGCGAACTGAGCCTCGATGCCGTCGACCCATAGCGCGAGCAGGGCGCCCGTATTGGCATCCTGGCTCTGCTTGATCGCGACGCCCTTGCGCAATTCACCCAGGCTCAGCGTGCTCATGTAGAGCGCAGCGGAATCGGCGGCGGCCAGAAAGGCGATCACCCCGGCATCGGCGCGCTGGCGCCGGGTCTCGGAGATCACATTGGTATCGAGCAGATAGCCAGGCATTACGCCGCCGAATTCACAGATCCACCGGGCGGCCGGTATCGGCGTCGCGTGGAATATTGAAATCCTCCAGCTTCGGGCCGCCCAGCAGATAGGCTTTGAAATCCGGTCGCTGCGCCTTGAGTGCCTGGTAATCCGCTGCGGAAAGCAGCACGGCGCGTGGGGTGCCATGGCGGGTGATGGTTTGCGGGCCTTCATGCTGGGCCCGTTCCACCAGCTCGCTGAAGCGCGATTTTGCTTCCTGCACTTGCCAGTCTGTCATCGACGGCCTCTCAATAAGATCATTTTATAAGAAATATAGTCAGATAGGTCATAATTCAAGCATCGATCATTTTTCATTTGATGACACAAAACTTTCATGCGAACGTCAAATGATCATAACAAGCGCCGCTTAATGTTCGTTTGAACATATGGCGCGAGGGTTTTGGGGCAACCGAAACCCAGGCGGGAAAAGGGACGACGAAAGTGGCGATTCCGGCGGAGGATCGTGCCAGGGCGATTGTGGACCTGGTGCGGCGCGACGGCTTCCAGACCATCGAGTTGCTGGCGGCGAGTTTCGGGGTGACGCCCCAGACCGTGCGGCGCGACGTCAATCTGCTATGCGACCGCGGCCTGCTGCGGCGGCGCCATGGCGGCGTGGAAGCGCCCCCGCTCGATCTCGGCGACGGCCTCGGCCGCAACCTGGCCTATCCGGCCCGCTCGGTGCTGAATCTGGCGGCCAAGCAGCGCATCGCTGCGCTGGTGGCGGCCGAAATCGCGGCGGCTTTCCCGGCTGGCGGCGCTTCGCTGTTCTTCGGCATCGGCACCACGCCGGAGCAATGCGCCCTGGCCCTGGCCGAGCGCTTTGAGGAAGCCGGCGACCTGCGCGTGATGACCAACAACCTGAATGCCGCGCTGGCGCTGGCGCGCAATCCGGAGAATCGCATCACCATTGCCGGCGGTGAGCTGCGCAATACCGACCGCGATGTGGTGGCCGGCGAGGCGCATGGCTTCTTCGCCCGCTTTGCCGTGGATATCGGCATCTATGGCGTCGGCGGCGTGGCCGAGGACGGCACTTTGCTGGATTTCAGCCAGGACGAAGTGGCGATGCGCCAGGCCCTGGCGCGCCATTGCCGGCGGCGTTTCCTGGTGCTGGATCATTCCAAATTCGGCCGTGGCGCCACGGTGCGCGGCGGCCATATCGCGGAAGCCAGCATCGTGTTCACCGACCGCCCGGTGCCGCCCGCCATTGCGGCCCAGCTAACCGAAGCCGGCTGCCAGTTGCTGGTGGCCGCCGAAGCGCCCGTTTCATCGACCCCGATTACCACCACAGGAGAAGCCGACCATGTTTAAGCGTCTCGTATTTTCCGCCGCGCTCGGCCTTGCCGCGCTCGGCCTTCAGCCCGCCGATGTTGCGGCCCAAGGGCGGGCGATCTGCTACAATTGCCCGCCGGAATGGGCCGATTGGGGCTCGCAGCTCAAGGCGATCCAGGCCAAATTGGGCATCCAGGTGCCGCCGGACAACAAGAATTCCGGCCAGGCCATTGCCGCGCTGATTGCTGAAAAGGCCAATCCGGTCGCCGACGTGACCTATCTTGGTGGCATCGCCGCCGATCCGGCCAAGGATGCCGGCGTGCTGTCGCCCTACAAGCCGCAGGGCTGGGACAAGATCCCCGCCAGCCTGAAGGATCCGGAAGGTTACTGGTTCACCATCCATTCCGGCACGCTGGGCCTGTTCGTCAACAAGGCCGCCCTGCGCGGCAAGCCGGTGCCGCAGAGCTGGGCCGACCTGCTCAAGCCTGATTACAAGGGCATGGTGGGCTATCTCGACCCGACCTCGGCTGCCGTCGGCCAGCTCGGCGTGATGGCCGTCAATCTCGCCCTTGGCGGTGATTACGGCAATCTCGACAAGGCCATCGACTTCTACAAGAAGCTGGCCAAGAACG
>VFQQ010001423.1_pt1 | contig 33273 bp, 30 predicted proteins | sample 3512341 | NCBI WGS metagenome assembly VFQQ01 (sample SAMN10412373, study PRJNA504923) | tailings metagenome | isolation source: Relicate 2 Philex TSF1 revegetated site | place: Philippines: Tuba, Benguet | collected 2017-08-29 | reverse complement strand
AGTTGCGGCAGGAAAACGCCGTCGATTTCATTATCGATACGGTCAAGGCAAATCCCGGTGAAGTGTCGCTGCTGGTCATCGGCCCGGCCACCAATGTCGCGCTGGCAGTCCGCAAGAACCCGGAAATCGTGCCCCTGATCAAGCGGATCGTCTACATGGCGGGTGCTGTGGACGTGAAGGGCAACACGACGCCCGCCGCCGAAATGAACGTCTGGATCGACCCGGAGGCCGCCCGCATCGTCATGCGCGAGCCTATTCCACAAGCCCTCATCCCGCTCGACGTCACCGACATCACCCAGATCGGAAAGGCGGAATTCGACCGCATCGTCGCCAAGGAAGGACCGGTGCAGAAACTGTTCGGCGACAGCTGGATGGCCAAGCGCTTCGCCAAGGACGCCAACGCCAGGGCAAATGTGTTCGACACGCTGGCGCTTGCCTACCTTGTCGACCCGACTTTTGCGACCAAGGTCGAAGACCTCTTCATCGACGTGGATATCGCCTACGGTCCAGGCTATGGCCGTACGCTCGGCTACTGGAAAGAGCAGCCGACACCGCTCCTGCAAAAGGTGAAGGTGGTGAAGGAGTTCGACAATAAACGCTTCAATGACTTCTACGTCGACCTGCTCACCAGACCGGTTCCCGTTACGAAAGACTAGAGCGCCGCGCGTCCTTCTGGACGCGCAAAGGTCGCTCTAGCACTTTGAATTTGCGCGTGATCCTTTCCGAAAATCGATTCCGATTTTCGGGGTCATGCCTAGGCTCAAATCCAGGCAAAGGCCGCTGTCCAGGCGGCCTTTGCCGCCAGCCATCACATCCGGCCGGCGGAAGAAGATTGGCAAGATGATGTCTCCATCCTAGCGCGGAGGGAGCGACCTGGGTTCCCTTAAAGCGACGGATAATGCAGGATCGAATCGGCATCAGTTGCCCCCGTTTGATTTGCCCGAGACAGCCGCGAGATTTTCATGAAGATCGTCACCTGGAACATCAACGGCGTACGCGCCCGCATCGAAAACCTCCTCCACTGGCTGGAAGAAAGCCAGCCCGACATCGTCTGTCTCCAGGAGATTAAGACCGTCGATGAGCAGTTCCCGCGCCTTGAGGTGGAAGCGCTCGGCTACCATGTCGAGACGCACGGCCAAAAGGGTTTCAACGGCGTCGCCATTCTGTCGAAACTGCGCTTCGACGAGGTCAATCGCGGCTTGCCGGGCGACGACGCCGACGAGCATGCCCGTTTCATCGAAGGCGTGTTCTCCACCGACAAAGGCGCGCTGCGCGTCGTGTCGCTCTATCTGCCGAACGGCAATCCGATCAGCGATCCGGTGAAGTTTCCCTACAAACTCTCGTGGATGGCGCGGTTGGAGCGATGGGCCCGGCAGCGGCTGGCGCTGGAGGAGGCATTGGTGCTGGCTGGCGACTACAATGTCATTCCCGAAGCCATTGACGCCAGAAACCCTGAAGCCTGGCTGGGCGACGCGCTGTTCCAGCCAGAGACGCGACAGGCATTCCGGCGCCTGCTGAATCTTGGTTTCACCGAAGCCGTGCGCTCCGTTACCGATGCACCGGGCGTCTATACGTTCTGGGATTACCAGGCCGGCGCCTGGCAGAAGAACAACGGCATCCGCATCGACCACCTGCTTTTGTCACCCGAGGCAGCGAACCGTTTCGCCGCGGCATCGATCGAAAAGCATGTTCGCGCGTGGGAAAAGCCGTCAGACCATGTGCCGGTGGCAGTAGACCTGACGCTCACTGCGGCCTGATCGCGCGAGCAGGCAGGCATCGATAGTAAGCGGCTAGAAGCAGGCTACGACTACTGCTCGGCTCCGGTGACGCCCTTGGCCAGCATGTCATCGGCAAGCGAGATGGCGGTGCGCCGATCGGCCTCGCCGGAGACCGCGAAAGCCTCCTCCTGCATGGAACGAATCCAGGGCTGATCCGCCGGTGTCGCACGCGAGAGTGCGGCCGTCATCATGGCCAGCCCGCGCACGACCTTGCCGCTCTGGAACAACAGGTTGCCAAGCGTTGCCTGCGCGCCGGCATGGCCCTTTTCGGCAGCAAGCTGCAGCCAGCGGCCAGCCTGCCTGACGCTGGCCTTTGCGCCACCCTCACCCTTCAAGAACATCTTGCCCAATTCGTACTGGGCATTCGGATTGCGGTAGTTTGCGGCAGCGCGCGTGAAATACTCCTGCGCAGTCACAGGGTCTGCGCTGACGGGGCTGCCAGGGATGCCTTGCTTCAGGTAATCGCCCAAAGCAACCAGCGCATCCGAAACGTAGCTTTCTTCCGGCGAGCCGGGCTCGACATCCTGCTCGGCGATTTCAGAGAAGAACTTATAGGCCGCGTAGTCGTCCTGGGCGACGCCATCGCCCTCGGCATACATGCGCGCCAGCTTCCAGGTCGCGCCGATCTGGCCGTTCTCGGCGGCATATTTATAGGCTTCGACAGCCTGTTCCTTGTGGCCGTTCTTGTAGGCCGAGAAGCCGAACTGAAAGACTTCCCATGGGCTGGACTTCGGCTTCACGCCACTCTTGTCGTCGAAAACCTTTTCATCGAAGGCAAAAGCCTGCCCCGCGGCGCCGAGGGTCGCCACCGCGACCAGCACCGTCAAAACAGAAGATCTTGCCAACTCACCAACCCGCATGGCTGCGCATTTCTTTCGTGTCGCCCATGCGGACGATCGAACCCGTACCGGCCAGCGACTTCGCGGCCACACTTTTGCGCGGCGCATTGCGCTGGGACTCATATCCAGAAGAATTCTGCCACGCATTTTCGGCCAAACTACGGTTGAAACCGCGCAGCGAAATGGCGGCCGCGCTGCGGTTCAACTGGCTGGCATTGATAAACACGCTGGCGTTCATTTCCATTCCTGCCGCGGCCATGCGGCCCATCCCTTGCACCAACCGTCTTCGGTCTTGCCGGGGCCCTATCGAAGTGCTCCGGGTTTATGGCGGGAAATGGGCATCGCGTCCGTGTCGACTTCTTAGCCGATGGCTTGTTTCGAAACTGTTGCCGAAACGTCACAATTATGAATGGGTCCGTAGATGTTGCATTTACGGCACTGGCCTACGCAGCGACGCAGCAAACTCCGCAGGCGATATCCCAACACGCGGCAGAAACAAAAAAGCCGGGCACCCGGCCCGGCTTTTTTGTTCAAAATGAAAGACTTACCACTTGATGCTGTAACCGCCGTTGAAAGCAATGGCGTAGCCCGACTTGACACCCTGGTTGGTGCCTGGAGCGTATTTGGTTTCCTCGCCGGAGCCGAGATAGCTGAAGCCGATACCGCCGCGGAACTCGCCACCGATGCCGTCCTTGTAGGAACCGCCGACGGCCAGCGTATAGGTGTCACCGATGACGTCCCAGCCGGTGCCAACACCCTGGTCCCAGGTCAGGCTGGCGAAACCCGAAACGCTATCGTTGAAAGCATGGCCGACACCGCCGGTGACGGTCCAGCCATCCTTCCAGAAATACTTGTCCGAAGAGATGGTCACGCCGCCAATCTTGGAGCGAACGTCAAGCGTGGTCAGCTGGCTCCAGTCGGTCCACTTGACGCTGCCGAACGCCAGCCAGCCCGGCGCAACGCCAGTCTGCAGCTTGAACTCGACGCTCTGTGGCAGATTGCCGACACCGATTGCATCGACCGGCACCTGTGCATTCGGGCCAGCCTGCTGAATGATCTGGAGAAACCGGGCTTGAAGCGGCGAACCTGCCGTTGCCTGCGCCAGCACCGCGGCCGGGGCTGTCAGACCACCGTCTGCTCCATACTTCGTGCCGGAGCGGTACATGACCTGCCCGCGCAAGGCGATGTCCGGAATCTCATAGGCAGCGCCGATGCGATAGCCATATTCCTGGCCCTTGAGATTCAGGGTAGCGTTGCCCAGGCCCAGTGCCGCGTAGGAGTTCACGCGATTGTAGTCGAACTTCTCCATGAAGCCGCCGCCAAGCACCCAGAGCTTGCCCTGGCCGACATCAAATCCGACACCGCAGGTCAGTGCCGATTCATAGGTCGTGAACTCTTCGGAAATCTTGCCGCTCAGCGTCGGAAAGTCATACTTTGCATTGCCGCCATTGTTGTTCACCAGCGTGCCGGCGCAACGCAGATTTTCGGTCAGGTTGAACTTCACCGCAGCCGACGGGATGACATAGTCCTCGGCATAGTCGGTACCAACAAGCTTCGGATTGCCGTTCTTGTTGAACTTACGAGTCGGCGTCACATAGGTGACGCTCGAGCGCATGTTGAAGTTGCCCTGCTCGAAAAGGATATCCGTATCGGCCGAGCCGCGCGAGAAGCCGCCGGCGTTCGCCGAGCCGATCATCGCCAGCGACATGCACCCTGCCCCCAGGAGCGCCTTGATACGTAGAGTGGTCATGAAATTCTCTCCCCGGAAATTCGTGCACCAAGCTAGAGCCAATTCGCGTTAATGAGGCAATAAGGAATTTCAAGGCGTACAAGTACAGTTTTTTACTGTGACGCCGAATACACTGCCGATACTCGCCCTCGCCCCAGGCCAGACACCAAAAAGCCACCATTTTTGAAGGTTGGCGCAGCCAAATCGCTGCTAAATTTGCATGAAACACCCGAAAAAGCCGCTTTTTACGGGATGTGAGCCCAAATTGTTACATTATGGCAACAATGCGGTTCAAAACTTTCCCTTTACGTCAATTGTGACGCTGCGGAATGCTGTTTCCGGGTGCCTGCGAACCTTTTGAAAGCACCGTACGTAACGTCAGAATCGCCTTTCCGGCAGGCAGATTCTGCCCGCCGGATTCGGCATCAAATACCTGCCGGACTCAGCCGGCGTCGCGCACGCGGGTAAGCGCAGCCGAAAGCTTCGCCTGCTGCTCGTTGTATTCGACGAGTTTCTCGCGCTCGGCCTCGACCACCTCTTCCGGCGCATTCGCAACGAACTTCTCGTTCGACAGCTTCTTGTGCAGGCGGGCGATCTCCTCCGTAACCTTGGCCAGCTCCTTCTGCAGGCGTGCAGCTTCGGCGGCGAGATCGATCAGGCTCCCCAAAGGCAGGCAGGCCGTCGCCTCGCCCAGCACAATCTGCGCCGAGCCTTTCGGCGCGGTATCCCCGTGCGAGATTTCGCCAATCCGCGACAGCCGCTTGATCGCGGCGTCATGGTGCACCAACCGTTCCCGGGTGGCGGCATTGGCGCCAATGACCACTAGTGGCGCGATCGCCGCCGGCGGCACGTTCATCTCCGAACGCACCGAACGGATGCCGGTGACCAGATCGATCAGCCAGTTGATATCGTCCGCGGCCTCGGCGTCTTCGAAATCCGGCGACGGCCATGACGCATGGCAAAGCAACGAGGAACGTTCCTTGCCTTCACCTGCCGTCTCGGCCCACAACTCTTCCGTCATGAACGGCATCATGGGATGGAGCAGCTTGTAGATCTCGTCCAGCACAAAGGCGACGCAAGCGCGGCTTTCGGCCTTGGCAGCCTCATCCTCGCCCATGAACACCGGCTTCAGCAGCTCGAGGTACCAGTCGCAGAACTGGTTCCAGACGAACCGATAGGCGGCGCCTGCTGCCTCGTTGAAACGATACGACGTGATCGCATCTGTGATCTCGCGCGCCGCGCGGGTCAATTCGGTCAGGATCCAGCGGTTCACCGCCAGCTTGGCATCGTTCAGCCAGAACGTATCGTCGCGAGCCACACCGTTCATCTCGGCGAAACGCGTTGCGTTCCAGAGCTTGGTGCCGAAATTGCGGTAACCGGCGATGCGGGCCGGGTCGAGCTTCACGTCACGTCCCTGCGCGGCCATGACCGCCAGGGTGAAACGCAGGGCGTCCGCGCCGTATTCGTCGATCAGTTCGAGCGGGTCGATGACGTTGCCTTTCGACTTCGACATCTTCTGCCCGTTCTTGTCGCGCACCAGCGCATGCACATAGACGGTGTGGAATGGCTCCTCGTCCATGAAGTGCAGGCCCATCATCATCATGCGGGCGACCCAGAAGAAGATGATGTCGAAGCCGGTCACCAGCACATCTGTCTGGTAGTAGGTTTTCAGCTCCGGCGTCTTGTCCGGCCAGCCGAGCGTCGAGAACGGCCACAGCGCAGATGAGAACCAGGTGTCGAGGACATCTTCGTCACGGGTCAGAATCTCTCCCGGCTGGAAATTCTCCAGCTTCTCCTCGACCCAGGCCTTCCAGGGGCCTTCGTGGGCGAGATAATGCTGGATGGCGGCCTCGAGTGCCTCTTCTTCGCTCTTCTCGACAAAGATATGCCCGTCCGGGCCATACCAGGCCGGGATCTGGTGGCCCCACCAGAGCTGGCGCGAAATGCACCAGGGCTGGATGTTCTCCATCCAGTCGAAATAGGTCTTTTCCCAGTTCTTCGGCACGAAGTTGGTGCGGCCCTCGCGCACCGAAGCGATCGCTGGCTTCGCCATTTCGGCAGCGTTGACATACCACTGGTCGGTCAGGAAAGGCTCGATCGGCACGCCGCCGCGGTCGCCATGCGGCACGGTGTGGCGGTGCGGCTCGATCTTGTCGAGGAAGCCGCCCGCCTCCATCAACTCAACGACCTTCTTGCGTGCGGTGAAGCGATCCTGTCCGTGCAGCGCCTCGATGGTGGCGGCAAGCTCAGATGTTGAATCAAGACCTTCGAGGAAGTCCTCGTTATCCCTAAGGTTTACCGCTGCTTCGGTCGTCAGGATGCTGATCGCGCGAAGCTTGTGGCGCTTGCCGACCTCGAAGTCGTTGAAGTCGTGCGCGGGCGTGATCTTGACCGCGCCGGTGCCCTTCTCCGGGTCGGAATATTCGTCGGCGACAACCGGAATTTTGCGTCCGACCAGCGGGAGAATAACATTCTTGCCAACGAGCTTCGTGAACCGCTCATCGTCAGGATGGACGGCCACACCTGTATCGCCAAGCATGGTTTCGGGGCGCGTGGTGGCCACCGTGATGTAGGTCGCGGGGTTTTCCGGGTCGTAGGCAACGCCTTCGACCGGGTAGCGGAAATGCCAGAGATTGCCGTTGACCTCGTGCTGCTCGACTTCCAGATCGGAGATCGCGGTCAGCAATTTCGGGTCCCAGTTCACAAGGCGCTTGTCCTTGTAGATCAGGCCTTGCTTGTAGAGCGTGACGAAGACTTCGAGCACGGCCTTGGACAGGCCCTCGTCCATGGTGAAGCGCTCGCGCGACCAGTCCGCCGAAGCGCCGAGGCGCTTCAACTGGTTGAAGATCGCGCCGCCGGATTCGGCCTTCCACTCCCAGACCTTTTCGATGAACTCCTCGCGGCCGATGTCGCGGCGATGGATCTGCTTTTCCATCAGCTGGCGCTCGACGACCATCTGCGTCGCGATGCCGGCATGGTCCATGCCCGGCTGCCAAAGCACGTTCTTGCCGCGCATGCGCTCGAAGCGCACCAGAATGTCCTGAAGCGTGTTGTTCAGCGCATGGCCCATATGCAGCGAGCCTGTCACATTCGGTGGCGGAATGACGATGGTGAAGGCTTCCGCATCCGGTTTCGCGCCGGCGCCGGCGCGGAATGCGTCGGCCTCCTCCCAGCGTTTGGCGATTTTCGGCTCGACGGTTTTTGCGTCGTAGGTCTTCTCAAGCATGGGAAAGTGATCCGATTTGTCCGGAAATAGGTTGCCCCGGTGTAAATCGGAAGGGGCAATGCAAGTCAACAGTGGGCTGAAGCTCACCTCCCCCTTGAGGGTAAGGAGCGGTTCGCGAAGCGAACGAAAAGCCAACGATTTGGCTTTTCGAGCGACGAACGCCCGGAGCCCTAGCGTAGGCCGGAGCGCGCAGCGGCGGGTGGGGTCGCTGCGGCAGTGCGCGGCGCAAAGGAACGTCGAGCGCTGCCTGAACCGCGACCCCCTCTGTCGCCTTCGGCGACATCTCCCCCTCAAGGGGGGAGATAACCTGGCGCGCTTCATCATCGCCACACCTGCTTTCGCATCTGGCCATTGTCAAAGATCGGGAAGCGGGGCGCATGGCCGTGCCTTCCTAATGTTTGGTACGTGGCGCGACTTCCGCGCCCCGCCGGCGATTTCTGTTCCCGTCCGTTCCGCTGCTCCCTGCCTTCATTCATTTGCGAATGAAGACAAAGCCTATGTGCTCGTCCAGCACGCGCGGGCCGTATTACCCGCAGGAGAACCCTTGGACGGAACCTCCCCGGCCTTGCGGCTACGTTTGCCGCAAGACGGAAGCGCCGGTTCCTCCCCACAGATCACCGTCGCGACCGGCATTCCCATGGGAGGAACTGAGGCGAATTATGAAAGGTGCTCGAAGGGTGAGGATAAATCGGGCGTGAGAAAATGTCCGATGTTAGCGAAAACAATGGGTTGGAAGGAAATTGGGTTAAATTCTTTCCCACACCCGTCGCAGGCAACGTTACGTTGCTGCGTCTAGGTCAATGCTCGACTGCACCAAGCTTACCGCTTCTCCGCCAGCCGTTCATCGATGTCATTCATCTTGGTCAGGATACCTTGCAGCGACGCAGCGATATCCCGCAGCGGCCGGACCACTTTCATTATCAGGTAGGCGTAAAGGCACAGCGAGAACATATACGGCGCCAAGTAGATGATCTGCGCGATGATATTGCCCGGTGAATTTTCCATCAGCGTCCCTGCATTATACGAATGACTTTGCTGTTGTCGGCGCCGGCAGACTTGAGCTTCGCGTAGTCATCATAAGTGATGCGTCCGCTTGAAACCCCATTCCACAGTCGGGTGCAGTATGTTTGCGAGAAATGGGTCAAGCTGATGTTGAACGCCCTAGCATCCGATTTCCGCTCATGCAGCGGTTGTGCGTTCAGGTTCTTGATACAGTCAGCAATAACATCCCGCTTTGTCGACGGGCTACCGCTGACCATCGCCTGAAGGTTGTTGTACTCGCCTTGCGTCATGGTGGTGCAACCGCCAAGGCTCAGCGCAACGCCGAGCAACAACAAAGTGCGCTTCATAAGATTCTGCCCCCAGAATGATGAAGGCAGAAAAGCAGAGATTGCATTCACTTGCAACTACAAGCTGAGAGGGCATCGTGGTTCCCGCTCATGGACTCGAACCACGATTCACGCCGTCAAAGGGCGGTGTCCTACCATTAGACGAAGCGGGATCAGAGCAGCTTCAGTCAGTAAAAAGCGATGGAACATCGATTTGATCGCTCGATCTTTCCAGAAAACTCAACGGCGGACTTACGCCCCGCGCGCGACGCGCTCGATTTCCTCGCGGACAAGGCGCTCGACGAGCGTGGGCAGGTTGTTGTCGAGCCAATCCTGCAGCATGGGCCGCATCATTTCCTCGGCCATATCGTCAAAGGTCTTGCGGCTTCTGGCGGCAAAGGCTTCGGAAAGCTCGCCAAACGCGGCTGCGACCTGACGGCCGGCATGTTCGGAGATGATCGCCGGGCGGGCGATATCGGGCGCGGTTGAGATCGTCTCGGGCTTCAATGCCGAAATCGACTCAAAGGCATTTGGGGACGACGAAGGCGATTCGACGGCCTGTGCGGGCGCAACGGGTTGCTCCAGCGAAAACTCCTCCAGAGCCACGTCAAGCTCGTCCTCGTAATTCGGCTGCGATGCAGCAGCTTGCGGCACGTTCCACTCGGGCGCAGCCAGAACCGGCGTCTCGGCGGGTGCTTCGCTCACCTGCGGGTCGACATAGGCAACCGCCACGGGCTCGGCGGGCTGTTGTTCGCTTTCCTTGTCTGCCACCGCTTCTTCGGCAATCTGCGCCTGCACCTCGGCCATGGATAGCGGTTTGGGCTGCTCGGGAGCGGCGCGGGCGGCGCGCAGTTCGGCACGGAAGGCATCGACCTCGATCACGGCATTGTCGACGGGGGCGGCATCGACCTCGTCTCCAAGTGCCGCCATCTCGTCCGCGCTCTTTCGGACGGTGTCGCTGTCTTCGATTATCCTGCGGATGGAAGCGAGAATTTCTTCCATCGAAGGTTCGCGCTGTACGCTGCTTGCCTGTGCCATCGTCACATCCGCCGCCCTTGTGACCAAAATTAACGATTCCATTGGCTTAGGCCGCAGGAATTCGAATCAACGGTTAGGGTAGCGGACGGATCGACCTTGGAGAATCCCCAAAGTCGACGCTCATACGATTTCAACAGGATAGAAATGTCGCTACAGCACCGCGCGTCCGGTTGGGCGCGCAAGTCCTATGCCCCGGAGTCAAAAGAGGCGCCGCAAAGGGCGCCTCTCGAAAACCGGCGGAACCTGGATTAGAACGATAATCAGCGGCCGTCCGGCGTGCGCAGGCCGATCCACTTGTCCTTGACGGCCTTGTAGTGCTCTTCCGGCTTGTACTCGGTGACCTGCAGGCCGAGCCGCGTAGCATAAAGCTGGCCGGTGGCCTGCAGAATGCCGTAGCTCGCCACGACGACCTGATTTTCGGAGTTGGCCTGGTTGATCTGTGCGTTGATGACGTCCTGCTGGGCATCGAGCACGTCCAGCGTCGTGCGCTGGCCGACATTGCGCTCCTCGATGACGCCGTTCAACGCAAGCTGTGCTGCGGCGATGGCCGAGCGGTTTGCGGCGACGCTTTCCTGCGCTGCAATGTAAGAGGTCCATGCCGATGCTACCGCCTGGCGCACCTGATCGCGGAAGACATCGACCTGGATGCGGGCCTGACCGAGCGATTCCTTGCCCTGCCGCACCAGCGCGGAGGTGCGGCCGCCGGAGTAGATCGGAACGGTAATCGAAGCACCGATCTGGGCGGTGTCGCTGTTGGTCGTGCTCTGCCCGTTCAGACCGGTTCCGGACAGGATGCCGGTGGTTTGATTGTAGCTGTGCGAAACGCCTGCCGACGCCGAAACCTGCGGCAGCAATGCGCCTTCAGCCGATTTCACCGAGAAACCGGCAGCATCGACAAGATGCTCCGCGGACAGGATTGCCGGATGCTGGGCGGAAGCGAGGCCATATGCCTGGTCCAGGCTCTTGGGCAGCAGTTTCGCCAGCGGCGCAGCCGCCTTGAGCTTGCCCGGCTCCTCGCCGATGATCTGGCGATAGGTCGCAGCACTCGCCGCCGCCTGCGCGCGCGCCGCTGCCAATTGAGCCTCGGCCAGCGAACGTGCGGCATCTGCCTGCGCAACGTCGGTACGCGTGCCTTCGCCGACATCGAAACGGGATTTGGCCGCGCGCACCTGCTCGGCCAGGAATTTAAGGTTCTGCTCGCGCAGCACCGCGATCTGCCGGTCGCGGATGACGTCCATATAGGCCTGGGCCGCACTGGACAGCGTGTTCATCTCGGTGTTGCGCAGATTTTCCTGGGAGGCGAACACCTGCGATTCGGCAGCCGCGACATTGTTCTTTGTCTGAAACCCGTCGAACAGCATCTGGTTGATCTGAATGCCGAAGCTGGCCGTCGTCTGCCGGTTGATGTCTCTCGTCGATGCATAACCGGCGTTCGCCGAGCCGTTGACCGTCGGGCGGTAGCCCGATTTCGCGATCGCGACACCCTCGTCCGTCACCCTCACGCCGGCGCGGGTTGAATTCATCGAGGAATTGAACTGATAGGCCTTGGAAAGTGCGCCGAGGATGGTTTCGGCCGAAGCGGCTATCGGAGACAGCGCGGTGGCCGACAAAAGTACGGCAGTGAAAATGCCTTTGCGTATAAACGACACGACTATTCCCTCATTCGTTTCTGTGGGCGTCACATCGGTCAATCGAGGCGCTCGCCTCACCAACACGATCCGACTCACGCCCCCTGCCAAATGCCCACACGAATACGCACAGGACTCAGCAACGATGGTCCAAACACTAAGCCACCACGATGTCGCGACAGTCGCAAGACTTTCCGGCTCAAAATTCGAACGCGCGGATGCGTTCGAATCCCGGCAGTGGCCGAATTGCCGCATTAAATGCACGTCGGCCGGCAACAATGCCAGTAGTCTTTAAAAACATACGGGCGACGCCGGCATTGCCCTGCCCTTCCACGGCAACGAGTCGGCCACCCTCTTTCAGCTGATCAAACAGCGCCTGGGGGATCTCTTCGACCGCGCCGCCGACGAAAATCACGTCATAAGGCGCCTCTGCGCCGTGGCCCTGGTTCAAGGCGCCCTGGACGACCACAACATTGTCGTAACCGAGATTTGCCAGCGTCGATGTCGCGGTCTGCGCGAGCGCCGGGTCGCTTTCCAGCGCGATGACCGAGCTGGCCAGGCGCGACAGAACCGCCGACGAATAGCCGGTGCCGCAACCGACATCGAGAACGAAGTCGCTGGAATGGATTTCGGCGAGTTGCGCCAGCTTTGCGAAGGGCGAGGCCTGCATCAGGTAACGCGCCGGCTGGCCGGACGCGGGAGCGGCGATCTCGATATGCTCGTCGATGTAAGCGAGGTTGCGGCGGTTGGCGCCGACAAAGGCTTCGCGCGGCACCGCCAGCATGGCGTCGAGCAGAGCAAGATCGGTCACGTCCGTCGTGCGGACCTGGCCATCTACCATCTTCACGCGCTGTTCGGAAAAATCTGTGTCCATGCCCAAAACAACCCGTCTCGGCGCAAGCTTTGCGCGTTTCACTTCGCGTGAACGCTGTGGCCGCGCATGACGGCCGGTGTGGCAGATTGGAGGCCTCGCCCGGAATCGAACCGGGGTGCAAGGATTTGCAGTCCTCTGCGTAACCACTCCGCCACGAGGCCTCGCCGCTGCCGGCGTTCTACGCCGCTTCAATAGGTTGCGGGCAAATTGCCGTCAAGCGAGGAAGGTTCATTCCGAACAAAATCCTCTGCGGCATTCTGAATAACGGTTTAGCAGGCGTCTACGTGAGGCACAGGACGAACCCGCGCCAATCCGGAGCGGCGCCTGAAAGCGATGCGTTCCGGCTTAGAAACTGTAAATTCCGATTTCGTCCGACTGAATCAGATCGAGAGCGGCCTTTTTACCAGAATCGTCCTGATCGCCCTTGGCGTCTTCGCCGGTTAATTTCTTGAGCGCCTTGTCCAGCTTGACGCTGTCCTCGCCAGTGGGGTCCAGAATCGCCTTGATAAGACCCCACAAGGAAATACCGAGTTTATCCAGCCCGAGATCCTTTTCGATCTCGACAATGGCCTCCTTGCCACCCGGCTGCACCTTCAACTCCAGGAACGCCCGCTTGATCGCGGTGCCATAGGCAGCCGACGAATCGAAATCGGACATTTCAATCCCCAAGGCCTGCCCCGCGCGCTCGTAGAGCCTGACCTTCATCTTTTCGATATCGACGTAGTGAACGCTGAAGTAGGATTCGGAAATTCTGGCCTGTGCCAGCGCTATCGCGCTGCGCCCGCCTGATGTCTGAGTGCTCGCGACACCTCCGGTAATGTCCAGAACGTCATACGCGGTCGATGCCCTGTCGGCGAGCGACTGTGTCTGCGGCGTGGATTGCTGCAATATCTGCAAGGCAACGCTGTTATTTGGGAAAATAGACGACATATCAGGCCCCGGCGGCGCTCGTCCCTCATGGTGGAAGCACCGAAAAACGTGAGCCAAGGCCTCATGCCTCAAGCATAATCAATGATCTTTTGACAACGAAATGCTGAAATTTTCTTAAAGAAACTCAACCTGGCGTGGAAAACAGCCTCATTCAAGCCGACCGATTGCATCGGCGGTAGAACAGGCGTCACCCCCGTTCCAGACAGCGCGCCTATGCGAATGACCGGATTGCAACTAGAATCGCTTCATCAATCCTCTCGTCGCCGGCCAATATACAAGTGTTGGTCGTGAAAGGCGGCGGACGCCTCAAATCGAAGAGAAAGGTCAGCCCTTGAAAACGGCAATCCTGATTCTGCTCGTCTTGACCCTTTGCGGCTGCGGCGCAGCCAAGGCGGTTCGCGATACCGCCGGCAAATTCGACGAATATGGCTGCATGTCGCGCGAGTTCAAAGGCCAGCCGAGCTGCCAGCAGCAGGAACCATGACACCGGCCGGCGCAGGCAAGACATTCTTTGTTGCAGTGTGTCTAATTTAATAGCGGCAATCGGCCGCGCCGCTCAAGGATAGGGAGGGACAAGACAAAAGGGGGACCGGTGGAAATCTCCTACGACGACGTCGGCAAGACGAAAACCGCGAGAACAGTGCTGCTGAATGGCCGGAAAATACGGGTCGACCGCCAATCGGTGGAGATATGGAAGGAAAATCCCGACGCGGTGTTCAATCTGGTCTGGAACGCCGACAAACGGGAGTTTTATCTCTCGGGGCCAATAGAATGAAGCTTTGGCACCCTACCCTGCGGCCGCTTCAGCGCGAGCGGTTGTTGCGCCGCCGCTCCCACCAGACGATGCCGCGGCGACGATAACGCCTGACCAGCGCGAATTCATAGGACAGCACGAGAAGTCCGAGCGGAATCATCCAGAAGCCGAGAATCGGCAGGAAGCCGAGCAGGCCGAGAATCGTCAGCCCCACCCCTATCGCCACCCGCTTGTTGCGCGACTGCGGCATTTTTATTTCGCGGCCAAACACAGCTATGACGCGCCTGGGCGTCTTGCTCGACTGGTTTGCCTGCTCCGTCATGGGTCGTTTGCCGTCTTCCATATCAACCGAAATCCCGGCTGGAAGCCCACATATGAGGCTTTCCGTCGCAATTGCGAGGCGCCGGGCATATTATTCCATGAAAAATGTAGAATGGCGCTTTGCAAAGCTGAATTTGGTTTGCTATAGGCACCCTCGTTCAAACGAGCCGCTGTTCCCCGGTAGCTCAGTGGTAGAGCAACCGGCTGTTAACCGGTTGGTCGCTGGTTCGAATCCGGCCCGGGGAGCCATCTTTTCCGCTCGAAACACCTTATTTTCCCAGGTTTGCAAGGGTTTCAGCTTCATCCGAGGTACCTCATGCGGTACACCGGAAGCCATCCAACTTTTGATAGCGTGGTTCGTCAGCAATATGGCGCAGGTGGCAGGCCGCCGCTGAGGAATGCGGTGTCGACGGTCTGCGCTATCCAAGGCAAATGGAGGGCCTCGCTAGAGACCAGCGCCCTGCTTACGCGCTTCGGCTTCGCGCCGTGGGCAAGCCGGACCAGTATTCGGTCAAATTTGACCAGAGGTCGGATCGAGCAGCAAATTGCCAAATTGCGCGATCTAATTGCCTCCAGTGCGTTGTCCGATGATCGCCAAAAGGCCCTTCCAAGCAAACTCGATGAGTTATCCGTCGAGTTATCACAGCCGAGGGTTAGTTTCGGAAAGATGTTCGTAGTCCTGGCGGCGGTTGCGGCTGGGGTAAGCGGAACAACCAGTTTTTTGGCAAATGCTCCCCAAGCTATCGCTACCATCAAAATTTCTGAGGTCGACAAGGCGGATGAGGATGCAGAGATTGAACGTCTTGGCTCTCCAGCTACGCCGAGGTCTCTACCGTCCTCATCGCGCGCCTTGCCTTCCCCTGAACCGAGACCAATCAAACGAAGGTCTGAGGACTTAGACGATGAAATTCCGTTCTAGGGCCGAATGCCCCGTTTAAGACGTTATCGAACCACCTCGCCCGCCTCGGCAATGATCCTTGGGTCAGGCTCTATCGAAATTGTGTAGCTGAACCGCGCCATGTCTTTTGCTTGCTTGTTCCGTGGGAGGCTAGCCGCGCGCAAGTAACGCGCGCTGAACGTCCACTGTGGTCATGACGTGTCCTTTCCCCGCCTATACACGGCGTGATTGCAGATTTTGAAATGATCGGTAATGTTCTGTGTCGTGGCGAAAGAGTTGCCGAATCGATGGGTTGGCACGGGCTTGACAGGAACGAATATGAACTCTTGGGATAATCAGTTCGGCGCGATGGCCGCAGCTAATGCCTTTTGCTCGTTGAACATTCTTTATCTTCTCATTGAGAAGGGTTTGATTAGCCAGGCAGAGGCGGGAGGAATTCTGACCAAGACCGCTAACCAAATCCGCGAGGGGTCAGGGGATGGATCAGCTCCAGCCGTTGGAGATGGCGTGGCACGGTCTCTCGAACAGATGGCGTCAAGGTGCCTTGGTCGTGGAAGTTTGACCCCCGCTATCTGACTCCTCTTCTCTTTCGCCGTGAGGCGTGATTGTGAGGCGTGATATGGGGGGTGTTGGAATTGCTCTGTGGTTACCGGGGTTGCCCTAGACCTGACGGAAAGTTACATCTGGTCACATTGAGTTAGCCAGCTTAGCGGTTGGGCGGGGGAATCCCATCAGCGGAAAGCGGCAGCAGGACCAAGCGGCGATGGTTTCCCGTCCCGATGGTCCCGAGGGGATTCTCGTCGCAATGCCTAGATTTGTTGTGCTCGATTTGATGCGCTTCGTGCTGGCTCTAATGGTAGCAGCGGGACACTGGAAAGGGCCGTACACGCCCGGCAGAGCCGTAATGGCCGTCGATTTCTTCTTTATCCTGTCGGGCTTCGTTCTCTGCTGCGCCTATATGCGCGTTGCAGACCGTCCCGATTTCTTCAAGAAATTCATGATCGACAGAATAGCCCGGCTTTATCCGCTCCATTTGGCAACGCTATTGCTGCTGGTGCCGATCAATATTGGGTTCTGGGCTTCGACCGGCCTCCCGCTGGAGCAAGGGTGGAGCTATCAGGACGGGCATTTGTATACGTTCGTTGCCAACCTCTTCCTGATGCAGAGCGTTGGCCTCACGACCGGAAGCTCCTGGAATGCCCCGAGCTGGTCGATCTCCGTCGAGTTCTTCACAAATATCTTTCTCGGGCTGGCGATTATTCGCCTGGCCGCCGGCTCACGCTACATGTGGCCGTTTGTCATGGCGATCATGATTTTCGCCTACATCGTGCTGTTCAGAGAGCTTGGCCAGGTCGAAGCCGTGATGGAACCGGTATTCGGAATGATCAATGGTGGCTTTATTCGTGGCATTGGCGGTATCTGCGCCGGGATGCTCTGCTTTTTTCTTTTCAGGGTTTTTGCTGCTCAGATCCCTACGAAGGGTGTAACGCTTGCAGTTCGCGCCGCCAGCTTTGCCGCGATCGCCGCAAGCCTGTTTCTTATCGTCGATGCGACCCCGGTAACGAACATCGGCTTCAGCATGATCCCGTGCTTCATGGCAGCCGTAATCCTGACCTCGCTGACCGAGTTTTGGTCGCCGGTAAAAGCCGGCATGCTGTCGCGCATAATGATCGTGCTGGGCGCCGCATCCTACGCTGTGTACATGCTTCACTGGCCGATTCTGTCATTCGTCCGCTACCAGCTTTGGTATGCCTGGAAATGGCCAATCGACCTGGAGTCGACAACCGCCGAAGTGGTTTTCCTAGGCGGGCTCGTCATCCTTGCCATCGCCGCCTACTACCTCTTCGAACTGCCGATGAAGAGGCTCACGAAAAAATGGATAACCAAGGCAACAGAGGTGCCGGTAGCGACAGTGAGCGCCGAGCATGTTATCCGATCAGTGCCAACCCTAGATCCTGATGCCAAAACATCAAAGGAACCGGCTACGCGAGCCTTGGAAAGCATCAAGCAGCCAGCCTGAGTGGGCCTTTTACCGGCCATTACGCCACCGAAAAACTGATATCGTCCAGTCCCATGAAGGTGGCATTTCCGGTTGTTTGAAGGCTGATGTTTCCGCTCGCCGCCACGAGCAAACCGATGGTCGCGCCAACGATCGGCAACGTTCCAATCACAGTGCTTGTGGTTGTCGTACCACGGTATATTGCCCCTGAGAGGAATGCCCCTCCCGTCGACACTTCGCCTGCCAGTAGATGGTGCGTAATGGAAGCCGCATTATCTGCTGGCTGACAGGCGACTTTCTCCAAAACAGCGCCCTGCCCCAAATCCCGCCGGCTCTAGCCGAAGAGTTTAGGGCCGATCACCGGTATCGAATTAGCCGGTGATCCGCACATTGCGCCTTCCTCGGCCCTTGGCGAACAAGGTCGCTGAAAGTCTTGACCGGAAGAATTGCTCTGGCATCCAGAAATAGCAGCACCTGCTGCAAGCATTACAAAGATCGCAAGCCGTTGCATTTGCCATCCTCAGTGTATTCAAGCCAACAGTACCATCATTGCCTAGGAAATCCAAAAGACAAGCTTCCGGCGCGGATCGCCGGTTCCATGGTTAATTTTCTTAACGAATTGCGGCCTAGAATCTGCCATAGCTATTTCGGCTTCAACTGAAGGCATCGTAACCGTGCAAGCACTTGTCTTCCTGCTCTGCGCCTGCGTTTCGCTCGAACCCGCTTATGTGGTGATCGATGGCGATACATTCGTGCTGGCCGGCGAGCGCATTCGCATCGCCAATATCGACGCGCCGGCGTTGCAGGAAGCCGGATGCAAGGCCGACAACCAGCTTGGCGAGCAGGCCAAGCGGCAGTTGGAAAGCCTGCTTGTAACCGGCTTCATCACGGTCAATCGCGGCGATCCGGCCACCGGCCGCGTGAAGGGCCAGAACGGCGACACTCTGGCGACCGTATCGATCGACGGAGCCGATATCGGCGAGATGATGATCGAGGCCGGCGCGGCGCGCAAAGCTGGCGCGGAACCGGTGAGACCTGCCGTGCTGCAGGCCGCCTCCTCGAGCGAAGCCTGCATTCAGGCTGCCGGCAAGCGCTGATCTCGTCACCACCTGATCGACAATATCTGCATGCGGTTCGTGCGGTTTAGCACCCACCCATTTGGGGGTGCCGCCGCCTCGCCATTTATGCAAAATCACGCTGGCAATAGTTTCGAATCCCATTGGGCAATGGGCGCATTTATGCAGGGGGCAAGGGGTGGCTTCTCCAACTCAGAATTACGTGCCGGTGACGGCAGTCAATCCGGCTGCGACCGGCAGCGGCATCTATCTGGTCAACGGTTATAAATGGGGCGGCGGGCTCAATACCGGCGTGACGCTGACCTATAGCTTCCCGACCGGAACAGCCTCCTACATCTCGCAGTATTCCAACGACTACGAATGGAGCCGCTGGCTATCGCTGGATACCGGCGAGAGGGCTGCCGTGCGTAATGCGCTGGCGGTGTGGTCGAGTTCCGCGAACATCAAGTTCACCGAGGTTGCCGACAACTCATCGACGGTCGGAGAGTTGCGCTTCACCTACTCCAAAAATGTCGACGCAGACGCCGCCGCACACGCCTATCTGCCCGGGAGCCATCCTTCCGCCGGCGACGTCTGGTTCAGCTGGGACAACTTCAATCCTTATGGAGCCACCACAATCTCGCGCGGCAGCGATGATTTCCAAACGATCCTGCATGAGGTGGGTCACGCGCTGGGGCTGAAGCACTCTTTCCAGAGCCCGAACGCCATTCCCGCCAATCTGGACAATTATTTCTATACGATCATGAGCTACACGGCTTCGCCCTGGTCAGCCAAGAATGACAGTTACGCGTCCTTCTACCCGACCACGCCGATGTATTACGATCTTCTGGCGATCCAGGCGCTTTACGGAAAAAACACGACCGTCAACAGCGGCAACACGACCTACACCTTCAATGACGGCACACGCTACTGGCAGGCCATAAACGACAGCGGCGGCCGTGACACCATCGTGTACAACGGTTCCGAAAACAGCTCGATCAACCTGAATCCCGGCGCGTTCAGCGCGCTGAGCGAGGCGATATCCTTCAACGGAGGATCTTCGCGATCGACCGTGACGATCGGGCCGGGTGTCGTCATAGAAGACGCTCGCGGCGGAAGCGGCAACGACACGCTGATCGGAAACGGGGTAGCCAACTATCTGCGCGGCGAAGCCGGCAACGATCGTCTTGTCGGCGGCGACGGTAACGATACGCTGGACGGCGGCAGCGGTAATGACGTGCTTGAGGGCGGTGCTGGAAACGACATCTACATCGTCTCTTCTGTCGGTGATCGAACGACAGAAGCTGCCGGTAGCGGCACCGATACCGTCAGGTCGTCCATAAGCTGGACGCTCGCGGCGAATATCGAACGGCTGGAGTTGCTGGGCACAGCCAATCTGAACGGCACCGGAAACGTTCTTTCCAATACGCTGGTGGGCAATTCGGGCAGCAACGTTCTCAACGGCGGCGCGGGCAACGACTACATGGCTGGCGGCGCGGGTAACGATATTTACTATGTGTCCTCGGCCGGAGATCAGACGATAGAGGCGGCAGGAGGCGGCAGCGACATTGTCAGATCGTCCATAAGCTGGACGCTTGCAGCGAATGTCGAACGGCTGGAGTTGCTGGGCACGGCCAATCTGAACGGCACCGGAAAAGCTCTTTCCACTACGCTGGTGGGCAATTCCGGTAGCAACATTCTCAACGGCGGTGCCGGCAACGACTACATAGTGGGCGGAGCCGGCAATGATCGGCTGATTGGCGGGGCTGGGAGCGACACGTTTTTCTTCAACGTCGCGCCCGGATCGACCAACATAGACACGATCAGCGACTACAACGTGGCTCAAGACACGATAAGGCTGGAGAATGCGGTGTTTACGGGCCTTGCGACGGGCTGGCTGCTCGCCGGCGCGTTTAATGTCGGAACGGCGGCGAAGGACGCAAGCGACCGCATCATCTACAATTCGACGAACGGGACACTGTTGTTCGACAAGGACGGCATTGGCGGTGCCGCGGCGATCAAGTTCGCCTCGCTCCCGGCAGGTCTTGCCATGACTGCAAGCGACTTCTTTATCGTATAGGCCGCTGTGCGCCGAAGTCCGCCATTCCAGGGATATTTACACTTTTGACGACAGTTTCGGCTGTGCACAACCTGCCGACGATACGACAGTTTCCTAAAATCCAATCATTTTCCTTCGCGGTTTTGAAAGTATCCTGCGCCACCCTTGCGAAGGGGGCGAATGGAGGATCAAGTTGCGATCGGATTTCGCCGCTGTAAGGCATCACCTGGAAAAGGCGCAGACCTATCTGCGCGGCAATGACCAGGACAGCCGAAAGATGAATGAGGCCATCGAGATCCTTGTCGAGGCGGCACTTGCCGCCGAGTACAGGGCGCCGAAGGGTGAGGTCATCGCGTTTCCGCTCAAGCGATCGAGCCCCCGGTAACAATTTGTTCACCACGTTTGCCTAGCTTGCAGGCGTGGGGCGCTGGTACTGCGTAGCCCCGCCAGTTTTTCCCTCTCAAACTGCTCATCCGGTGCATTTCGCGCCGCCTCGGCGCGAGCTTCCAATACGGCCGATTGATCCCAGTCTCCCCCGCCTTCGATCAAGGACGTAATTCGGCCGCTTGCACGCGATAACTGCAAGCCGTTAGATTCCTGGGTGATTCTCGCCTGCCCCCGGCAGAAACCGAATGCCCCAGGGGGTTGGATGCTACTCGATTTGGATAACTCTTTCGACGGGATAGCCCGCAGGATCATTGCTCTTCGCGCCGACGGGGATTCCTACAGCGCTTCTCTTGCCGACATGCTGGAGGCGATGCTCCATTCGGTGGATCTGCTCGATGAGGCCGTCAGGGTAACAGCAAAGCCCGCCAGTCTCGCCCTGCTCGACAAGATTGCCCGGCGGGCCTGAAGAGATTGGATCGTCGCCGGCGCACGATTGCCAAGGCATAGTGCAAGTTGCTTCTCACACAGATTTGAGCGCGGTTTTGCGCCATTCCGGTGCCTGGACCAACCTCGGGGGCTTGCCAGCGGGCCAAAAGCGGCGACATAGGCTGCGACTCGTGTAAACTCGGCGCAGTTGTCTGATGCAGCCTTTTCAACCGGCCCTCGTATCCTGGAAAATTCGTTGAACCGCACAATCCCGCTTATCCTCGCGGTCGCCCTGTTCATGGAAAACATGGATTCGACGGTCATCGCCACATCGCTGCCGGCAATCGCGGCCGACATCGGCACAAGCCCGATCGCGCTGAAACTGGCGCTTACCGCCTATCTGGTTTCGCTCGCCGTGTTCATTCCGGTCAGTGGTTGGATGGCCGATCGCTTCGGCGCGAAGAATGTGTTCCGCGCCGCGATCGCCGTCTTCGTCATCGGCTCGGTCGCCTGCGCCATGTCCAATTCATTGGCTGCCTTCGTTATATCGCGCTTCCTGCAGGGGATGGGCGGCGCGATGATGACACCTGTGGGCAGGCTGGTGCTGGTGCGCGCGACCCCGAAGAACGAACTCGTCGCCGCAATGTCGTGGCTGACCATTCCAGCCCTTGTCGGGCCGCTCGTCGGCCCACCGGTCGGCGGCTTCATAACCACCTATTTCACCTGGCACTGGATTTTCCTGATCAACGTGCCCATCGGCATGATCGGGATGTGGCTGGCGACGCGGTTCCTGCCCAAGACCGAGTCGGCCGGCGTGCCGCCGCTCGATACGGCCGGTTTCATCCTCAGCGGTCTGGCGGCATCCGGCGTGGTCTTCGGTCTGTCGGTGGTCAGCCTGCCTGCCCTGCCCCCGAGCGTTGGCATAGCAACGCTCATAGTCGGGCTGATATCGGGCGTGATCTATCTCCTGCATGCGCGCCGCAAGCAAAACCCGCTGCTGGCGCTATCGCTTTTCCGCAGCCAGGTGTTTCGCTCGGCCGTGCTCGGCGGCAGCCTGTTCCGCATCGGCATCGGCGCGGTGCCATTCCTGCTGCCGCTGATGTTCCAGATCGGCTTCGGCATGACGCCCTTCCAGTCCGGCATGATCACCTTCGTCTCGGCGATCGGGGCGATCGGCATGAAATTCGTGACGGCCTGGCTGTTCAGGGCAGCCGGGTTTCGCCGGGTGCTGGTCGCCGGCTCGCTGGTTTCGGCCGCGACGATCGCCATCAACGGGTTTTTCACGCCCGAAACGCCCTATGCGCTGATGCTCGGTATGCTGCTGATGGGCGGCTTCATCCGCTCAATGTTCTTCACCGGCGTCAACGCGCTTGCCTATGCGGAAGTCTCCGACGCCGACACCAGCAAGGCGACGCCGATCACCGCCGTCGCGCAGCAGATCAGCGTGGCGCTGGGCGTGGCGCTGGCCGGCGGCATATTGGAAGTCACGACGCAACTGCATGGCGGCCCGCTGACGCTGGCCGATTTCCACACAGCGTTCTTCATCGTTGCCGCGGTTTCCGCAGTCGCTTCCTTGTCCTTCCTGCGGCTGGCACCGGATGCCGGCAGTGCTGTGTCAGGCTATGGCGGGCGCACCGCCAAGGCGATCGAGGCGACCCCGCCACAAAGCTGAAGCGGCGGTGCGATCAGCGTTGTCGTGGCTACTCTTCGTCCGGAACGGCGCGGCCCTTGAAATCCTTGGCGAGCAAGTAAAGCTCGGCTGATTCCTCACGCGAGGCCGGCGGCTTGACGTGATGGACCGAACGGAAATTGTGCTTGAGCTGATTGAGCAAGGTGGATTCCGTACCACCCTGAAACGTCTTGGCCAGAAAATGGCCGCCCGGTTTCAGCACCGAGATGGCGAAATCGGCGGCGACCTCGCACAGATGCATGGTGCGGATGTGGTCGGTGCGGCGATGGCCGGTCGTGGGAGCCGCCATGTCGGACAGCACCAGATCCGGCTCGCCGCCAAGCGTCTCGATCAGCTTGGCCGGGGCGTCATCGTCGAGAAAATCCATCTCCAGCACCGGCGCGCCGGGCACGGCGTCCATGCCGAGATAGTCGATACCGACGACATGCGGATTTTCGGCCGTCGATTTGGTGCGGGCAGCCGAAACCTGGCACCAGCCGCCGGGTGCCGCACCCAGGTCGATCACGCGCATGCCGGGCTTCAGGAGATGGTGGCGATCGTCGATCTCGATCAGCTTGTAGGCGGCGCGCGAGCGGTAGCCGTCGGCCTTGGAGCGCTGAACGTAGGGATCGTTCATGTGGCGTTCGAGCCAGCGGCGCGACGATTCCTTCAGCCCGCTCTTTTTCTTGATGCGCGTTTTCAGGACGCGTATGCCGCCGGGGCCGGATTTGCCGGGTTTCTTTGGGCCAGTCATTGCCGTGGTCCGTTTCGCCAGTTGCGCCGCCAGACACCGTCCTCGGCCATCAATTCACTCAATATGCCTTCGCGCAGGCCCCTGTCAGCCACCCGCAGCCGCTCCGAGGGCCAGACGCGGCGGATGGCTTCCAGAATGGCGCAGCCGGCAAGCACCAGATCGGCACGATCCGCGCCGATGCAGGCATTGGCCACGCGCGCCTGGAAATCCCAGCCGAGCAGCTTTTCGATCATGCGGTCGACGCTGGCATTGTCCATCCACAAACCGTCGACGCGGCGGCGGTCGTAGCGCTCAAGCCCGAGATGGACGCCGGCAAGCGTGGTGACGGTGCCGGACGTGCCAAGCAGGTGAAAGCGCGAGCCTTCCATAAGGTGGTTGATGCGGTCGCGGCCTTCGAAGACCGACAGCATGGCGGTGACATCGGCGACCATGGCATCGAAAATCTCGGGCGTGACGTGTCGTCCGCCAAAGCGCTCGGCGAGCGACACGACGCCGACCGGCAGCGAGGTCCATGAAACGATGTGGTTGGCAAGCCGTGGCGACCGCTGCTTCGACAGATCGATAAGCGCGATTTCCGACGAGCCGCCGCCGATGTCGAACAGCACGACGCCGTCCGTGTCGCGCTCGACCAGCGAGCCGCAGCCGGAAACCGCAAGGCGCGCCTCGGTCTGGCGGTCGATGATTTCGAGCTTGAGCCCGGCCTCGGTCTCGACCCGCTCCAGGAACTCCACGCCGTTGGCGGCGGAACGGCAGGCTTCGGTGGCGATCAGGCGGGCGCGCCTGACCTTGCGGCTGCGCAGCTTGTCGGCGCAGATCTTCAGCGCCTCGACGGCACGGTCCATGGCGGCATCCGAAAGCCGGCCGCTGGCCGTCAGCCCCTCGCCCAGCCGAACGATGCGCGAAAAAGCATCGACGACGCGGAACTGGCCGGGGCGGCCCGGAACAGCCACGAGCAGGCGGCAATTGTTGGTGCCAAGATCGAGTGCTGCAAAGACTGGCAGTTCGCCAAAGGCATTTCTGCCTGCCGCATCCGGGCGCCTGTCGGCGTTATGGGCTGGAGCGGCAACGGAATTCTGTAGGGGCGCGTTTGGAGCGGCTTGCGCCGCGGACGACGGCTTGCCCGCGCTATCGGGCTTTACCCCGTCGCGCGCAAAAACCTTGCGGCCGCGCTTGCGCTTACGGCGTTTCTTGCCTTTTCCTGGCTGCTGCGGTGCATCGGCTCTCGAATGCCCATTGCCGGATCGAGAGCCCGGCGCCCGGTTTTCCCGGTTTGCCGGCGGGTTGGCTGCGCCGCCATCCGGCGACCGTATCCCCCTGTACGCGCCCGCATCCGGCGCCTTTGCGCCGGGTTCGCGGTCTTCCACGTCGAATGTCCTTCTCGCGCCGCGCGAACCGGAACCGGACGCCGCACACGCTTTTGAATTTTTCAGTTGGGATAACGATAGCAGCGTGGCGACCAATCACCAAGGGTAGCCTGAGGAATTTTAGCCGGGCGACCACTTGCCGCCATGTTGATGGTTGAACAGCCGGCTTCGATAAGGCATTGCTGAACAATGTTACCGCGAAGCGTTGCCGGTTCTGGCGCGCTCCCCCACGAAGACGCCACGAAAGGAGACTCGCTGCGCATGGCCGGAACGCGATGAAGCTGAAATCTTACATCTGGCCCGTGGTCGGGCTCTGCGCTGTCGGCTTTTCCGTCTGGCTGCTGTATCACGAGTTGCGCGGCATATCGGTCGAGGATGTCAGCGACGGCCTTGCGGCAATTCCCCTGCACGGCTGGATACTTGCGGGCTTGAGTTCCATTGTCGCCTATGCGGCACTTGCCGGCTACGACCACATAGCGCTGATGCATCTGGGCAGGAAAGTGTCCTTCGCCTTCATCACCGTCTGCTCCTTCACCACCTATGCGCTGTCGCACAATATAGGCGGCTCCGTGCTTTCGGGCGCGGTGATCCGATACCGGGCCTATACCAGCAAGGGACTGACCGGCCAGGAGGTGGGTATCCTCGTTGCTCTGTGCTCCTTCACCTTCGCGCTGGGCGCGCTGCTTCTGGGAGCTGTGCTGCTTCTGTCCGAGCCGCAAGTGCTCGAGCGATTCGTCGACATACTGCCGATCTCGGCATCGCGGATGACGGGCGGGCTCATCCTCGCGCTCATCGGCCTCTACATTCTCGGAAGCTGGCTCGGACTGAAGCCACTGCGGCTCGGCGGCCTGCAAATCCACTATCCGCGACTGCCGATCGTGGTGCGGCAGTTGATCATCGGACCGATAGAACTGATGGCGGCGGCCGCGATCATCTATTTTGCTCTCCCCGAGCAGGGGAACCCCGGCTATTTCATCGTGCTCGGGGTGTTCGTGATCTCGTTTTCTGTGGCGCTGCTGTCGCATGCGCCAGGCGGGCTTGGGGTTCTGGAAGTCGTCTTTCTCGCCGGCCTGTCGGATATGGACCCGGCGGCGGTGCTGGCGGCACTTCTGGTGTTCCGCCTGTTCTACCTGATCATCCCGCTGGTGCTGGCGCTGATCGTGGTGCTGGTGTTCGAGAAATCACAGTTCGGGCGGCGGGAGTGACGCCGCAGGTCGAGCGCGAATCCCGCGGGATTTCGCGCTCGGAACGTCAGGCGCGGCTTACCAGCGCGGCGAGAACAGCCGCCAATTGGTGTCCTGATAGCAGAGGCCGGCCTCGAAAGGCCTGTCGCGGCAGATGCCGGCAGGCTGCTGCGGCTGCATGGGCGCGGTCTGACAACCGGCAAGCACGGCGACAGCGCCCAACACCGTCCACACCACTAAGCTTCGCGTCATCGCCTGATTCTCCGTTTCTCGCACGAACCTAACATGTAGGTCGACGAGGTGAAGCGCCAAGGGTTTGCTACGAAGAGATCACGCTTAACTACCGCACCCTTGCCGACTAACCACAAGCCCGCCACTCATTCGGCGGGCCTTTTTCGTTTTGGGTATTGGAGAAAAAGCCCTCGTGCATGTAGCTTCTAGAAACGGGCTGAAGAATCGGGGGATTGATGGCGCGCAAGGTCAAAGTTTCTGCATCGACGTTGAATGTTCGATTGCACCCGCACTCACCAGACATCTACATGCAGTGGATACAATCTATCTACTCAAAACGACTAATGGCGCAGGTGCATGGTGACAGATACGGCATTATTTCCAGTGTTGATCGCACTGGCGCAGCGAACAACGTAGTAACCGGAGCTATTACTACATTCGTTAAGTTCGATGGTGACGGAAATTGGTTTAATGCCGAAGATATGGCGGATGCAACCGATGAAGATATATCGGAGATAAATATTCCTCCTAATTTGTTCCCAAATGCTTCTGCATTTTTCTTTTATTTTGACGCGCAGGAACATAAGATTTATTTTCAAACCTACTCAAAGGGCAAAACACTTACTTCCGGATCGGCGCTGCGCTTTTTCAAAGGATTGGCGGTTAAATCGCCTATCGCCAACGAATTCGGCGAAGCGAAAATAAATATTGTTCAAGACAAGTCTTCTCTTGAAGCAATGTTTGCCATTAAGAGAATAAAAGAAATTAACATAACAATCGTCAAACCAAATACTGACATATTTGATGACGATTTTGAATCTAATATTGAAAAACATTTGGAGCAGACGGGCAGTAGGGAAGTTTCGATATCCTACAAGTCAGAGGGAAATGGATCGATAAAGCCCGACGACGACATCAACAAGATCAGCAAAGTCGCACTTGAAAACGGAACCGTCGAGGTGGTCGGCCGGGATGAAAAAGGAGCCGTGCGCCTGAACAGCGAGAACTTCCCTAAAGAGTTGCACGACCGTTATGATCCCGATGAGCAAAGTGAACGAACAGCCTTCTTTGGACTGATCCCAGTTCGCAAGAATACGGGCAACTGACCGTGTTTGGCTGGTTCAAGCCATGGGGCACCTTGTTCAAATGGCTGAATCGCTATCGACGTGCCTACGGCGGTATCCGAGGCATGCTCAAGTCGCCGTTCTTCGGGCTTGCGATCTTGATTACCGCGTTAAGCTACTCGCTTTGGCTCGAACCGAAATGGATCGAAAAAGCTGAGAATCTTATTCCGAGTCTTCTCGGCTTCAGCCTGGGGACATATGCAATAATTTTCAGCATAGTGGGAGGGCGCATAAAAGGTGCACTCCGGCAAGTCTCTGCTCCGCATGGCGTAAGCTATTTAGAGTCTGTAAATGCTGTGTTTTTCCACTACATATTTGTCCAAGTCGTCTGCTTGGCTTGGACGTTTCTATATCAGGGAACATGGTTGGTTGATCTTGTTAGGTTGGTCGAAGTCTGCATGCCGTCCGCTCGAACCGGCTTCCTCTACGCTAGCCTAACCGGCTCATTCATCGGCTGCTTCTTACTGGTTTATTCCATTCTTTTGATGATCGCCGCTGCGATGGCGGTTTATCGCTTGGCAATACTCAAAGACCCTTCAGAAGAGACAGGGCGCTAAGATTCTTTGACGATCATCGGCCGTCATGCCAACTCAGGTTCACGGCTGCGCAAGAAATTGATTTAATCGGATAAATACAATGTTGGCTGGGGAACCTGGATTCGAACCAGGACTAACGGAGTCAGAGTCCGTGGGTCTACCGTTAACCTATTCCCCAAAAGCGAGATGTTTCAATCGCCTGGCTGAAAGAGCCGGTTGGTGCGATGCACCGTCTTGCCCCGGTAAGGCAAAACCCGCTCCCTTTCGGTGGGCGCCTTTTAGCACATTCGCTTCATCTAGCAAGCCCTGGAATGGCTATCCGATCAAGAATGATGCGCGGGTCGAAAAGGGCTCGATGGCGGCGGCTTATGCTTCGGCGGGCTGCCATGTGCCTTGCACCGTTCGCTTTAGGCGCGGCGAGGATATCGCGCCGTGGATGCGGGAAACGAAGAACGCGTCGTGTCCGGCCAATGCGGCGCGCCAGTTGTCGCCCTGAAGCATCGCGACGACCGCGGCGACCGGCTCGATGCCGGCCTTGCGCAGAAGGCGCAGCACGGCCAGCATCGACGTGCCGGAACTCACCACATCGTCGACCACGATGACCCGCCTGCCCTGCAGCAGCGGCAGCATGCGCGGATCGACATAGATGCGCCTGGCGTGGGCCGGGCTGGTGATCGAGCTCATCGGCTCGGAGAGCGCTTCGTCGTACCAGAATTTCCGCGACGTTCCCAAGGCGACCATGCGGGCATGGCCGAGCCGCCGCGCCACGCCATTGGCCAGCGGCAGGCCGAGCGTCGGCACGCCGATGACGACCTCCGGATCGTGGGCGCGAGCGAGTGCCGCCATGGCGTCGGCAAGTGCGTCCTCCACCGAAAAACTCGCCTGGTTGACGATGAGCGAGGCAACGGCCTTGTCCTCACCGCCGGGCAGCACGCGGATGGGCAGCGCGATCTGGCGGCCATCGGGCAGCGTCGCGGCATAGAGCTCGGCGAAGCCGTCTTGCGGGTTCGTCTCAAAAGTTCCGGCGGGATAGACGGTCTGCCAGAATTCATGCGGGGCAAGTGGCAAAGCGTGTCTTTCTGTTGCAGAAGGAAGATGCGTTGGAAGTGGCCCTCTTCCCAAATGGATTCGCAAGGCGGGGCCGGACGGAGTTTTACGGTGAAGACAGCGGACAGCCAAGACGACCATGCGGAAATAGAGATGCTGGCGGCCTTGCGGCGCGATATCCATGCCCATCCCGAGCTTGGCTTCGAGGAAATCCGCACCAGCGGCATTGTCCAAAAGATGCTGGCCGAGGCCGGCATCGCGGTTCATGCGGGCCTCGGCAAGACGGGCGTGGTCGGCACGCTGAAGCTTGGCGACGGGTCGCGGCGGATCGCGCTGCGCGCCGACATGGATGCGTTGGCCATGCCTGAAACCGCCGAGGACCGCGCTTACAAGTCGGCCACGCCCGGCAAGATGCATGCTTGCGGCCATGACGGCCACACCGTGATGTTGCTCGGGGCCGCGCGCGAACTGGCGCGGCGCCGGAGCTTTTCCGGCACCGTTCATTTCATCTTCCAGCCAGCGGAAGAAGGGCGCGGCGGGGCGAAGGCGATGATCGAGGATGGGTTCTTTAAAAAATTTCCGGTCGATGCAGTCTACGGGCTGCACAACATACCGGGCATCGCCACCGACAGCATGGCGGTGGTCGCCGGGCCGCAACTCGCCTCGTCCGACCGCTGGGTGGTGACATTTCGCGGTGTCGGCACGCATGGCGCAAAACCGCATCTCGGCCGCGATGCTATGACGGCGGCCGGCCAGCTCCTGACGGCGCTGCACACGATCGTGGCCCGCCGCGTCGACCCACTGCAGCCGGCAGTGGTCAGCGCCTGCGCCATCGAGGGCGGCAGCTTCGAGGCGCTGAACGTCATCCCCGACACGGTGAAGATCGGCGGCACCTCGCGCGCTTATTCGGCCGCGGTACGCGACCAGATCGAGGAAGAGATCGGCGCGCTGGCGCAGGGCTCGGCGAAGCTTTTCGGCATCGAGGCGGACTACCGCTATATCCGCCAGATGCCGCCGGTGGTGAACGATCGTGATGCGACGCGGCGGGCGCTGGCGGCGGCGCAGGCAGCGCTCGGAGCCGACAAGGTGATGACCGAGTTCCCACCCTCCACCGCCGGCGACGACTTCGCCATGTTCAGCCAGGAGGTGCCGGGGGCTTATGTCTGGCTCGGCAACGGCCCGGCGGAGGATGGCGCGCTGCATCACAACAGCCGGTATGATTTCAACGATGCGGCTATACCGGCGGGGGTGCGGTTCTGGAGGGAGTTGGTGGAGCAGGAGTTGGCGGACAGCTAGCCCTTAGCCGTCACGCCGCCCCTCATCCGCCTGCCGGCACCTTCTCCCCGTATAGTGACGGGGAGAAGGGAGAAGCGGCGACGCCGGCGCCTCCCCTCTCCCCGTTTTTCTCGGGATATCAGCTCCGCCACCGTCATCCTCGGGCTTCTCCCGAGGATCTGCCGTAGGAATGCAAGTGTCATGAAATGACGGCCGCTGCCGGAATTTTGTCGATCGAAATCCGGCAGCCACAGCGGATTCTCGGGACAAGCCCGAGGATGACGACGTGGGAGTGGGTATGCCGGACGCGCGAGTGGGTATGTCGGACACAGGCGGGTGGGCATGCCTTGTGCAGCAGGCCGCCGGAAGTTTATCCCACCAGCCTGTCAAACAGCAGCTTCAACGTCCCCTCCCCATCGACCTTCAGCGCGACGGAGATCGCAGCGCCCTTTTCCTCATTGATGGTCAGCGCGCCGGCGTCGCGCGTCGTGCCGGTGTCGACTGAAATCTTCAGCGTCTCGCAGCCAAACAGTTTTTCGTCGAGCGCCAGAAGCATGACGCAAGGGTCGTGCAGCGGGCGGCTTTCGCCGCCGGTGGTGGACTGGAAATAGGCGTCGATGAGTTTGCCGGACGATTTTGCTGCAGGCACGCCGGTTGCCTGAAGGGCTGTGGTGTAGTCACGCGTCGCCCTCACCCTGCGCGTCACGTCGAGCGGGATCAGCGTGAAGTTCAGGCCCGCACCGAAGACGATTTCGGCCGCTTCCGGGTCGGCGGCGATGTTGAACTCGGCGCGCGGGCCGATATTGCCGGGCTCATGTACCGCCCCGCCCATGGCGATGACGCGGCCGATGCGCTTTGCCGAGGCGGGATGTTCCTGCAAGAGGCGCGCGATGTTGGTGAGCGGGCCGAGCGCGAGGATGTCGAGCGAGCCGGCGGGCAGTTCGTCAAGCAGATTCGCCAGCCATGCCGGTGCATCGCTGCCTGCCGTGGACGCCAGTGGCTCGGGAAACGCCACGCCGCCGAGGCCGTCATTGCCGTGGATTTCGGTGGTGTCGAAACCTCTTCGCGAGAGCGGGCCGGCGGCGCCAGAAACAACCGGAACATCGGCGCGGTTTTCGAGCGCCAGGATGCGGCCGGCGTTGCGCGTCGTGGTCGTGATGCCGATGTTACCGGCCACCGTGGTGATGCCCCTGACGTCGAATTCCGCCGATTTCAGCGCGAGCAGGATCGCGACGGCGTCGTCGATGCCGGGATCGGTGTCGATAACGATCATGCGAGCGGGATTGGTTGGCATAAGGGCGCGGCCTTTCGTTTCAGGGGCGATTCGAATATGGCTTCGCTTCCCATTTTCGGGTCAGGTAAAGCAAGCTGAAATGCTTGGCCCAAACGTATCGAGTGAGTTTGAAATTGTCCGAGCTTCCCGACGATCTGCTGATCAACGCAGCCGACGAAATCCGCATCCGGCAAGATCTCGTGCTGGTGGCGCTCGGCAAGCGCGAGGCCGACCGCGTGGTGCGCGTCGGGCGGCTGCTCGATGTCCATACCCGCACATGGATGGAGGATTGCGAGGTTGCGATCCGGGGCCGTCGCATCGCCTATGTCGGCCCAGCAGGCAGCTTTGCCGGCACGGCGCGCCAGACGATCGACCGGGCGCATCTTTCGGCCGTTCCGGGTTTTGGTGAAATCCACAAGCATATCGAAAGCTCGCATCTGACGCCGGAGAATGAGGCAGCCCTTGTCATGCCGCGTGGCAACACATGGACATGCGAGGCGAGCCACGAATTCTCCAACGTCAACGGGCCGAAGAATCTCGAATTCTGGCTGACGGCGCGACTGGCCGGCTCGCCGATGAAGATTTTTCCGCTGCCCGGCTCCGCCGTGCCGCCGACGGCTTACGAGTGGGGCGGCGGCCATTTCGGCTATGCCGAGCAGGCAGGCTTTCTGGCGCAAAGCGCGATGGTTGCCGGGCTGGACGAAGTGATGGACTGGCCGGCGGTGTGGAACCCGCAGAACCCCTCCTATGAGCGGCTGTGGGGCATGATTCAGGCCACCTTCGAGCAGCGCGGCGTGGTTGAAGGCCATGGCGCGGGCCTGCGCGAGCTGCCGGAGATCAATGCGTTTGCCGCCGCAGGCCTGTCGTCAGACCACGAAGCGTGGACGCCGCAGGAGGCGTGGGACAAGCTGCGGCGCGGCATCTTCATCGAGATACGCCCGCATTCCATGCCTGATATCATCGGCGGGCTTCTGGAGCGCGGTTTGCGCGACTGGAGCCAGGTGGCTTTCGCCACCGACGACCGCAGCGCATCCGACACGCTGAAGATGGGCGCGACCGACCACAATGTCCGGCTTGCCATCGAAAGCGGGCTGCCGCCCGAGATCGCCTATCAATGCGTGTCGATCAATCCGGCGCGGCATATGCGGATCACGCCCTTCGTGGGAAGCATCGCGCCGGGGCGTTTTGCCGATCTGGTGCTGCTGGACGATGCAGGGACCGTTTCGATCGACGAGGTGTGGGCGGACGGTGAGCAGGTATCGCGGGGGAAGAGCTTCACCGGTCATTTGCCGGCTATCGACTGGCCGGATTGGGCGACGAAGACTGTGAATATCAACCGGCAGATGACGGCTGCCGACTTCGCCATTCCCGCCGAGGATGGACGCCAGACTATGCAGGCAGCGCTGTTGCGGCCATTCCATTGGGACGACAATTTCATCACCACCGAACTGCCGGTTTCGGACGGCACGGTGCAGCGCGACACGGCACGCAACATCACCCAGTTCGCGGTCGTAGCCCGCTTTTCCGGCGAAGGCAAGGTCGCAAAA
>VFQQ010001422.1_pt1 | contig 33297 bp, 27 predicted proteins | sample 3512341 | NCBI WGS metagenome assembly VFQQ01 (sample SAMN10412373, study PRJNA504923) | tailings metagenome | isolation source: Relicate 2 Philex TSF1 revegetated site | place: Philippines: Tuba, Benguet | collected 2017-08-29 | reverse complement strand
ACATCCCGCGCCTGGTGCCCGGCTGGAACAAGCCGATCATCATCGGCCGTCACGCTTTCGGCGACCAGTACCGCGCCACCGACTTCCTGTTCAAGGGCGAGGGCACGCTCACCGTCGAATTCACCCCGAAGGACGGCGGCGAGCCCCAGAAGTTCGAGGTCTACCAGGCCCCGGGCGACGGCATTGCGCAGGTGCAGTACAACCTCGACGCGTCGATCATCGACTTCGCGCGCGCCTCGCTGAACTACGGCCTCTCGCGCGGCTACCCCGTCTACCTGTCGACGAAGAACACGATCCTGAAGGCCTACGACGGCCGCTTCAAGGACCTCTTCCAGGAGATCTACGAGACCGAGTTCAAGGACAAGTTCGAGGCCGCGGGCATCACCTACGAGCACCGCCTCATCGACGACATGGTCGCCAGCGCCATGAAGTGGGAGGGCGGCTACGTCTGGGCCTGCAAGAACTACGACGGCGACGTGCAGTCCGACACGGTCGCGCAGGGCTTCGGCTCGCTCGGCCTCATGACTTCCGTGCTCACCACTCCCGACGGCAAGATCGTCGAGGCTGAGGCGGCGCACGGAACGGTGACCCGTCACTACCGCCAGCACCAGCAGGGCAAGCCCACCTCGACAAACCCGATCGCCTCGATCTTCGCGTGGACCCGCGGTCTCATGCACCGCGGCAAGCTCGACGACAACGCCGCGCTCATCGAGTTCGCGGAGACCCTTGAAGACGTCGTCATCAAGACCGTCGAGAGCGGCAAGATGACGAAGGACCTGGCGCTGCTCGTCAGCCCCGACCAGGAGTGGCTGACCACCGAAGACTTCCTCGCAGCCCTCGACGAGAACCTGAAGGCGCGACTCGGCGCGTAAGCGCTCATCGCGTCGCGATTCGTCGCGAACGACCGGATGCCCGTGGTGCGAACCACGGGCATCCGCCGTTGACGGTTCCTTGCGGGTTCACGCACCCTGAGGCAAGCCTGTCCTTCCTGGCGGTCGCCTCGCGCACCGGGTAGACCTGACCCATGACGCGCGTTGCCGCCTCCCTCCGCCGCTACCCGCTGGTAGCCGCGGCGTTGGCCGTCGGGGCGGTGGGCCTCGCGCTGCTGGCGATCGAGCTGGAACCGGCCGCGCGCATCCTGGTGTCGGTGTTCGCCGCCGCCGTCGCCCTGAAAGAGGGCGTGCCGATGGTGCGCAGCCTGCTCAGTCGACAGTTCGGGCTCGACCTGCTCGCCGTCATGGCGATCACGGCGACGCTGCTCGTCGGCGAGTACTGGGCGAGCCTGATCATCGTGTTCATGCTCGCCGGCGGTGAGGCGCTCGAGGACTACGCCGAGAACCGAGCCCGCCGCGAGCTGAGCGCCCTGCTCGACCGGGTTCCGCAGCGCGCGCACCGTATCGGCCCCGACGGCGCGATCGACGACATTCCCGTCGACGCGGTCGCGGTGGGCGATCGGCTGCTCGTGCGCCCGGCGGAGATCGTTCCGGTGGATGCGCGCCTCGCCTCCCGCGAGGGATCGTTCGACGAGTCCTCGCTCACGGGTGAGAGCCTGCCCGTTGACAAGGAGAGCGGCGACGAGGTCGCGAGCGGCTCGGTCAACGGCCCGGCCGCGGTGGAGATCATCGCATCGGCGCTCGCCGCCGACAGCCAGTATCAGCGCATCGTCGAACTCGTGCGGGAGGCGTCGAAGTCGAAGGCCCCGCTCGTGCGCCTCGCCGATCGCTACGCGGTGCCGTTCACCCTGCTGAGTCTTGCTATTGCCGGCATCGCGTGGGCGGTGAGCGGCGATCCCGTTCGATTCGCGGAGGTGCTCGTCGTCGCGACCCCGTGCCCACTGCTCATCGCGGCGCCCGTCGCGTTCATGGGCGGCATGTCGAGCGCCGCCCGTGACGGGGTCGTGGTGAAGAACGCGGGCACGCTCGAGAAGCTGTCGAGGGTGCGCACGGTCGCCTTCGACAAGACGGGCACCCTCACGAGGGGTCACCCGGAGGTGGTCGACGTGCGCCCGGCCACCGGCGACGGCACAGCGAATCTCAGCCCCGATGAGCTGCTACGGCTCGTCGGAAGCGCCGAACGCTACTTATCGCATGTGCTGGCCGCCGCTCTGCAGCAGGCCGCCGAGCGTCGCGGTCTCGCGCTCAGTGATTCGACCGACGCCCGCGAGGTCGCGACCCACGGTGTTGCCGCGACGCTCGACGGGCGTGCGCTCGTCGTCGGCAAGCCGGCGTTCGTGGCGGAGGCGATCGCTTGGAACGCGGCCCCGATCATCCGCCCCGAGCTGCCGAGCAGTGAGGCAGCCGTCTACGCGGCGGTCGATGGGCGCTTCGCCGGCACGATCATCCTGCGCGACCAAGTGCGTGACGAGTCGGCCGAGACCGTTGCCGCGCTCGGCCCGCTCGGCGTCACCCGTGTGCTGATGGTGACCGGAGATGTGGAGGCGACGGCGCGCCCGATCGCCGCGTCGCTCGGCATCGACGAGGTGCACGCCGAGTGCCTGCCGGCCGACAAGGTGCGCATCGTGCGCGAGGCCAAGCCGCGTCCCGTGGTGATGGTCGGCGACGGCGTCAATGACGCTCCCGTGCTCGCGGTGGCCGATGTCGGCATCGCGATGGGCGCGCGCGGCGCTACCGCGGCCGGCGAAAGCGCGGATGCTGTCGTGCTGGTCGACGACGTCTCCCGCGTTGTCGAGGCGGTCACCATCGGACACCAGACGGTGCGCATCGCCCTGCAAAGCATCTGGCTCGGCATCATCATCTCGGTCGGCCTGATGCTCGTCGCGTCGGTCGGCCTGCTGCCGGCTGTTGTCGGAGCGCTCCTTCAAGAGGTCGTCGACCTGGTCGCGATTCTCGCGGCCCTGCGTGCAGTACGGGCCGGCACCCGTGGGGTACCGGCCCGTCCGTCGCGGCGTGTGCCGCAGCTTACGCGGTGACTTCTGCCCGCGTGCCGGTGGTCTCGACCGCGATCTTGCGCGGCTTCGCCTTCTCGAGCACGGGGATCATCACACTCAGCACACCGTTCTCGTAGTGGGCGCTGATGCTCTCGGTGTCGATGTCCTTTCCGAGGGTCAGCTGCCGCAGGTAGGCGCCGGCCGGACGCTCGCGGGTCAGCCACTGCACGCCCTCCTGCGAACGCGGGGTGCGCTCGGCGCGGATGGTGAGCAGCTGGCCGTCGACGTCAACGTCGACGCTGCCCGGGTCGACGCCCGGCAGGTCGGCGGTCAGCACGTAGTGGTCGCCGTCGCGGTAGACGTCCATCGGCATGAGCCGGGGGCTTTCGCGGCGGTCGAGCAGCGTGCCGGCGACGCGGTCGAGCTCACGGAACGGGTCGAAGAACATGGTCATGATGTGGCTCCTTTCGGTCACGTCGCCCGCCGGTGTGGCGGGTAGTGGTGAAGTTGAGTCGGAGTGACTCAACTACCGATAATTTAGCACTCGACAGTCGAGAGTGCTAGCGATTCGCGCACGGCGAAATCGCGGATTCACGGGGCGCGTTCCTCGGGAATCCAGTGCTCCCGGTATGCGTCAGTACCCGGCGAAGTAGTCCGTGCGCACCCGTCGCGCCCCCGCGCGCCGGAGCGCCGTCGCGGCGTCGGCGACGAGCGACGGCGCTCCCGAGACATACGCGCGCCGGGAGGCGAGATCGGGCACGGCGGTGAGCAAAGCATCCGCCGTCACGGGGGTGTCGTCGAGGACGGTGACGGTCGCCCCCGCGCTCTCGAGCACGTCGCGGTAGAGCACCTCGCCGGGGCGCGACGGCACGTAGACGACGTGCACGTCGCGGCTTTCCCCGCGCGCGGCCGCCGAGCCGAGTTGGCTGGCGAAGGGGGTCACGCCGATGCCCCCGGCGATCATCACCACCGGGGTTGCCGGGTCGCGCGGCAGGAGGAAGTCGCCCGAGATCTGCGTGGCCTGCACGGTCGCGCCCTCGTCGAGTTCGCGGAGGACGCGTTTGAACGACGAGCCGTCGGTGGGCGTCCGCATCCCGAGCGAGATCTGGTCGTGCTCGGGAGCCGATGCGATCGAGAAGACGCGCCGGGTGCCGCGCCGGTCGGCGCGGTGAGGCAGGTGCAATTCGAGGTACTGACCCGGCTCGAAGGGCACGGGGCGAGACGGGGCGAACGTGAATTCGGTCGCGCTGTCTGACAGCGCGCGCGACCCCGTGAGCCGTAGCGAGAACCCGCCGCGGCGGGATACGGCGAAACCCACGATGTTGGCGGCGACGAGCGCGAGCTCGGGAGATGTGTAGAGCGGCCCGAACTGAAAAGGAATCGAGAACAGCAGCGCGGTCACGACGGCCACCAACCGCTGCTGCCAGCGCCGAGGCGGCAAGGTGAGCGGCTCACTGAGCATGTAGCCGGCAAGGAAAACCACGGGGAACAGCAAGAGCACCGAGCCGTACGCGTCGAGCGCGCTCGGGCCGGTGCCCGCGATACGCGTGCCGATGATGGCGACCGTCACGACGACGAGAATTACGCCGATATCGAGGCGGCGGGTGCGGTCGAGCAGCAGCAACGCGCCGAGGGCAACGACGGGCAGCATCGCCGGCGTCGCGATCCACCAGATGCCGACGGTCAGCTGCAGCAGTCCCGCGACGAGCACCCCGGTCGCCGCCGGGTTCAGAATGTGCCGGCCACGCCAGACGATCAGGTACTTCGACAGAGCCGCGACGATGCCCGCGACCGCCGCCCCGATGAGGTCGAGGGTGGCGACGGTGGGCGGCACCAGACACGCAATGATGAGGGCGGTGATGACGCTCGACTCGCGATGCGGAACGACGCGCGCGAGCCGCGCCGCCGCCTCGTTCGCGCCGAGCGTGGCCACGACCACGACGGCGAGCGTCGCGAGCAGTCCGTAGGGGTTGACTCCGATGACGCCGAGGGAGCCCAGCAGCAGTCCGATGGCGAGCACGGCGGAAAGCGCGATCGTCGTCAGCCGGTACATGCTGACCTGACCGGTGACGCGGTCGATCGTCGCTCTCATCGGAACAGCTCTCCTTCCCAGCCGGGGCTCGCCTCGAGGCGGCCGTCAGCGTGCATCCGTACGTATTCGACGCCGAGCCGCTCAGCGATTGCGGTGGGCTCGCCGAGGAACAGCGCGGTGGCCGCCCCATCGGCGACGAGCGCCGAGTCGGCGACGGCCCACGTCGCGATGACGTCGAGTGCGAGGGGCCGCCCCGTCATCGCGTCGACGAGGTGGTGAAGGCCCGGCCCCCACGCGCGCCGATTCGGCGCTGATGCGGCGAGGGCACGTCCGCCGGCGAGTTCGACGACCCCGACGACCAGTTCCGGATTCGCGGGGTTTTCGAGCCCGATACGGATGCTCGCCTCACCTACCGCGCGCAGATCACCGCTGCCGTCAACGACCGCTCCGGCCGCCCCTCGTTCGAGGAGGAGCTCCGCGACGAGGTCGACGAGGTACCCCTTGCCGGCTGCCCCCACGTCGAGCACGACGGGGGAGGCAGTGTGGAGTGCAAGGGCCCCATCGCCGCTGTCCTCGGTGAGTGCGATCGCGTCGTCCCAGGCGGGCGCCGCGATCGGGTCGCCCGCCGGCGTGAGGCGGTAGGCGGCGTCATAGCCCAGTTGTTCGAGGCTGCGGCCGACGAGGGGATTCACCCGACCGTTCGTCACCTCGTACAGCTCACGTAGGTGGCGCATGAGGGGCCCCGCGTCTGCCGCGAGGGCGTGGTGGCCGGGAGTGCGCGCGATCGCCGCGATTCGCGAGTCGTCACGAAATCGCGACCAGTCGCGGTCGAACTGCGCGATGCGGTCGTCGACGGCGACGCGGTCCGCGTGCGTTCCACCGGCTCCCTCATGACCGGGATGCACGTCGAGGCGCCAGGGGGCACCGATCGCCTCGAACTCCCAGACGACCGGATCAGTTGCTGAGGGCATCCGCCTTGATCTGCTCGAGCGCATCGGTGAAGCCGTTACCGGTCAGCGATGACCCGGCCACGCGCGTGACCTCGACCTCGTCGACGCGCTGGCCGACGACCTCGGCCTCGATGCCGCCCGAGAACATCGTCTGGAAGCGCGACGTCGTCGGGTTCGTCGGGTTCGTTCCCACCGTTACGGCGGAGATCACGTTGTCGGTGAGCGTGACCTCGACGTCGATCGTCTCGGTGCCGTTCGGCGAAATATACGAGCCGGTGGCGGTGTAGGTGCCGTCGGCGAAGTCGCCCGTGATCGGTGCGGCGCCGTCGTCGACGCCGGGCTCATTCGGTTGCCCCCCGGTCGACCCCGAGCCGGGCGCGGGTTCTGCGGGCGCCGCGGGTACGTCGCTTGCGCAGCCGGCCAGTGCACCCATGAGGGTGAGCGAGGCGGCTGCGGTGTACAGCGGCAGTGCGGCGGGGCGGGTGAGGCGGGTCATCGGCGCTCCGGAGTCTCGGCGTACAGGCGGTGATCGGCGGGCTTCCAGCATCGCTGACCTCGATGGGGATTCGCTGTGGTGTCCGTCGGGGATTGCTTTTCACGCCTGTGCAGAGCCTGTGTAGAAATTCCGGTCTACCCCCGTTCAGGGTGCCTAGGGTCATCCAACCGGGGGAGTCGAACAGCGGCGCCCCCACGCATCAGAAGGGCCACCCTCGCTCGTGAATCAACGCTCACGCCGCGCCGCGGCACCACCCCTCATTCGATCTGTGCTCGCCGGCGTGGCCGGCGCAGCGCTCGCCATCACCGGCGCGATCGCCGGGCCGGTCACCGCTGGCGCCGTCACGCCGACCGCGCCGACCGCGAAGCCCGCCATCGTCCAGTCGCCCATCACTTTCGAGCCGGGCCGCTACATCGTCGTACTCGCCGACGAGGCGGCAGCGACCTACGAAGGCGGCGTGTCCGGACTCGCACGCACGGCCCCGCGCGGTAACGAGCGTCTCGACGTTCGGCGCTCGCCGGTCGCCGACTACCGCGAATACCTCCGCGAGCGGCAGAACGCCGTGGCGGCCGAGGTGGGCGCGAGCGTCGACGAGTCGTACACCGTGACCGTGAACGGTTTCGCGGCCGAGCTCAGTGTCGAGCAGGCCGCGGAACTTGCCGCCAGCCGCGACGTCGTCGCCCTGATCCCCGACGAGTTGCAGCAGATTCAGGCTGAGACGGGTACCGAGTTCCTTGGCCTGGACGGCCCCGGCGGTGTCTGGGAGGCGATCGGCGGCGCCGAGAGCGCTGGCGAGGGCGTCGTGATCGGTGTGCTCGACACGGGAATCGCCCCCGAGCATCCGTCGTTCGCTGGCGAACCGCTCGGCACGACGCCGGGCGACGCGCCGTACCGCGACGGCGACCGCATCGTGTTTGAGAAGTCTGATGGCGGCGTGTTCAGCGGCGTCTGCGAGACCGGCGTGCAGTTCACGGTCGACGACTGCTCGACGAAGATCATCGGTGCCCGTTACTTCGTGAACGGCTTCGGTGAGAACCGCATCGGTGACGAGAACACCGGCCCCGGCGAGTTCCTCTCGCCGCGCGACGGCGACGGTCACGGCTCGCACACCGCGGGCACCGCGGCGGGTAACCACCGCGTCGACGCTGACGTCGCCGGCATCGACTTCGGCCCCATTTCGGGCGTCGCGCCCGCCGCGAAGATCGCGTCGTACAAGGTCTGCTGGAACGGCCCCGATCCGACGACGAACACCGACGACGGATGCGCGACGAGCGACCTGCTCGCGGGCATCGACACCGCGGTCGCCGATGGTGTCGACGTCATCAACTACTCGATCGGCGGCGGTGCCGCGACGAGCACGGTGACGGTCATCGACCAGGCCTTCTACGGTGCGGCCGTCGCCGGCGTCTTCGTGTCGGCTTCGGCAGGTAACTCGGGTCCGGGATTCTCGACGCTCGGCAACGCCGCGCCGTGGATCACGACCGTCGCCGCGAGCACGATCCCCTCGTACGAGGCGACGGCGACTCTCGGCAATGGCGAGGCTTTCGCCGGCGCGTCGATCACGGTCGACATGTCGGAGGGTGCCGAGCCGCTCGAGGGCCCCCTCGTGCTCTCGACCGAGTTGGGTGACACCTCAGCGGCGAGCGCAGAGGACATCGCCCTCTGCGCCCCCGGTTCGCTCGACGCCGAGCTCGTAGAGGCTGACATGATCGTCGTCTGCGATCGCGGCGTGTACGACCGAGTCGCGAAGTCGGCCGAGGTGCAGCGCGTTGGTGGCGCAGGCATGCTGCACGTGAACGTGACTCCCGGATCGGTTGACGCCGATGCGCACTCCGTTCCGACCATCCACCTCGACGCACAGTACCGCGACGCGGTGCGCGCGTACGCGGCAACTGACGGGGCGACGGTCAGCTTCGCGGCCGGCAACTCGACCGATGTCGTCACCCCGGTACCTCAGGTCGCCGGCTTCTCGTCGCGCGGCCCGGTGCTCGCGGACGGCAGCGACATTCTGAAGCCAGACATCTCGGCCCCGGGTGTGGGCGTTCTCGCCGCCACCTCGAACCGTGAGGGCGAGACGCCGACCTACGGTTTCCTGAGCGGCACGTCGATGTCGGCTCCGCACATCGCGGGCCTTGCGCTGCTGTACCTCGGTGAGCGTCCGACGGCGTCGCCGTCGGAGGTCAAGTCGGCGATCATGACGACCGCCTACGACACGCGAGCTGCCGACGGCAGCGCTGTGACGAACCCCTTCATTCAGGGCGCCGGTCACGCCGACCCCACCCGGTTCTTCGAGCCGGGTCTGCTGTACCTGAACGGTCCGGCTGACTGGGATGCGTACATTCAGGGCATCGGTTACGACATCGGCGTCGAGCCCATCGCGGCGAGCGACCTGAACCTCGCGTCGATCGCGGCGGGCGCCGTGACGGGATCGAAGACGGTCACGCGCACGGTCACGTCGACGCAGGCGGGGGAGTTCACGTCGTCGATTCAGGGCCTTGCGGGGATCGACGTGCAGGTGTCGCCCTCGACGCTGAGCTTCGGCGCGGCCGGCGAGACGGCAACCTTCGAGGTGACCTTCACGCGCACCACGGCGACGCTCGACACGTACGCGACGGGGTCGCTGACGTGGACGTCGGGCGACACCACGGTTCGTTCGCCGATCGCGGTGCAGCCGGTGACGATCATCGCCCCGGCGAACGCCGAGGGCGAGGGTGTTGACGGTTCGGTTGAGATCGCGGTCACACCGGGCGGCACGGGCGACATCGCGCTCGCGTCGACGGGTCTCTCGCTCGGCGAGCGACTCGCCGACCCGGCCGACCCCGAGTCGGCGAATTCGGGTTCGGGTGCCACCGGTGACTTCGAGGCCTACACGGTGACCGTGCCAGAGGGCTCACAGTTCACGCGCTTCGACCTCGAGGCGCTTGACCCGGCATCGGACCTCGACCTCATCGTGTACCGACTGGACGCTGCGGGCACGCCGGTCGCGGGGTGGATCTCGGCGACGGCCGCAGCCAGCGAGCGCATCGATCTCGTGGACCCGGTTCCGGGCACCTACCTGATCTACGCCGACGTCTGGTTTGCGCCGAGCGTCGCCTCGTGGAACCTGACGGTCACCTCGGTCACGTCAGGCGGCAGCGACCTCGTGCTCGACCCGGCGGTCCTTGCGGGCGAGCAGGGCGTCGAGACGACGTACCAGGCCTCCTGGAGCGGTCTCGAGCCCGAGGCTTCGTACCTCGGCATCATCGAGTACGGCGACACGGGTGCGTCGACGATTCTCACGGTCGCCACGGGTGAGGCCCCGGTGACCGGTCCGGTCGCCGTCGCACCTCCGGTCATCGACGGCGCAGCAGTCGAAGGATCGACGGTCCGCGCAACGACCGGTGAGTGGGAGGGCGAGGGTCTGACATTCACGTACCAGTGGTTGCGTGACGGTCAGCCCGTGCCCGGTAAGCCCGGCACCCGCCCCGAGCTGAAACTGAAGAAGCCCGACGTTGGGCGAACGCTCACCGTCGTCGTGACAGCGACGGACGCCTCGGGTGAGTCGGTCTCGCAGACGAGCGACGGCGTCGTCGTCGAGCCGAAGCAGAAGGGTGGCCCCAAGAAGCCGCCCGGGCCGAAGAAGCCGAAGGGCGCCGATGAGGTGATCTAGGCACACCGCCCCGACGGGGCGTAGGGCGCTGTGGCCGGGGTATTCGGGTCCCCGGCCACAGCTGTCTCTACGGGCGAGCGTCCGAGCGAATCTGCTCGAGTGCCTCCCGGAAGCCGCCGCTCGTGAGTGACGAGCCGGCGACCCGCGTCACGTCCAGCTCGTCGAGGTGCCGGCCGATGACCTCGGCCGCGATGCCCTCGGCGAACTCCCCCTGGTAGAACGCGACGGTGGGATTATTGGCCCCTGGAGTGACCGAGACGTCGGTGACGACGCCCCCGTCTGCGAGCGTGACGAAGACCACGATGTTCTCGCGACCGTTGGGCGAGGTGTAGGTGCCGTTTCCCGCATACAAGCCGGCGGAGTAGCTCGCCGGTTCGGTAGCCGGGTCGACGGCGGTGGCTCCGTCGAGTCGTTCGACGCTGGGCCCGCCGATCAGCGTATCGAGCGGCGCGCATCCCGTCATGGTCGCGGCGGTGCCGAGCGCACCGGCGATGGCGAGGATGCGCGCGGTGCGTGTGCGCGAGTTGTCTGCCGACATGGTGCTCCTTGGGTGTCAGAAGCCATTCGTCCCCCATACGTGAGCGGATTGTCCCCCATTTGGGGCAATTTTCTTGCCCGCAAGGCTTGCGCGTTGTTTGTTCGTAAGGTGTACTAACAAACATGCCGACACAGACAGCGTGGTCCCTGCCCGCCCGAGCGACTACGGGCCGAGCGGGATCGTTGCGCCCGAGTGCGAAGCTTCTGCCCGAGCAGGCGCGTGCCCACAACCGAGCGCTTGTCTTGCAGGGCCTCTATCGTTCTGGCCCCCTGAGCCGCGCCGATCTGTCGCGCCTGACCGGGCTGACTCGCGTCACGGTGGGTGACCTCATCGCGGAGCTCGTTGACGAAGGCATTGCCATCGAATTGGGAACGCGCGTTGACCCGTCGCGTCCGGGCAAACCGGCCACGCTTGTCGATATTGCCCGTGATGGCTTCCGCATCATCGGTCTCGACCTCAGCGACACAGACGTCTTCCGGGGGGCGTTGCTCGACCTCGATGGCACGATCATCGAGCGTCGTGAGGTGTCCGCGGTCGAACTCACCGGCGATATCGCCACGGCTGCGGTACGTCGCCTCGCTCACGAGCTCGTCGAAGCATCGACGCGGCCGGTTCTTGGGATCGGCATCGGTTCGCCCGGCGTGGTCGACCTCGCAGGGACGGTCCTCAGCGCACCCAACCGTGGGTGGCTGGCAGAACCGCTCCAGGCCCACTTGAGCGAGGTCCTCGGTCTCCCCGTCATCGTGACCAATGACGCGAACGCCGCGGCGCTCGCCGAATTCGGCTACGGGGACGCGGCGCCCGACCTCATGCTCGTCACGGTCGGGTACGGGGTGGGTGCTGGCCTGGTGCTCGACGGGCGGCTGCTCTTTGGGTCGCGTTTCGCCGCAGGGGAGATCGGGCACGTCGTGGTCGGGACGGACGGGGGCGACGACTGTGCGTGCGGCAAGCGAGGCTGCCTCGAGACCTGGCTCGCCGTTCCGCGACTCACCGCGAGGATGCAGGCCGGTGCCCCTGAGAAAGCCCTCCGCGAGGCGGGCGAACGCCTCGGAATCGCCCTCGCGCCGATCGTCGGCGCTCTCGATCTGAGTGAAGTGGTGCTCGCAGGCCCGACCGCTTTGCTCGACGGGAGCCTCGCTGAGGCGACCGTCACTACCCTGCGGCAGCGCACCATGGATCGCTTCCACGGCGCCCTGACCGTGCGAATGACCACGCTCGGAGACGACATCGTGATGCGCGGCGCTGCCGCCACGGTTCTCTCCGAACGTCTCGGGGTGTCGTAGAGACCCCTGCACCACCGGGCGCTGTCAACCAGACGTCAGCGCTTCATCGCCCTAGGAAAGGAACACAGTAATGAGGAAGCACAGCATCGTCGCGCTCGGCGCGGCGGCCGCCTTGGCCCTCGCAGGATGCGCCTCTTCAGAGGCCCCTGCTCCCGGCACAGGAAGTGGCGATGGCGCCACGACCGGTGCCGAAATCCGTGTCTGGCTGGTTGGCTCGCACACCCCGCAGGAAGCGCGGGACTACCTCACGCAGACCTTCGAGGCCGAAAACCCGGGCAACACCCTGGTCATCGAAGAGCAAGCGTGGGGCGGACTCGTTGACAAGCTGACGACCAGCCTGTCGGGTTCGGACAGTCCGGATGTCGTGGAAGTCGGCAACACGCAGGCCGCGGCGTTCACGAGTGCGGGGGCCTTCCTGGACCTCACCGGGGACTACGAAGCTCTCGGCGGTGACGACCTCTTGCCCGGGTTCGTCGAGGCAGGGAGCTTCGACGGCTCGTTCTACGCCGCGCCGTACTACTCCGGCGCTCGCGTCGTCTTCTATGACACCGCGATGTACGACGAACTGGGATTGAGCGTCCCGACGACGCTCGACGAGTACATCGCCAACGGCGTCGCGATCGCCGAAGCAAACCCCGGCGTCTCGGGCATCTATTTCCCCGGACAGGACTGGTACAACGCCCTGCCCTACATCTGGGAGAACGGCGGCGAGATCGCCACATTCGAAAACGGCGAATGGGTGCCGGGCTTCTCGAGCCCCGGAGCGCTCGCCGGACTCGAGCAGGTGCAGCGCGTCATGACCGACGCATCGGTGGCGCCCAAGGACGGCAACGAGGCGGAAGCGCAGGTTCCCTACTGTGCGGGCAGCATCGGGCACCTGAGTGCGCCCAGCTGGTTCAAGTGGTCGATCCTCGCTCCAGCCGACGCTGACGCACCGGGATGTCCCGAGAAGGAAGCGACGCTCGGAGTATTCGCGCTTCCGGGTCTCGGCGGCGGGCCCGCGCAGGTCTTCGCGGGTGGCTCGAACATCGCTGTGTCGGCCAACTCGGCCAATCCTGAACTCGCCAAGAAGGCGCTCGCGATCATGCTGAGCGAGGAGTACCAGTCGATCCTCGGGAGCAACGGCCTCGTGCCAGCGCTCGTGTCCCTGGGCGACACGATCGGCTCTGATGCGACCGCTCAAGCGATTTCTGCTGCGGCCTCCCGCGCGAAGCTCACTCCCGCGTCGCCTGACTGGGCAGAGGTCGAAGCGGCCGGAGTCCTGCAGGACTTCTTCGTCAAGATCGCGCAAGGCGGTGACGTTGCCCAATTGGCAGCTGACGTCGACGCCCGCATCGCGAGCATCCTGAACTAGCGCCTCGCGAGCCGAGCCCCACCGGTGGTGGCCAGTTGCCCCTGGCCACCACCGGACGGTGACCATCGCCCTAGGAATGGTGACGGCACCCCCACAATCTAGTAGGAGCATCCATGTCAGTGGCACCCCCCGGAGCGCGCCCCGCGGCGCCCGCCTCCGTCGCGGGCGCACCGCCCGTCGGCACCGTCGCGGGGCCTCGGCCCACGCGGCGGCGCCCCCGTCGAGCACTCACTCCCTCGCTGTTGCTGGTGCCCACCGGTGTCGTACTGCTCGCGATCATCGGGTGGCCGCTACTGCAGTTGATCGTCATCTCGTTTCAGGAATTCGGCCGGGCACAGGTCTTCGGTGCGCCCGCGCCATTCGTGGGCTTCGCCAACTACACCGCCGTCCTGACCGATTCGACGTTTTGGGCGGTTCTCGGCCGCAGCTTCGGCTTCGCCGCCGTCAACGTGGTGTTGGCGATGCTGTTGGGCACCCTGGTCGCCGTGCTGATGACAAAGCTGTCACGAGGTTTCCGGCTACTGGTATCCATCGGACTGCTGCTGGCATGGGCGATGCCGGCCCTCACGGCGGTCGTCGTGTGGGGCTGGATGTTCGACACCCAGTTCGGCGTCATCAACTACCTGCTGAGTCTCCTGCCGGGTGTCGACATGATCGGCCATTCGTGGCTGATTGACCCGCTGAGCTTCTTCGGGGTAGCAACAGTCATCGTGACGTGGCAGTCGGTGCCGTTCGTCGCCTTCACGATTTACGCCGGTCTCACCCAGGTGCCGCACGAGGTGTTGGAGGCGGCATCGCTCGATGGTGCCGGAGGCCTCGCTCGGTTCCGCCTCATCGTCTTTCCGTACCTGAAATCGATCTTCCTCGTCGTCACGATCTTGCAGATCATCTGGGACCTGCGGGTGTTCACGCAGATTTACGCCTTGCAAGGAATCGGCGGCATTCGGGAACAGACATCGACCATCGGCGTCTACATCTTCCAAACGTCGCTGGGAACAGGCGACTTCGGTACCGGCGGCGCGATCGCGGTGATCCTCGTCATCGTCATGATGACGATCTCCGTCTACTACGTGCGCAAATCGATTCAGGAGGAGACGCTGTGACCGCCCTCGCGCATCCGCCGCGGCGTGCTGTATCTCGCGCCATCGTCAAGCGTCGCGCCACGAAGACGCTCTTGAGCGGAATCGCCGTGGTGATCTTCGTGTTCAGCGTGTTCCCCGTCTACTGGATGATCAACTCGTCCTTCTTGCCGAACAACGCCATTCGCGGCCCCGTGCCTCAGTTCTGGCCGAGTGAATTCACGCTGCGCAACTACGAGATCGTGCTCGGGGAGGGGGGTCGCGCGCCGTTCCTGCCGGCCCTCACCAACTCAATCATCGTGACGTTGCTGACCGTCATGATCGCGCTCCTGTTCGCCTTTCTCGCGGCACTCGCCGTGACCCGGTTCCGGTTTCGGGGCCGCAAGGCTTTCATCCTGACGATCCTCGTGATCCAGATGATCCCGGGCGAGGCGATGATCGTCTCCACCTTCCGCGTGCTCGACGGGTGGCAGCTGCTGAACACCATCGCGGGTCTCACCCTCGTCTACGTCGCCACGGTGCTGCCGTTCACCATCTGGACCCTGCGCGGCTTCGTCAACGGCGTGCCGATCGAGCTCGAAGAGGCGGCCATGATTGACGGCTGCACCCGAACTCAGGCGTTCTGGCGCGTCACCTTCCCCCTGCTCGCACCCGGTCTGGTCGCGACCGGTGTATTCGGCTTCATCCAGGCATGGAACGAGTTTCTGCTTGCCCTCGTCGTCATGAGCCGCCCCGAAATGATGACCCTGCCGGTCTGGCTGCGAACCTTCCAGCAGGCGACACAGACCACCAACTGGGCGGCCATCATGGCGGGCTCGACCCTCATGGCCATCCCCGTCATCATCTTCTTCCTGATTGTGCAGGGACGCATGACGAGCGGACTCGTCGCCGGGGCGGTCAAGGGATGATCGCCACACCGATTGCCGGAACACTCCTTCCCGGGTTCGCCGGCCCCGCAGCTCCGGTCTGGCTGCTCGACCGGCTCCGCGACGGACTGGCCGGAGTGTGCCTGTTCGGCACGAATATCCGCTCGCGCCACCAGGTGCACGACCTCGTCGCGTCGATTCGGGAGGCCAACCCACGGGCGATCGTCGCGATCGATGAGGAGGGCGGCGACGTCACGCGCCTGCACTACGCCGTCGGCTCGCCGTATCCCGGCAACGCGGCGGTCGGCCGCCTGGACGATCCCGCCGTCACCGAGCAGGTCGCGCGCACTGTCGGGTGGGAATTGCGCCTTGCCGGCATCGACCTTGACCTGGCTCCCGACGCCGACGTGAATTCGAACCCCGACAATCCGGTCATCGGCACTCGCTCATTCGGCGCCGATCCTGACCTTGTCGCCCGCCACACCGCCGCGTGGGTGCGCGGGCTGCAATCGACAGGGGTTGCCGCGAGCGTCAAGCACTTTCCGGGCCACGGCGACACGGCCGACGACTCGCACCTGGCGCTGCCGGTCGTGCGCGCGACACGGGACGAGCTCCGGCGGCGAGAACTGGTTCCTTTCGCTGCCGCAGTGGCGGCGGGCGCACGCACGGTGATGTCGTCCCACATCCTCTTGCCCGACATCGACCCTTCGGGCCCGGCAACCTTCTCGCCAATTGTGCTCGGCGACATCCTTCGCGGGGAACTGGGCTTCGATGGCGCGATAGTCAGCGACGCGCTCGACATGGCGGGTGCGAGCCGCGATCGCGGCATTCCTGCCGCCGCAGTGCGAGCCATCGGCGGTGGCTGTGACCTGCTGTGCATCGGCGTCGACACGACCGCGGAGGACCTCGACGCGATTGAGGCTGCGGTCGCGAGCGCCATGATCGACGGCACGCTCGCCGCCGCGCGGGTCGCCGACGCCGCCGCTCGCGTACGTCGGCTCGCTCATGATTCCGAGAGCGCGCGTCTGGCCGCGCCGATACCCGAGTCGGTGACCGCCGACCACGAACCGACGTTCGATAGGGCACTGTTCTCGCGGGTCATCGAGGCGGATGCCCGAATCGAGGTCCGTGAGCGACGGGACGTCATCGCTATCGAGACGGTCGCGAACATCGCGGTCGGCACGGCCCCCTGGGGTCCCGCCGCGGTCGACCCGCGCGTGCGCCGCGTAGCTGCCGGCCAGGTGCCCACACTGACGGAGGGCGTGCAGCCCGTGCTTGTCGTCGTCGGCGCGCACCGCCAGCCCGACGCGCGCGCGACGATCGAGCGGGTGCGGGAGGCGCATCCCGAGACGCTCGTCGTCGAGATGGGCTGGCCAGACCCCGAGCGGAGCTCTGCCGACATCGTCACGTGGGGCTCGTCACGATTCATGGGTGAGGTGCTTCTCGACTGGCTCGAGCGGCGAAGCGGTGCCGGAGGCGCGTCGTGAGGATCGGCATCGACATCGGCGGCACCAAAACGCACGCCGTCGTTCTCGACGACGCTGGCTCGGTGCGCGATCAGTGGCGCGGTGCCACCGGCTTCGGGCCCGACGCCGTCGTGACCGCCGCCGCCACCGCCGTTTCCGTGCTCGCCGAGCGAACCGGCACACCGCCGGGGCGATTCGAGTCGATCGGCATCGGCATTCCCGGAACGGTGGACACGGTGCGCGGACACGTGACGCACGCCGTGAACCTGGGCGTCGAAGGGCTCGAGCTCGGCATCACTCTGTCAGCCTTGCTTGACCGCGAGGTCGGCGTTGAAAACGATGTGAATGCCGCGGCGCTCGGAGCGTTCCACCTGACCGCGGCGAACGGCGTGCGCTCGATGGCATACCTCAACCTGGGAACGGGACTGGCCGCCGGAATCGTTCTCGACGGTGCGCTCTGGCGTGGCCCCCGCGGCGTTGCCGGTGAGATCGGTCACATTTCTGTCGACCCATCCGGACCCGAGTGCCCGTGCGGGCAGCGGGGGTGCCTGGAAACCCTCGCCTCGGGCTCGGCGATTGCGCGCCTGTGGCCCGACGCCCCCGAACCGAGCGCGCGCGCACTGTTCGCCGCCGTGGACGCGGGTGACTCGACCGCGTTCGATGTCGCGGCGCGGCTCATCGACAACATCGCGGCGGCCGTGCGCCTCCTCGTGCTCACGGTCGACGTTGACACCGTGGTCGTCGGGGGAGGCCTGAGCTCCCTCGGCGATCGCCTACTCGAGGAACTTCGTCAGCGGCTCGCCACCGACGCTCGCCGCTCGCCCTTCCTGGCCTCTCTCGAGTTGCCGAGCAGGGTTCTGCTTGTCCCGCGTGACGAGCCGGTCGCGGCGATCGGAGCCGCGCTCGTCGGTCAGCGAAAGAGCAGTCCGGGCGAAGCGCGCGTCGTCAACGCCGTCGAGGCCGGTCTCTGATGGCCGAAGTGATCATCGTGGACACGCCTCGGCGCGGCGGCGAGATTGTCGCCGACCACATCGCCGAACGCGCCGCGACGACGCCGGACATGGTGCTGGGTCTCGCGACCGGCTCGACCCCGCTCCCCGTGTACGACGCTCTCCGCGTTCACCGCTCGGCGCTGGGAGCGATTCGCGGCGCCGCTCTCGACGAATACGTGGGCTTGCCGCGCGCGCATCCTGAGCGTTATCGCGCAGTGATCGAGCGGGAGGTCATCGAGCCGCTGGGGCTGGACCCGACGCGCGTCCACGTGCCGGGAGACGATTGCGACCACGCTGATACGAATGCGCTGGCCGTCGCCGGTGAGCGTTTCGAAGACACGCTGCGGAAGCTCGGCGGTGTGGATGTTCAACTTCTCGGCATCGGAGCAACAGGCCATATCGGGTTCAACGAGCCCGGTTCGTCATTCGCGTCGCGCACGCGAGTGAAGACGCTGACCGAGCAGACCCGACGCGACAACGCGCGATTCTTCGCGAGTCCCGATGAGGTGCCGGTGCACTGCATTACGCAAGGGTTGGGCACGATTCTCGAGGCCCGCCACCTTGTGCTCCTCGCCTTCGGCCAGCACAAGGCGCAGGCCCTTGCCGCGGCCATCGAGGGCCCCGTCACAGCCTCGGTGCCCGGGTCAGCCGTGCAGCTGCATCCGCACTGCACGGTTGTCGCGGATGAGGCGGCAGCGTCGCAGCTGCACTTTGCCGACTACTACCGCTATGCGTGGAGCAACAAGCCCGGCTGGCAGGGCCTGTAGCCGGTCGCGCGGTCAGCCGGCGTGCAGGGCTGCGTCGGGCGCCGCCACGCGCCAGTCGGTGAACGTGGCGCGCAATCCTGGCCGCGACGGGGCGCAGACCATGGGGCCGATATGGGCGTCGGTGTGCGGGAAGCGTGCCATCCGCACGAGCCGCCAATCGGTGTCGCGCTCGAGGCGTGCCCGAATGACGATGGCATCGGCGAACCGGGATGCACGGATACGGACGATCTCATTTGTCGCGTCCTCCCACCGGCCGGTCGACCAGTCACTCGACCCGTTCGTGACGACCGCGCCCAGTTGCGGGTGACCGTCGGCGAACTCGACCCCGGCCTTCACCCAGGTGCTGTCGTCGACGAGGATGAACACGCCGGCCTGGTCGAACTCTTCGGTGAAGCCGGTGAGGTCGACCGCGACCTCCACCGCCGTGTCCGCTTCCCACGGCAGCAGAAGCGCGTGGCCGTTGTCGTGACGGAAGCCGTACGCCGTGTCTCGCCACCAGTCGCTTGCCTCGGCCGCCTCGACCGTCATGCGGTCGTCGCGATGAGAAACCTCAACCGGGGTGCGGGTCCATGTTGCGGCGGGGTCGTCGAACGCGAGCCGGCGCTCGCCACCCGCGCTCATGCGTCGTCTCCGACGAGACTGCCCGCCGCCCACACCCGCCGGGCTGCCCACTCGTCGTCGAGCGCCACGACGTCGGCAGCGTAGCCGGGCTCGAGCAAGCCCCACTCGTCGTCGCGCCCCAGCACGCAGGCGGGGGTGAGGGTGAGTGCTTCGACCGCGCGCGACTCGTCGACGCCCGCGGACGTGACGGCGCACTTGAGCGCCGCATCTTGGGTGAGGGTCGACCCCGCGATCGTCTGGGTGCCGTTGAGCATCGCCACCCCGTTTTGCACGGTCACGTTGAGAGAGCCAAGCCGGTAGTAGCCGTCATCGCCGCCGGCCGCCGCCATCGCGTCGGTGACGAGCGCGACCCGGTGGGGCGCCGCGCGGAAGGTCATCTGGGCAACCGACGGGTGTACGTGCACGCCGTCGAGCACCAGTTCGAGTGTGACCCGGTCGTCGTCGAACCCGGCGACGATGGGCCCCGGGTCGCGGTGGTGGATGCCCGGCATCGCGTTGAAGATGTGCGTCACGAGCGTCGCCCCGGCGTCGAACGCTTCACGGTTGAGCTTCTCGTCTGCCTCCGTGTGCCCGACGGCGACCACCACGCCCGCCGCGACGAACTGGCGAACGGCGGCAATCGCGCCCGGCAACTCGGGGGCGATCGTCACCTGGCGGATGCTCGTCCCGCCCGCATCCAGCAAGCGCGCGATCACGACGGGGTCGGGCTCCGACAGGTATTCCGGCGCGTGCGCGCCGCGTCGGCCGATCGCGAGGAAGGGGCCCTCCAGGTGGCTGCCGACGATGGTCGCGTCGTCCTGTGCGAGCCGGGCCACGAGACGCAGCGACTCTTCGATCTGTTCGAGCGGGTTCGCGACGAGCGAGATGACCGATCGGGTCGTCCCGTGCGCGCGGTGCACGGCGAGGGCCGCGCGAATCTCGTCCTCGCCGTTGTCGTAGGCGGCGCCTCCGCCGCCGTGACCGTGCAGGTCGATGAAGCCGGGCGTGAGGGTGTGCCCGGCGAGGGCGTGCACGTGGTCGGCGGCGGGGGTGGCTGTGCCCGCCTCTCCGACGGCCGCGATGCGGTCGCCGTCGAGAAGGATCCATGAGTCGGGGCGCCGGCCACGAGCATCCAGGAGGTCGACGTCGGTGATGAGGGTGGTGGTCATCGCGTGCCCTTCGGGTGGGTGCGGCGGCGCTGCCGCGCGAGGTTGCCCAGAACTATTGGAAGACGATCGTGCGCTGTCCGTCGAGCAACACGCGGTCTTCGGCGAACCAGCGCACCGCCTGGCTGAGGGTACGGCTCTCCTCGTCCTGCCCGATGGCGACGAGCTCGGCGACCGAGCGGGTGTGGTCGACACGAACGACGTTCTGCTCGATGATCGGGCCCTCGTCGAGGTCGCTCGTGACGAAGTGGGCGGTCGCGCCGATCAACTTCACCCCGCGCTGGTGCGCTTGGCGGTAGGGGTTCGCTCCCTTGAAGCCGGGCAGGAACGAGTGGTGGATGTTGATCGCCTTGCCCGCCAGCCGCTCGCACAGTTCAGGCGAGAGAATCTGCATGTAGCGGGCGAGCACGACGAGCTCGATGTCGTGCTCGTCGACCGCTTCGAGGATGCGCGCCTCCATGGCCGCCTTCTCGTCACCGTTGGTGACGGGGCGCGCTTCGAACGGCACGCCGTAGAACGAGGCGAGCTCGCCGAGGTCGGGATGGTTGCCGAGCACGAGGGGAATCTCGACCGGCAGCTGGCCGCTGCGCTGCCGGAACAGCAGGTCGTTGAGGCAGTGGGCGGCCTTCGACACCAGCACGAGGGTGCGCAGGGGGCGACCGACGCGGTCGATGCGGCAATCCATGCCGTACCGCTCGATGACGGGGGCGAGGGCGTGGTGCAGCCGGTCGTGGTCGGCGGGGGTTTCCGTCTGCAGGCGGAGGAAGAAGTTGCCCGTCTCGAGGCCCGAGAACTGCTGCAGCTCGGTGATGTTGCCCTCGGCCTCGACGATGGCTCCGGTGACGGCGTGCACGATGCCGGGCATGTCGGGGCAGACGAGGGTCACGATCCAGTGGTTGAGGGGGTCGCTCACGCGCTTCAGCCTAGTTTGCGCGGGCGTTAGGGTTGTCTCGGCCCGACGTCTTGTCGCGCCCCGGTCCGTCGGCTCCGCTCGTGCCGACCGCGAAAGCTCCTCTCGCCCATGACCACGTCCCCGTCTGACACCGCGACGCGTCCCTTCCCCTGGGTCGGCCTGTTCACGCTCGCCGCCGCCATCTTCGTGATGGTGACGAGCGAGTTCCTGCCGACGGGGCTTCTGCCGCAGATCGCCGCCGACCTCGAGGTCACCGAACCGCAGGTGGGCCTGCTCGTCACGATCTTCGCGGGCACGGTGGTCGTCGCCACGGCCCCCATGGCGGCGGCGACCCGACGCTTCCAGCGCAAGCACCTCATTCTCGTGGTGCTGGTCGTCTTCGCGGTCGCGAACGTCGCCGCCGCCCTCGCCCCGAGCTACGGCCTGCTCGTGGCGGCCCGCGTGCTCGGCGGGCTCGCGCACGGGCTGTTCTGGGCCGTGGCGGGTGCCTACGCCGGCTACCTCGTGCCGAAGCACCAGATCGCGCGCGCCGTCGCGATCACGAGCGGTGGTGGCACGGCGGCGTTCGTCATGGGGGTCCCTGCAGGAACCGCGCTCGGCACGGCCGTGGGGTGGCGCACCTCGTTCCTCGTCATCGCGGGCATCGTGATCGTGCTGCTCGCGCTGGTCGTCAAGTATTTGCCCGCCGTCAACCACGCTCCGACGCTCGCCACCGGCGAGATCGCGGTTCCGGCCCGCCGCGACCCGACCTTCCCGAGCGTGCTGTTCATCTGCCTCCTCGTGCTCGTCGTCGTCGGCGGTCAGAACGTCTTCTACACGTACATCGCGCCGTACCTGATCGGCTCGGTGGGCTTCGCGGAGGGCGCCGTCGGCGGACTCCTGTTCCTCTACGGCGGCGCCGGTGCGATCGGCCTCGTGCTCGCCGGGATGCTCGGCTCGCGGTATCCGCGCGGCGCCCTGTACGGGATGCTCGCGGTCGTCATCGTCGCTGTCACCCTCCTGGGGTTGCTGGCCGGTGTGCCCGCCGCGGTCGTCGTCCTGCTCGTGGTGTGGGGAGCATCCTTCGGGGGTATACCGGCGCTGTTGCAGACGCGCCTGCTGCACGCGGCGTCGCCGCGCGTGCGCGACGTCGGCGCCGCGCTCCTGACGACGGCGTTCAACATCGGCATCGGAGGCGGCGCGGCCATCGGTGGCGCCCTGTTCACGGTGCTTCCGACCCCGGGGTTGGCGCTCGTGCAGGCCGCCGTCATCGGCGCCGGACTCCTGCTGCTCGTCGTCGCCGACACGCGGCGCCGCGGGCGGCAGGCGCGCGGGCAGACCCCTCCCGACACCGACGATGAGATCGCGGGGGAGGGCACCGTGCCGCTCATCACCGGGTCGATCGCACTGCCCGACCATCACCGCCACGGCGGCGAGGGCGACTCCTCCGGCGACGGCGCGGGACGGTAGACTAACGGCGTCGCGACTGGCGTTGGATGGGTCACCATCAGGGAGCGACCGACACGGTGAGGGGCCGTACGCCTGGGCCTCGAGCACACAGTGAGGTTGCGGTGCGCCGCGACCCGAGAGCCAAAAGGAGCCCCCGTGTCCGACCGTCTTCCCACGTCCTTCAACGAGCCGCTCAGCGTCATCGACCCCGAGATCGCGGCGGTCCTCGACCAGGAGCTCAGCCGTCAGCGGCACACGCTCGAGATGATCGCGAGCGAGAACTTCGTCTCGCGCGCCATCCTCGAAGCGCAGGGCTCGGTGCTGACCAACAAGTACGCCGAGGGGTACCCGGGCAAGCGCTACTACGGCGGCTGCGAGTTCGTCGACATCGCCGAAAACCTCGCCATCGAGCGTGCGAAGGCCCTCTTCGGCGCCGAGTATGCCAACGTGCAGCCCCACTCGGGCGCCTCGGCCAGCGCGGCGGTGCTGCACGCCCTTGCGCAGCCGGGCGACACGATCCTCGGCCTCGAGCTCGCCCACGGCGGTCACCTCACGCACGGCATGAAGCTGAACTTCTCGGGCAAGGTCTACAACGCCACCAGCTACGGCGTCGACCCCGAGACGATGCTCATCGACATGGACACCGTGCGGGCGAAGGCCCACGAGGTGAAGCCCGCCGTCATCATTGCCGGCTGGTCGGCCTATCCGCGCCAGCTCGACTTCGCTGCCTTCCGCGCCATCGCCGACGAGGTCGGCGCGAAGCTCTGGGTCGACATGGCGCACTTCGCCGGCCTCGTCGCCGCAGGGCTTCACCCCTCGCCGCTGCCGCACGCCCATGTGGTGTCGTCCACGGTGCACAAGACCCTCGCCGGTCCGCGCTCGGGCATCATCCTCAGTAACGACGAGTCGCTGTTCAAGAAGCTCAACTCGGCCGTCTTCCCTGGCCAGCAGGGTGGCCCGCTCATGCACGTGATCGCCGCCAAGGCGACGGCGTTCAAGGTCGCGGCCGAGCCGGAATTCCGCGACCGCCAGGAGCGCACGATTCGCGGGGCGAGCATCCTCGCCGAGCGTCTGACCGCCGACGACGCGCGCGCCGCGGGCGTCGACGTGCTGACGGGCGGCACCGACGTGCACCTCGCGCTCGTCGACCTGCGCACCTCGCCGCTGAACGGCCAGGAGGCCGAAGACATCCTGCACGAGGTCGGCATCACGGTGAACCGCAACTCGGTGCCGTTCGACCCGCGCCCCCCGATGGTGACGAGCGGCGTGCGCATCGGCACCCCGGCGCTCGCGACCCGCGGCTTCGGCGACGAGGAGTTCACCGAGGTGGCCGACATCATCGCCCACGCGCTGATGCCGAACCCCGATGTGGCCGCGCTGCGCGGCCGGGTGGCCGAGCTGACCAGCGCCTTCCCGCTCTACCCGGGGCTGTAGCCGTGACGGCGCAGATCCTCGACGGGTCGGCGACCGCGGCGACGATCAAGGCCGAGCTGCGTTCGCGCGTCGCGGCCCTCGCCGAACGCGGCGTCGTGCCCGGGCTCGCGACCGTGCTCGTCGGCGACGACCCCGGATCGCAGTGGTACGTCGCGGGCAAGCACCGCGACTGCACCGAGGTCGGCATTGCGTCGATCCGGCGCGACCTCCCCGAGTCGACGACCCAGGCGGAGCTGGAGGCGGTGCTCGACGAGCTCAACGCCGACCCGGCCGTCACCGGCTACATCGTGCAGCTGCCGCTGCCGAAGCACATCGACACCGACGCGATCCTCGAGCGCGTCGACCCCGCGAAAGACGCCGACGGGCTGCACCCGACGAACCTCGGGCGGCTCATGCTGCGCGCGGCGCGCGACATCGACACGCCCCTGCCGTGCACGCCGCGCGGCGTCATCGAACTGGTGGAGCGCCACGGCATCTCGTGGGACGGCCTCGACGTCGTCGTGATCGGGCGCGGCGTGACGGTCGGCCGTCCGATCGGCTCGCTGCTCACCCGCCGCGCCGTGAACGCCACCGTCACGCTGACCCACACGGGTACGCGCGACCTCGGTGCGCACCTGCGCCGGGCCGATGTGATCGTCGCCGCGGCCGGCGTGCCGGGCATCGTGTCGGCCGCCGACGTGAAGCCAGGGGCGATCGTGCTCGATGTTGGCGTGTCGCGGGTCACCGACCCCGAGACCGGGAAGTCGCGCATCGCGGGCGACGTGGCCGACGACGTGCGCCAGGTCGCCGCGTGGGTGTCGCCCAACCCCGGCGGGGTGGGGCCCATGACGCGGGCTCTGCTGCTCGCCAACGTCGTCGAGACGGCTGAGCGTCAGCACCAGCCCGCTTGAGTGGCGCCGCGCGTCAGCACCAGCCCGCTTGAGTGGCGCCGCGCGCCCGCACCAGCCTGCCTCAGTGACGGCGCGCGCCCGCCGTAGCTCGTTACCGAGGCCGGTTGCGCTGCGACTGACGCGCAGAGTGTCGTCTAGCCCCGGAGCGGGCAGCGGTGTGCCGGCGTGTCGATCGCGACACGCCGCCCGCGCTAGGAAACTCCGGGGCGACGCGACGCAGAGCCACGCGGCCTCTTGACTCCCGTGGCCGCGACGAGCTAGCCTCAACCCCGCTATGAAGAGATAACGCAGACCCGTCCCGCGTCCGAGGCAGTGCCCGGCGGGAACCCTGCGAGCCGAATGGCACCCTCTTTTGCGATCCTCCTCCGCGCCCTCACGCGCATCCCAGTTTCTGTCCACGCCGACGTCCTCCGCGCCGCCGCGCCCTCTGGTCGCGCGGGCCCTCACGCGCACCATCGACGGCCGCGCCGTCATCGAGTCGGTTGACCTGACGGCCGCTCCCGGCGCCCGCGTCGGCCTGATCGGCGAGAACGGGGCAGGCAAGTCGACCCTGCTGCGTCTCCTCGCCGGCGTTGACCCCGCCGACTCCGGCACCGTCGACGCCCCCGGGCCGGTCGGCTACCTGCCCCAGGAGGTCACCGCGCACCCCGACGCGACGGTCGGGTCGCTGATCGAGGATGCTCGTGCGCCGCTCCGCGCGCTCGAGCACCGCCTCGAGGCGGCCGCGTTAGCGCTCGCCGCACCCCGAGCATCCGACGCTGCTGGCCCCGACGACCCCGCTGACACCTATGCGCGGGCGCTCGCCGAAGCCGAGGCCGTCGATTTCTGGACCGCCGACGCCCGGCGCGACGCCCTGCTCGACGGTTTCGGCGTCGCGCACCTCGATCCGCGGTCACCACTCGACGCCGTATCGGGCGGGCAGCGCAGTCGGTTCGCGCTGGTCGCCCTGCTGTGGGCGCGGCCCGCGACCGTGCTGCTCGATGAGCCAACGAACCACCTCGATGACGCCGCCGTCGCCCTGCTGACGAGTGAGCTGCGCGGGTGGCGCGGGCCCGTGGTTTTCGCAAGCCACGACCGGGCATTCCTCGACGAGGTGGCGACCGAGCTGGTCGATCTCGACCCCACGCGACGCCGCGCGACGGGCGAAAACGGGGGAGGGATGGTGACCCGCTACGGCGGCGGCTTCAGTGACTACCTCGTCGAGCGGGCCCTCGAGCGCGAGCGGTGGGAGCAGCGGGCGGCCACCGAGAAGCGCGAAGAGCGGCGCCTGCGTGACGCGGCCGCGACGGGCGCGCGCAGCCTCGACCGCGCCGACCGTGCGCCGCGCGACAACGACAAGTTCATCGTCCACTTCAAGGGTGCCCGGAGCGACGCCGCCACTCGCCGGCGCGTGCGCGACGCCGAGCAGCGTTTGGCCGCCTTCGAGCGCGACCGCGTCGGGGCGCCGCCAGACGCGCTGACGTTCGCGGGCATCCCACCCGGATCCACGGCGCCGGCCGACAGCGAGCTCGTCGCACTGCACGCAGCACGTGTCGCGGGGCGGCTCGCCTCGACGACGCTCGCGCTCTCGGGCGACGCGCGCCTCCTCATCACCGGTGCGAACGGCGCCGGCAAGTCGACGCTACTCGCGCTGCTCGCCGGCACCCTGCCGCCCACGGAGGGCCGACGAACGTCGCGGCGCGGGATGCGCGTGGCGACCCTCGCACAAGACGTCCGTTTCGCCGACGCGGCAGCGACTCCGCGGGCACTGTATGTCGACGCGGTCGGCGCGCGACGGGCCGAGGCCCTGCCGCTGACGCGACTCGGGCTGATCGCGCCGCGCGACGTCGACCGTGCGGTGGGCGCCCTGTCGATCGGGCAACAGCGGCGGCTCGCTCTCGCACTGATTATCGCGAAGCCGCCGCACCTGTTCCTGCTCGACGAGCCGACGAATCACCTGTCGCTGCAGCTGGCGGGGGAGCTGGAGGAGGCGCTTGGCACCTACCCCGGTGCCGTCGTCGTCGCCTCCCATGACCGCTGGCTGCGCTCGCGGTGGGAGGGGCGCGTCTTTCGGTTGTAGCTCGTCAGGGGCGTCCGGTGGCGAGCCGCAGCCGCACGTGCGTGCCGGGGCGCAGCTGCGCGAGCCGGTCGAGCGTGTCGTCGGTGACGACCGCGATGACCGGATAGCCGCCCGTTACCGGGTGGTCGGGGCCGAGAATCGTGGGGACGCCGTCCGGGCTGACCTGAATGGCTCCCGCCGTCATGCCCTCACTGGCCAACTCGCGGTCGACGACGGCGGGCACACGGTCGAGCGTGGGCCCGTCGAGACGCACGCCCGTGCGATCGGCACGCACCGACACCATCCATTCCGTCTCGAGCATGCGATGCCAGGAGTCGCGGGTGAACCAGTCGAGCCGGGGGCCGGGACGCACGTCAAGTTCTGCGTGGTCAATGCCCGACGCATCCACCGGCACCAGGTCGACGGCGGGCACCGGGGCGGCGACCGCGCCACCGACAATGAGCTCGTCGCCCGCGGAGACGGGATCGGGGCCCAGAGTCGCCAGTGTGTCCCGCGAGCGTGAATCAAGCACGGACTCCACGGCGATGCCGCCGCGCACCGCGACGTAGGAGCGCACCCCGCGTGCCGCCGGCCCGATGCGCAGCACCGCACCATCGCGTTCGGCTCGCACGGGGTGGGCGTGGGCGACGGGCGTCTCGTCGAGTGTGACCGGGCCGTCGGCGCCGGTGACCGCAATCCACGCGCCGGCGGGCAGCGCGAGCGCGGCGCCGCCCAGCAGGATCTCGAGGCCCGCCGCGCTCTCGTCGTTGCCGACGAGACGATTGGCGAGCCGGTGCGCGGCGCGGTCGAAGGCGCCACTCGCGCCGACGCCGATCGCGGCGAGGCCGGGGCGACCCAGGTCTTGCACAAGCGTGAGCGCGCCGGGCTCGAGCACCCGCAGCACAGCGGCCCCCTCGTCTCGCTCTTTCCCGTCGGCCCGCTCCACCTCTGACGCGTGCCCGTGACGTTTCTCAGGAGTTCGGCCATCGGCGCGGCCACCGACCCCCGTACTTCCTGCCGTCGTGTCGCTCGACTCCTGAGAAACGGCACGCGCGACTGCCCGTACCGGCTCGAACCGCACACGTGTGCCCGCCGTGACGAGTGCGGGCGGCTCACGCCGTGCGTCCCACAGCACGGCATCCGTGCGGCCGATCAGTTGCCAGCCACCGGGAGACTCGCGTGGGTACACGCCGCAATACTCGGCAGCGAGCGCGACAGCGCCCGCCGGAACCCGCTGCCGCGAGGTCGCCCGTCGTGGCACGGGTGGAAGTGCCTTGGGCCTGCCGTCCGCGCCAGCGGGCACGAGATACGGAAACCCGGGTGCGAACCCCACGAACGCGCACACCCACTCGGTTGCGGCGTGCCGCGCGACAGCCTCATCGGCGCTGCACCCCCACGCTGAGGCGACGTCCGCGAGATCCTCGCCGTCGTAGATAACCGGGATGCTCACCACAGCCCTCCCCGGCGCGTCGCCTCCCGGCGCGACACCGCGCGCCCCCTCACCTCGCGATGAATCGGGTTCGTCTGACCCCTCCAGCACGCTCCGCACCCAGTGGGCGAGGTGTGTCAGCCCCGTCACCCGGGTGTCGGCCCGGACGAGGACGGTGCGGCCGCCCGGTACGAGTTCGGTGACGCCACCAAAGCGTCGGTCAGCAAGCGTCCGGTATGCACGCCTCGCGCCGGCGAGGTCATCGCACTCGACCAGCAGAGCGCGGTCGCCGTACGACAGCAATCTCATGAGGGGGAGAGGAACGGTCGCACGTCGACTCCCGCATCGTCGAGTCCCGCCCGAACGCCCTGGGCGAGCGCGACGGCGCCACGCGTGTCGCCGTGCACGCAGAGGCTCTGCGCGTCGAGGTGCAGCGTGCCGCCGTCGAACGTGTCGATGAGGTGCTCGGTGGCGAGGCGCACGGCCCGCGCCCGCACGGCGTCGGCGTCATCGAGTACGGCTCCGGGGACGCCCCGCGCGATGAGTGTGCCGTCGGAGGCATATGCCCGGTCGGCGAAGGCTTCACCGATGATGTCGACGAAACGGCGGTCGCACGCACGCTGAATTGCCGACCCCGGCACCCCGGCGAGCGCGAGCACAGGAAGCTCGTGGGCTGCGGCCACCCGGGCGACGGCGTCGGCCTGGTCGGCGTCGGCGAGGATGCGCGAGTAGAGCGCTCCGTGCGGCTTGAGGTAGCGCACGGCGGCACCGGGTACCCCATCACACGTGTCGAGCAGCGCCTCGAGCTGCTCGCGAATCTGCCGTTCCAGCACGGGCCCGGGAACATCCATCGCGCGACGTCCGAAGCCCTCCCGGTCGACGTAGGACGGGTGCGCGCCGATGACCACGCCAGCGTCAACGGCCGCGCGCACAGCGTTCCTCCGCGCATCCGCGTCGCCGGCGTGCCCGCCGCAGGCGAGGTTCGCGCTCGTCACGAGCTGCAGCATCGCGTCATCGTCGGCGACCGCGACGCCGGCCCAACCCTCGCCGAGGTCGCTGTTCAGGTCGATCGCGGGCATGCTGCGAGCCTACGTGGCCCGCTCGGGGGATGGCGAGCGTCGGTGTCGCGGGCGATAATCAGGCGACCGCCACCCCGAAAACAGGCGGACCCCACCCCGACGGAAGGAGCCCGTGTGCCCCTCGGGTTGCCTCCACACCTCGCGAGCTCGACCGCGTCGCTCGCCGTTGTGCGTGCCGGGCACGCCGCCGCGGCCGCCTGTCTTGTGGCCGCGGCCGCCGTCGTCGTGACGCTGCAGGTCACGCTGCCCGAGATCACGGTGTGGCCGGCGCTCATCGTGTTGGCGCCCATGATCGGATTGCTCGTCCTGCTCGATCGCAGCCCGTCGGCGTTCATCGGTGCGGGCTACCTCTTCGTCGGGGGCGCCTGCATTGCCTGGTTCACGGTCATCGGCACTGCTCAACTCGGCACGGTGCCCCGCACCGACGATTTCACGGTGGGCCTGTTGAAGTCGGCGGTGATCTTGATCGTAGGTGTCGGGCCGGGAATTCTGCGCGCCGTGGCATGGACCACCGCGGGCCTTCTCGTCGCCGAGGTGTCGTCGGCCGTGGTCATCGTCGCACTCGATGCGAACTGGACTCCAGCGCCGGGGCCGATCATCCTCTGGGCGTTCCTCGTTGCCGGTCTCGCCTCACTTCGCCTGCAGCGCCTTCGCGCGCGCACGGCGCTTCCCCTGCTGTATCGGGCGGTGCGCGACGAGATGTTGGCGGAAACCCGACGCGGTTTCGAACGCCGTGCGACCGCGCTCGTGCACGACACCGTGCTGAACGACCTCGCCCTGATCGCGCAGCACGACGAAGGCCCGCTCCGGCCCGGCGTGGCCGAGTCGATCTCTGCCGACCTCGCGACGCTCGTGGGCGAGGACTGGCTCGCCGAGGATCCCGACGACACGCCCGTCGAGGCCGCCGACTTCGCCCGGATGCTCGCTGACGCCACCGCGGGCGACCTCGCGGTTTCCGTCTCCGGCGACCTCGCCGTGCTCGATCGCATCGAAAGGAATGCGCGCGCGGAGTTCCTGCGCGCCATCGGCCAGGCGCTCGTCAACGTCCGCCGCCACGCCGGGGTCGCCGAGGCAGAGGTGGTGATCGGCGCGGGTCACGATGACGTGTCGGCGATGATCGTCGATGCAGGCTGCGGGTTCGAGCCATCGCCGGGAGGGGATGGTCGTCTGGGTGTCGGCATGAGCATCCTGGCCCGCATGGAGGCGATCGGCGGCGAGGCCCAGGTGTGGTCGCGCGAGGGAAGCGGCACGACGGTCGCCCTCCGGGTGCCCGCCACGAGGCCCGCACCCGTCGTCGCGTCGGGGGACGGTGCCCCGTGACCGCCACCCCGACCACCGTGATCGGCCCTCTCGCCACTCGCCCGCATCCGTGGCGGATGCGCATGGAGAACGTCGATCCGCTGTCCGCCGCGGCGGCTCGCCCGTTGACGGTTGTCATCGCGGTGTCGATGGTGGCGCTCGCAATACTCGACTCGGTCACGAAGGCCGAGCAGGTGACGTCGTTCGCCTTCCTGGTGGTGACGATCGTGATTCTCGTCACCGCGATGATCTTTCTCGTCGACCGCACCCGGCTCAGCCGGCCGGGGTGGTCGCGTGCGTCCGCTCTCGTCTTGCAGGGCCTCCTGGTCCTCCTCATGATCAGCGCCGCTCTCGCGACGTGGGGTGGCAACGTTGCCGTCCGCGATGACTGGGCACCGCTCGTCGTCGCCCTCACCCTGTTCGCCCTCACCTCGTACCGGTCGCCGGCCGAGTTGGCGATCTGGACGGGCGTGCACACCGGCGTCGCGGCCGTGCTGGGGCTCCTGCAGTCACCGTTCGCACAGACGCCGTTGCCCGCACCTCTGTTCGCGATCTCCGGCTCGGTCGTTATCCTCATCATCGGCTCGGCCGCTGTCGGCTACGCCCGGTCGATGAACGGCTCCGTCCTGTCGTGGGAGAAGCGGGCCTGGCGCCGTGCAGAGTCCCTCGCACGGGAGGCACGTGGCGGCGTCGCCCGCTCGGTCCGTCAGCAGCAGATCAGCCGCGCTGGCCGTGACGCGATGCCCGTGCTCGATCGTGTGGTCGAGCGCGGCGAGGTGACGACCGCCGATCGCGACGAGGCGGCGGAACGCGCCGCGAGCATCCGTCGTACCCTCGTCGATGCCGTGCAGCGCAGCTGGTCACGCGAACTCGTCGACGAACTGATCGTTCGACGACCCGAGTTGGCGCCCACCGTCACGATCGACGACCCGGCCGACGCGGGCCGCGCCGGAACGCTCGAAGAGCGCACGCTCATTCGCGCGATGCTCTCGGCCGTCATGGATGCTGTGGGCACCGTTCGCATCGACCTCGCGATCGCGCCGCCTGCGGCAGGACGCGGCCTCAGCGTGCGGATCACCGCCGTCAGCGAGCGGCCCGCGGAGGAGGTTCGCGATGACCTTGCGTCGCTCATCGCCGCGGTGCGCGGTCTGGCGCGCCGCTGCGTTGCGGTCGAGCGCGACGGCGCCCTCGTTCTAGAGTTTGAGTATGGACACTAGGGCGTTCCCGCACGCTCGCGTGCGCCTGGCTATCCTCGACGACCACGAGCTGCTGCTCGACAGTCTCTCGTCGTGGATCAGCGCGAACGCACCCGACTTCGATCTCGTCCTGACCGCGCCAACCTGGTTCGAACTCGTGCAGAGCGAGCAGTTCCCGACAGACCTGGTGCTGCTCGACTTCCAGCTGCAGGAGACGGTGTCGATCGAGGCGCGCGTGCGCACCTGTCGTGCTGCCGGCGCCAAGGTGATCGTCTTGACGAGCCTCGACACGGACGAGTCGCGCCAGCGGGCATTCGACGCCGGTGCCTCCGCGTTCCTCACGAAGACGATGCCGCTTGGCGAGGTCATGGAGACGGCCCGTCGGGTGATGGGCCTCGAGTCGTCGCCCGAGCAGCCCCGCGATTGGCGGCCGCTGCCGTCGGGCGCCACGCGCCACGCTCGCCCCAAGCTCTCGCAGAGCGAGGGGGAGGCGCTTGCCCTGTACGCGAGCGGCCTGTCGACCAATGAGGTTGCCACCCGCATGAACGTGCAGTACGAGACGGCGAAAACCTACCTGCGCCGAGTGCGTGACAAGTATGCGCGCGCGGGGCGACCCGCGTCGACGAAGTCTGAACTGATCCGGCGAGCCGCCGAGGACGGATACCTGCAGTAATGGCGAAGCTGTACTTCCGGTACGGGGCGATGAACAGCGGCAAGTCGACGGCGCTGCTGCAGGCGGCCTACAACTACGAAGAGCGCGGCCAGCGGGTGCTGCTCGCGAAGCCGCGCATCGACACGAAGGGCGACCAGACGATCGTGTCGCGCCTCGGCGTGACCCGTCCGGTCGACTTCACGGTAGACCTCGCCGACGACGTCTACACGGTCTTTCAGCGACAACGCGCTGCCGTGCTGCGCGACGAGGGTCGCGACGTCTCCTGCCTACTCGTTGACGAGTCGCAGTTCCTGACGCCGGAGCAGGTGGATGACCTGTTGCGCATCGCCATTCGCGAGAACATTCCGGTGCTTGCCTACGGCATCCGCACCGATTTCCAGACGGTGGCCTTCCCGGGAAGCCGGCGCCTGCTGGAGATCGCCCACTCGCTGGAAGAGCTGAAGACCATCTGCCGGTGCGGACGAAAGGCCGTCTTCAATGGCAGAACGGTGGATGGTCGGTTCATCTTCGCGGGGGATCAGGTCGCCATCGACGGCGTCGACGTCGCGTACGAGTCGCTGTGTGGATCGTGCTACCTCGACGAGTCGGGCGACACGCTCGCGTCGGGCAGACGCGCGCCCGTCGAGCTGGACCCTGATGCGCTCGGCCCCGACCCCGACTTCAGCTGAGACGCGAAAACCCTCGAACCGGAAGGCTCGAGGGTTTTCTTTGTCCTCAATGAGGACTCCGTCGGGGTAACAGTGTCTAGTTTCAGGACATAGGAAACCCCTGTCTCACGACATAGGAAACTTCC
>VFQQ010001421.1_pt1 | contig 33334 bp, 32 predicted proteins | sample 3512341 | NCBI WGS metagenome assembly VFQQ01 (sample SAMN10412373, study PRJNA504923) | tailings metagenome | isolation source: Relicate 2 Philex TSF1 revegetated site | place: Philippines: Tuba, Benguet | collected 2017-08-29 | reverse complement strand
GTGACACCCGCGTCGTATGCTGAAGAGTCGGTCGGCAATACCTGAGAGCGGAGATCGCAAGGCATGAGCGGAAAGAAATCGCGTGAGATGCTGCAGCCCTTCACCCGGGCGGCCCAGGAAAACCGCTCCAACTATCCGTTCGATCACTGGTGGGTCGCGGCGCTGGCGAGCGAAGTCGAGCCGGGAAAGCTTCTGGCGCGGCAGATTCTCGGAAAATCGATCGTTTTCTATCGCACGGGCGATGGCCGGGTTGCGGCTCTGGAGAACCGTTGTCCGCACAGGGCGGCGCCTCTGTCGCTGGGCGACGTCATCGGCGACAATATCAGCTGCCGCTATCACGGCTTTCAGTTCGCGCCCGACGGAAAGTGCGTCCACATCCCGACGCAGAACCTCATCCCGCCCGCAGCGGCGGTGCGGTCGTATCCGGTGCGCGAGATCGGGGCGCTGATCTGGGTCTGGACAGGCGAGATATCTGCGGCTCGCGATGTGGAGCCGTCGGCTTTCGATTGGCTCGTCGATGCCGAATGGCTTCACGTGTCCGGTTACATGCCGCTCGCGGCCAACTATATGAGCCTCAAGGAAAACGTCCTCGACCTCACGCATTTCGGGTTCGTCCATGCCTCGACCTTCAAGATCAAAGGGTGGATCAAGCCGCCGTCAGTGACCGTCGCGAACGGCATTGTTCGCTACGAGACACGCTTTGCCGAAGTGCCGCTGCCGCACATGGACGCGCGCATGGCGGGTACTGGAAACCGGCCATGCGATGTCGTCAGCTGGGGCAGTTCCATCTCGCCCGCCATGCATGAAGCCGGCATGGACGCTCGCTTGTTGCGGCCCGAGAGGGGCGAGCGCACGAACTTCACATGGCGCATCCTGCACATCACGACGCCTCAGTCGCCGCGTCACACGCATTACTGGTGGGTTCTCGGCGCGGACTACGGCCAGTCGCTGCCTGGGGTTCGCGCATGGCTGACGGACTCGGTGACGCAGGCGTTCGTCGAAGACAAGTTGGTGCTTGAGGCGATACAAGCCGCAATCGACGACGACTCTGACTACGCAAGCGGAACCGAGATCAGCGTCGAGGCGGACAAATCGGGACTTCAGGCGCGCCGCGTGCTTTATGATGCCCTGCAGGCTGATGCCGTGAAACACGCAAAGGCGGTGGAATGACGGCAGGCGTATCGGTCAGATTACGGGCCTTGGCCGCTGCGATCGATCTCCTGTCCGCGAAGGGGCCGCATAGCCTCACGCTCCGGGGCATAGCGCGGCGGGCGGGTATCGGCGCCGCGTCCATCTATCACCATTTCGCTGGCCGCGAGGCCTTGCTGGTCGCCGTTGCGCTGGCGGGGTTCGAGGTTATGAAACGCCAGATTGCCGCCGCTCGTTCCGACGCGGCGCCGGATGATCCTATGGAAGCGGGGTCGCTTGCGTTTTTTGACTTTGCGGCCGCCCGGCCTGCGCTGTTTTCGTTGATGTTCGACGCGCGCCTTCTACTGCGGCATGCCGCCATGCGGGCTGCAGAACAGGAAATTCTGGCGCTGTTTCATCAGCTTGTCGCGGCATCGCGCCGCATTCCGCGCAAATACAAGACGAACGCCGCCATGGCGCTCTGGGCGCTGGGGCGCGGAATCGCTGCGATGCACGCCTCACATCCGTCCGGCGCTCTCCCTCCGGACGAGCTAGAGAAGATTTTCGCCGGGGCAGACTATTTGATCGACCGCAAAGAACGACCGCGATCGTCCCGCAGCACAACATGACGCCTTGTCGAACGCTGTTCGATACCCCGTTCATGCCGCATGAATAAGCGGCATCTGCAAGCCGCGAACACGAGATGCGGGAGGCAATGCGATGAGTGCGGTGAACGCGAGCCAGGCGCAGGGTGCGACGCGCCCGCAGCGCCCCATTTCATTCTCCGAAGAAAAGCGGATTGCGCGGGACCTTTCTCCGGCCATCGCATGGCCGACACTGGCGCTGGCGATCGTCCTGCCGCTTGCTTTCGCGGGCTTGGTTTATCTGGCGATGTCGGGGCAGGCGCCCCTAGCCGTGTTCACGTTGCCGATCGCCTTGGTATCCTACGCGCATTATTCGCTCGTGCATGAGTCGATCCATGGAAACGTCGTCGCGGCGCCGCGCAGCCTTGCCTGGGTCAATACCCTGGTCGGCTGGATTGGTTCTGTCGGGCTAGGCATGGGCTGGCCCGTGCTTCAGCGCACGCATGTGCTCCATCATTCGCATACCAACACCGACAAGGATCCCGATATTTCGGTGAAGGGGACGTTCTGGCAGTTGGTCGGCAAGTGGGCGATCGGCGCTCCGTTCAGCCTCGTCCCCTATTTCCTGCTGCCGTTCATCACGCGCGATGGCTATGCCGGCTTGCGAAGCATCCTGAGCGCGCGCGAGGTCTGGCTGGCCTCGCTGCCGACGCTCGGAACGCTCGCTTTGCTGGGCGCGGCGATCGCGACCGGTCATGTCGAGGCTTGGTTGCTTCTGTGGTTCGTGCCCACGCGCCTCGCCGCTCTTATTTTGATGATTTTCTTCCAGTGGCTGCCGCATCATCCCTTTGATCGCTCGGACCGCTACGGAGCGACGCGCATCAGCCTTTGGCCGGGTGGAAAGCTGCTCTTGCTCCAGCAGAACCTGCATCTCATGCATCACCTCTGGCCGAGCGTGCCGTTCTACAATTATTGGAAATTATTTGTGGCGCTGCGTCCGGTCCTGGAGGCGGAAGGTTCACGGATCGAGGGCCTGGGAGTGGGGAAATGGGCGCGCCCGGCTGGACCGCGCTGATCGTCCGCCGTCAAATCGCACAACGCCCGTTCGCCGGCATGGCCACGCCTTCAGGCCGGAGCGTCGAGTTCCCGCGCCACGTCATTCAGTAGCCCGGAGAACCATCGATGGGCCGCGTCGCGTTGGGTCGCGGGCATCGAATATCCTGCGATGCGAACCTGCGGTGACTCGAACGGCGCGGGATGAATTTCGATATCATGACTGCGGATGAACCGTTCCGCGAGCCGCCGCTGCACGAGAGCCAGGCACTCGGTCGTCTCGACAATCGCCGGGAGTGTAAGGAAGTGCTCGACCATCACGACGTCCGTCTGCTTGATCCCTGCGGCGCGGAGGATGCGCCGTTCGTGGCTGCTCGTGTCTTTTTGAGCCAGCTGGAACATCGCGTGGGGTGCGGCCTCATAGGCCTTTCGCGTCAGCTTACCTGAGAATGGCTTGTGCCGCTTCGAGGCGATGACGACAATGTCGTCGGCGAACAGGTGAAAGCCGTTTGCATCGGTCCTGAAACTGCCTGCCGCGCTTTCGGGTATCGCCAGCACGTCGATGCCGCCGCGCAGCAGTTGTCCGCCCATGTCAGGATTGTAGTCGATAAAATGGCATGCCGCGTTGGGTGCTTCGATTTGCATGCGCCGCACAACGCCGGGCGCCAGAAGGTAGGTGATGTAGTCGGCGGCACACACGACGAACCGTCGCGTTTCGATGGCCGGATCGAATGTCTGCGGCCGCAGCAGCGTCTCGACCTCCAGGCATGCGCGCTCCGTCTGTTCGACGAGCTGTTGCCCTCGCTCCGTAAGTTCCAGTCGGCGCCCGACCATCACCAGGATCTCGTCCTCATAGACCTCGCGCAGACGCGCAAGCGCCGCGCTGACGCCCGATTGGCTCAATCCGATCGTCTCTGAGGTCCGGGCAACGCTGCGCGTTCTCAGTAACTCGCGCAGGATCGGCAACAGGTTCAGATTGTGACGGCGCAGTAGCACGATTGACCTCCCGAGCCGGCATCTCTGTGCCGGGCTACCTCGACAGTCTCTCACGCGATGCTGCGGCTTGCAGCGTCAGGTCGGCAATCTGGGACGAACGATCAATTTTGTCGGACGCATGGGAATACCCCAGGCTGACCGCCCGCCATAGGCTTTCCGAAATGATGGGCGGTCGGAAACAAGGCTGCCACGGGAGGTCTCATGGCTGACGGTTCTCACAGCGTTGCGCTCGACAGCGCCCGCATCCGCGCGCTTTTCGACCCTGAAACCGGCCGCCTCGACCGGCGCATTTATGACGATGAAGCGATCTACCGCCTGGAGTTGAAGCGCATCTTCGCCCGTGGCTGGAACTTCATGTGCCACGCGTCGCAAATTCCCAATTCCGGCGACTACTTCATCTCCTATATCGGCGAGGATCAGGTCATCGCCTGCCGCGACGGCGAAGGGAAGGTGAATGTCCTTCTCAACACCTGCCGCCATCGCGGCAACGCGTTATGCCGGGCGGAACAGGGCAACACGAAGTCTTTCGTGTGCAGCTATCACGGCTGGAACTATGGCCTCGACGGTAAATTGATCGGGGTGCCCGGCGCCAGCAGCTACTATCGTGGCAAGCTGGATCGCAGCGATTTGGGCCTCGCGAAGGCCGCTAAGGTCGAAAGCTATCTCGGCTTCTACTTCGCAACCCTCGACCCGGACGCCCCTTCGCTTCACGACTTCCTCGGCGAAATCGGCCGGACCGGCCTCGGGATGGTGTGCGCCTATGGCGATGTTGAAGTCGTCGACGGCATCCAGAAGAACATCATCGACTGCAACTGGAAGATCGCGGTCGATAATCTGTTCGACTGGTACCATGTGATGTACAGCCACGCGTCGGCGGGAAGCTCGGGCTACCTGAACCTCGCGGACATCCTGCACCCCAATAACCAGCTTGTGATGTTGGGTGAGTATGGGCACGCGATCAGCGGCCCCGGCATACCTGCCGACATGCAGGCGCAGCTCGATGCGATGGACGATGCCCAGCGCGAAGAGCTGTCTGCGGCGATGAAAACACTTCGCCTTCGCCCGCGCGCGGCGACCGATCTGATGGGGCCAGTCGGCGTCCGCAGCATGGGCCACCCTAATCTTTTTCCCAATCTGTGGGTGACGTTGGGCGGATTGCAGATGTGTTTGCGCTTGCCGCGTGGACCGCACCACACCGAACTGTGGTGGTTCACCTTCACCCAGAAGGGTGCATCGGCCCAGCAGCGTCGCCAGCAGGTTCAACTCGCGAGCCATCTCTTCGGGCCGGCCGGCTTGCTTGAGCAGGATGACGGCGAGAACTGGAGCCAGAGCACACGGGCCTCGCGCGGCGTCGTCAGTGGCGACCTCGGCCATGAATTGCGCATGGGCCTCAGCGAGGATGAGGTGAAAGTCGGTGATCGCGACGAGCACTACATCGAAACCTGCGTCAACGAGCACGGCCAACGCTGGTTCTATCGCGGTTGGACGGAATGGATGGCCGCCGAGAGCTGGGCGGAGCTCCAGGCGCGTCATTCGCCTGTTCCCAAAGGTGTCGTGTAATGGTTACGCTCGACGAGCCCCGCACCCGCAGCGCCTGGGATGACCTGAATGCCATCGAGCGTGCCGCGCTGACATTCGAAGTCGAACGGTTCCTTTACGACGAGGCCGCGCTGCTTGATGCGCGCCGGTATCGGGATTGGCTCGGCGTGCTGGCGGACGATCTGGAGTACTGGATGCCAATCCGGCGTACGGTGACGGTCAGCGACATCGCCAACGAATTCACTCGGATCGGCGACATGGCGTTCTTCGACGACGATCGTGCGATGTCAGAAATGCGGGTCAAGAAGCTGGAGGCCGGCTCGGCATGGTCGGAAGACCCGCCATCGCGCTCACGTCACTATGTGACGAATGTGCGCATTACCGCTGTTGAAGGCGACGAAATCACGGCCGAGTCCTGCATCTGCGTCTATCGCACTCGCCTCAACACCGAGGTCGATACGTGGACGGGCCGGCGCGTGGACGGACTGCGCCGCGACGGCAATGGCTTTCGCCTGTTCAAGCGGCACATCTTCCTTGATCAGACCTTGATCCGTTCGACCAATATGAGCACGCTTTTCTAGGGGTGTTCGTATGACGGCGCTGAAAGGTGAGGTTGCCCTCGTAACGGGTGGCGCATCCGGGTTGGGGCGCGCCATCGTCGATCGTTTTATCGAGGAGGGATCAAGCATCGTCGTTCTGGATCGCTCTGCTGGACGCTTGGACGACCTCGTTGAAGCACATGGCGAAAGCCTGCGAGTCGTGACCGGCGATGTGCGCTCGGCCGCCGACAATGCGCTTGCCGTCGAAACGGCTCTGAAGTCCTTCGGCAAGCTGGACTGCGCGATCGGCAACGCCGGGATCTGGGACTACGCGCGTGCGCTCGATCAGATCGAACCTGGCGAGATCGATGGCGCGTTCAGCGAAATGTTCGATGTAAATGTGAAGGGATATCTTCATCTCGCCAAAGCGGCGTTGCCGTCTCTCGCGGCATCGGGCGGCTCGTTGATCTACACGATCTCGAACGCCGGTTTCGATCCCGCTGGCGGCGGTGTCCTGTACACGGCCGCGAAACACGCAGTTGTCGGCCTCGTACGGCAGCTCGCCTACGAATTTGCGCCTGTCGTCCGGGTTAACGGCGTGGCGCCTGGCCCCATCGAGACCGACTTAAGAGGGCCGGGATCGCTCGGTCTTGCCGATCTTTCGATCGGCAACATCGGATTGAAGGCCATCGCCGCCCCGAATGTGCCGTTGGCGATGGTGCCGGCGGCGGAGGATTATGCCGGGGCGTATGTCATGTTAGCATCACGCAGAGACAACCGTGCTGCGACGGGCGGCGTCATAGCGCTCGACGCCGGTATTGCCGTGCGCGGCATCGGCGCTGTGTCGGCCGGCGCGCACCTGGCAACGAAGTATGGCGAAGCGCGCGAAAGCTGAACCAAAAGCCGATTCCTCGGCTCGCCCGGGCGGCACCGGCGACATTCGCATGGATGGAGTCGCGTTCTATCGCGTCCACGTGCCTTCAAATGTTCGCGGCGCGCTTCAGCCTGGGAACCTGTCGTACTGCGTCCTCGTCAAGCGCGGAGAGGTGCAACTGGAGATCGGTACCCCGAATTTGCACCGTCTCAAATTGAGGGAAGGCGATGCCGTCGCGATTAGCGGCCTTGCGACCCATGCCTTTTCCCGTGATGGCGCCGGCGACACCCATGCGACGCTTGTATCGCGTGCAATGACGGAAGACCTCGCCGAGGTGCCGGATCTCATCGTCGGCGTCGTTCGAAACGAAATGTTGTCGGTCGGTTCGATGATGGCAGGCCCCATCGTCATTCGCGCCGCGACGGATACGCGCCTCTCTCGCCAGATCTGGCGCGCGACAGAGATGCTTGAGGACGAATACAGGTTCGGCGCGCTACCTGATCAGCCCTTTGTGGTCCGCCGCATCGCCGAACTCATGCTGATCATTATGCTGCGTCAAAGTCTATCGACGCGCCCAGGAGCCAGCGTCGAGGGAGCCGGCGAAGCCGGGCGCCGACGGATCGCGGCCGCGCTCTCGGCGCTCCTCGACGCCGCCGGGAAGGGGTGGGATCTGAACAGCCTCGCCCGAGCTGCCGGCATGTCGCGTTCCCGCTTCGCGGAAAGCTTCAAGTCGGTCACCGGCCAAACTCCTGCCCACGTCATCGTCAGGCTCCGCCTGGCTGACGCGGCGCAGCAGCTTATGAGCAGCGGAGTGACGGTCGAAGCCGCCGCCGAAGCGGCCGGCTATGCGTCTTCGGCTGCGTTCGTCCGGGCCTTCCGCCGGGAGTATGGCGAAACGCCCGCGCGCTGGCGGCGCAACGCTGCGACGAGTGCGGATGGCCTTTATGACTCTCCGTCGTCACGCAGATAACGTTTCAGGAAAAGCGCATGAAGCTCGAACCGGGCATGAAGGCCCTCATCACCGGCGCCTCGCGCGGCTTAGGCGTCGAGATCGCAAAAACGCTGGCGGCGGCAGGAGTGAACCTCGTGCTGACGGCGCGGTCGGCGACCGACCTTGCCCGGGTCGCCGATGATATTCGCACGCTGACCCGCCGGTCCGTCGATGTTCATCCTGCGGAGATCGCCGACCCTCACGCGCTCGACGGTCTCGTCGCCGCCTCAGGCGAGGTGGATGTTCTCGTCAACAATGCGGGCATTGAAGGCGCCTGCGCCTATGATGCACGCTCACGTGCGGAGATCGCAGCGACGATCGCCGTGAATTTGACGGCGCCGATGCTTCTGACCCATGCGATTCTTCCCGGGATGCTGGCGCGCGGCCGCGGCCATGTCGTCAACGTCGCGTCGGTCGCCGGGTTTCTGGCCGTCCCTTTCAATGAACCGTACAGCGCGACCAAAGCCGGCTTGATCGGCTTCACGCGCTCGCTTCGCTTGACGGCACGGGTGCGCGGATGGCCGGTCAGTGCGTCCGCTGTCTGCCCCGGCTTCATAGACGGCGCGGGGATGTTCGAAACGCTCAAGACAGAGCATGAAATCTCGATTGACGGCCTCGGCTCGACGCCCTTGCACCGCGTCGGACCTGCGGTGATCGACGCCATCGAGAATGACCTGCCGGACATCTTTGTGTCCGATCCCGATCCGCGCGCGATCGCCGCGATGAGCGTCTCCGATCCGGCGGCTCTCGAGCCCGCGATCGCCGGCTCGCCTATGGCTGCGATGTTCGCCCAGGTCGCTGCTTCCCGCACCTGAACTGTGTGCCCATCAACGCCATTGATCGAACGTATCGAAACTATCGAATTCTCCGATGACTGGTCCTGACGCTTCCTGCGCAGGTCCGGCCCGCCAAGAAGCCGGTGAAGCAGGGGAGTTTCGCATGCCGGCCAATGCTCAACCCATCACCGTCGCACCGCCGGCCGAAGCGGATATGCTTGCGCGCGCGCGTGCGCTTGCGCCGGTGCTCGCCGAGCGCGCCGCCGTATGCGAAGAGCTGCGCCGGGTGCCGGATGAGACCATCGCCGACTTCGTAAAAGCCGGCTTCTACCGGATGCTCCAGCCGGCGGCCTATGGCGGCTACGAGATGCACCCGTATGCCGTTTTCAAGGTGGCGATGGAACTGGCCAAAGGCTGTCCGTCGAGCGCCTGGTGCCTGTGCCTCGTTGCGGTCCATAACTGGGAGCTTGCGCTGCTAGACCCGCGCGCGGCCGCGACGATCTGGGGTAAGGATGACGCGACGCGCATTTCCTCGTCCTATGCGCCCTTCGGTAAGGTCGAACGTGTCGAGGGTGGCTTCCGGGTCAGCGGCCGCTGGCCGTGGTCGTCGGGCTCGGATCACTGCCAGTGGGCGATGCTGGGCGGCCGCGTGCCGACGGGGTCGGGCGAGCTGCCCGACATACGCTCGTTCCTGATCCCGCGCTCGCACTATGTGATCGACGATACCTGGCATGTCTTCGGACTGAAGGGCACGGGCAGCAAGGACATCGTGGTCGAGGACGCGTTCGTGCCCGAGCACATGACGCATAAATTCCTCGACTCCTTCATGTTGGCCGACGAGGGCCGCAAGACCTTCACCTCGCCCAACTACGCGCTGCCCTTCGGCGTCGTCTTCGCCTACTGTCTCGCTTGCGTGACCGTCGGGATGGCCGATGGCGCGCTGGAAGCTTTCGTCGATCAGATGAAGGTCCGCACCGGCGCCTATGACGGCGCCAAGGCGACGGAAGATCCCTTCGTGCGCCAGCGACTCGCCGAGGCCGAGGCCATCGTACGCGGCCTGCACAACCGCATGGATGCGACCTTCGCGGCTCTGGATGCCGCCGTCGCCTCGGGTGAGCCGATCCCCATGCGCCTCAGGGTCGAGGCGAAATGGGACGCCGCCTATATCGCCAAGGGTGCGATGCAGGCGGTAGAGCTGCTTTTCAAGGCGAGCGGCGGGCGCGGCATCCGTCTTTCCAACCCGCTGCAGCGTTTCTTCCGCGACGTGCATGCCGCCTCCAACCACGCGTTCCTCAACGCGGAGAAGGGCGCTCTCAATATGGGCGGCGTAGCGCTGGGCTTCGATACGTCGGATTTCACGCTGTAGTCGATCATCAGCCGGATTGATGTCTGGATTTCCAACTATCGATTTCCGTGAAGGCTCCGGCGCGGGCATGACTGCGCGCCGGAGGAAACAAGCATGGCCGACGATAACGAGCGGCAGATCGCCGAACGCCTGTTCCGGGCGCGGCAGACCTGTGCAGCCATCCCGCCTGTCCGGGACGAATTGAGTGCGGGCGGTGTCGCTGCCGCCTATCGAGTGCAGAAGCTGAACATCGACCGGCTTGTCGCAGCAGGCGCTACGCGCGTCGGCCGCAAGATCGGCCTCACGTCCAAGGCGGTGCAGCAGCAGCTCGGCGTCGACAGCCCCGATTTCGGCGTCTTGCTCGAATCCATGGCCTGGCGAGGCGATACGGTGTCGGTGCCGGTGTCGGGTATGATCGCGCCGCGCATCGAGGCCGAGATCGCTTTCGTCCTCGGCCGGGACGTCACGACGATGGCGCCGGGCGAGGATCTCTCTCCCTTTATCGCCAGCGTTGCCGCCTCTGCCGAAATCGTCGACAGCGCCATCGCCAACTGGACGATCAACATCCTCGATACTGTCGCCGACAACGCCTCCAGCGGCCGTTTTGCCCTCGGAACGCCCGTGGCGTTCTCGACCGGCATGGATCTTCCCGCCCGCCAGATGGTTCTGCGCCGCGATGGCGAGACGGTGTCTACCGGCGCAGGCGCGGCCACGCTCGGCAATCCGCTGACGGCGCTCGCCTGGCTCGCCGAAACGGCTATCGCGTTCGGTGACCCCTTGCGCGCCGGCGACATCATCCTCGCCGGCGCGCTAGGCCCGATGACGCCCTTCGTCCCGGCGACTTACGAAATCGAGATCGACGGCTTCCCGAAGCTCACCGTCACAGCCACGCCATGAAAACCAAAGTCGCCATTATCGGCACCGGCAATATCGGCACCGACCTGATGATCAAGGTGATGCGCCTCTCCAGCGTGCTGGAAGTCGCCGCCTTTGTCGGCATCGATCCGGACTCCGAAGGCATCGCGCGTGCCCGCCGCATGGGCGTGCCGGTCACGGCCGAAGGCATTGACGGCCTCGTCGCCATGCCCGGTTTCGCCGAGATCGCCATCGTCTTCGACGCCACCTCGGCCGGTGCGCATGCAAAGCACAACGCGGTGCTCCAGGCGCATGGCAAGCAGGTGATTGATCTCACCCCCGCCGCCATCGGCCCGTTTGTCGTCCCGCCTGTGAACGGCGAGGCCCATCTTGGCGCCCTCAACCTCAACATGGTCACGTGTGGCGGTCAGGCAACCATCCCGATGGTGGCGGCCGTCGCCCGCGTCGCGCCGGTTGCTTATGCCGAGATCGTCGCGTCCATCGCATCCAAGTCCGCCGGCCCCGGCACGCGCGCCAATATCGACGAATTCACCGAGACGACGTCTCACGCCATCGAGCAGGTCGGCGGCGCGCGCCGCGGCAAGGCGATCATCGTCCTGAATCCAGCCGATCCGCCGCTGATCATGCGCGATACGGTCTATTGCCTGACCGCCGATGCCGATCCCGCCGCCATCGAAGCCTCTGTTCTGGAGATGGAAAAGACCGTTCAGTCTTACGTGCCGGGCTATCGCCTGAAGCAGAAGGTGCAGTTCGAACGGATCACCGATAACCAGAAGCTCTTCATTCCCGAAATGGATGAAGCCTTCACCGGCCTCAAGGTCACAATCTTTCTCGAGGTCGAGGGCGCCGCACATTACCTCCCGGCCTACGCCGGCAATCTCGACATCATGACCTCCGCGGCGCTCCGCACAGCAGAACGCATCGTGACGAGCAAGAAGCGAGCCGCATGACCCTAGGCGTTCCCGCAGGCAAGCTCTACATCCAGGATGTGACGCTGCGCGATGGCATGCATGCCATCCGTCATCGCTATTCGCTCGATCAGGTGCGCGCCATCGCCCGCGCGCTCGATGCCGCCAGGGTCGATGCGATCGAAATCGCGCATGGCGACGGACTTTCCGGTTCGTCTTTCAACTATGGCTTCGGCGCGCATACCGATTGGGCCTGGATCGAAGCCGTCGGCGAGGTGCTGACGCATGCGAAGCTGACGACGCTTCTCCTGCCTGGCATCGGCACCGTCCATGATCTGAAACGCGCGTATGGGCTTGGCGTCCGGTCGGTTCGGGTGGCGACCCACTGTACAGAAGCGGACGTCTCCCGCCAGCACATCGAAGCCGCGCGCGCTTTGGGTATGGACGTCTCTGGCTTCCTCATGATGAGCCACATGGCAGAGCCTGAAGCTCTCGCGTCACAGGCGAAGCTGATGGAGAGCTACGGCGCACACTGCGTGTATGTGACGGACAGCGGCGGCGCGATGACGATGGACGATGTCGCCGCACGCCTTCAAGCCTATGACCGCGTGCTGCAACCGGAAACCGAACGCGGCATTCACGCCCACCACAATCTTTCGCTTGGCGTCGCCAACTCCATCGTCGCAGTCCAGAATGGCGCTGTGCGCGTCGATGCTTCGCTTGCCGGTATGGGGGCAGGGGCCGGCAACGCGCCGCTCGAGGTCTTCATCGCAGCCGCCGATGTTTATGGCTGGAGCCACGGAACCGATCTCTTCGCACTCATGGATGCGGCGGAAGACCTCGTTCGACCGCTGCAGGACCGCCCGGTTCGGGTCGACCGTGAGACGCTGAGCCTCGGCTATGCCGGGGTCTATTCCAGCTTCCTGCGCCATGCTGAGAAAGCGGCCGCCGACCACGGCCTCGATGTCCGCGAGATCCTCATCGAGCTTGGCCGCCGCCGCATGGTCGGCGGTCAGGAAGACATGATCGTTGATGTCGCGCTCGATCTGAAAGCTAGGGCCGCGATAGGCGGCTGACCACAAAGACGGTTTGGGAAGCTGCGATCATGGCCGACGCAATGCGTGCCACTATCATCGTCGCGGGCGCCGGGCCGGTGGGCATGTCGCTCGCCATCGATGCCGCAATGCGCGGTCTCGATGTCATCGTTGTCGAGGCGCGCCGTGCCGGCGAGCCGCCGAGCACGAAGTGCAACACGGTCGCAGCCCGCACGCTGGAGATCTTCCGCCGCATTGGCGTGGCCGCGAAGGTGCGTGCCGCTGGCCTGCCGGACGACTACCCCACCGACATCATCTATGCTTCGAGCCTCGCTGGCCCTGAGTTCACCCGCATCGCGATGCCATCGCGCAGCGAGCGTGACAAGCCCGGCTACATCGACAGCGACTGGCAGACGCCAGAGCCTATGGTCCGCGTCAGCCAGATTTATCTGGAGCCGATCTTGCTCCGGCGGATGCAGGAACTACCCAATATCCGCCTGCTGAACGAGACCAGGGTCGAGGGCTACACCCAGACTGCGGCTGGCGTCACTGTCACCTGTTCGCGTGAGGGCGGAGAGTCCTTCCAGATCCAGGGCCGCTTCCTCGCGGGTTGTGACGGCGGGCGCAGCACCATCCGCAAGACGATGGGCGTCGGCCTGTCGGGCGATGCCGTCATCGCCCGCACGCGATCCACGCTTGTCCGCTCGACTGATGTGAAAAAGCTCTTTGGAAATCGCCGTCCCGCATGGATGAGCTGGATCGTCAATCACAAGGCACAGGGCAATGTCGTCGCCATCGATGGTCAGGACACCTGGCTCATCCACCGCGCGGTGCGCGGCGACATGCCGTTCGAGCAGCTCGATTTCGACCAGTCGATCCGCGATGTGCTCGGCGTCGGGCCTGAGTTCAAGTATGAGGTTCTGCACCACGAAGACTGGGTAGGCCGCCGCCTCGTGGCCGACCGCTTTCGCGATGGCAATGTCTTCATCGCCGGCGATGCCGCTCATCTCTGGGTACCCTATGCCGGCTACGGCATGAATGCGGGTATCGCCGACGCCATGAACCTCTCCTTCGTCCTCTCCGGCGTCGCACGCGGCTGGGCGGATACGAGCCTGCTCGATGCTTACGAGGCCGAACGTCAGCCCATCACCGAGCAGGTCTCGAAGCACGCGATCGCCAAGGTGATGGAGAATGCCGCCGCGCTCGGCGCGCGCGGCACGCCCCCCGAAGTTCTGTCAAAGCGAGGCCCCGTCGGGGCGCTGGTGCGCTGGCTGCTGGGGCGCAAGCTTTACCGCATCAACGTGCCGCAATTCGCGCCGTCGGGTCTGAACTTCGGCTATTACTACGATGCCTCCCCGATCATCGCTTATGATGGCGAGACGGCGCCGCTCTACACGATGGGCGAAACGACGCCCGCCACCGTGCCTGGCTGTCGCATGCCGCATTTCTGGTTGACGAAAGGCGTTTCGGTCTATGATCGCCTGTCGCCGGACTACACGCTCGTCCGCTTCAATCCTCGCGCAGATGTGCAACTGCTGCTGGAGGCCGCCAAGGCGGCTGGTCTGCCGCTGATCCTTCTCGACATAGACGCCGGGCTCGCCCCGTCCGCCATCACGCAGAAGCTGCTGGTCGTGCGCGGCGATCAGCACATCGCCTGGCGCGGCAATACGGCCCCGGCAGACGTTCAGGGCCTTGTCGCCCGCCTGCGGGGCGCACGCACCAAGCTTGCTGCGGCGGCGTGACCCTTGGCCCCGCACCCGGCACAGCGACATAGTGCTGCCGCGGAGGGACAGGCTTTGCTGCTGCGGCGTTACAATCTCAATCTGCTGCCGATCCTGCGCGAATTGCTGCGCACCAGAAGCGTCCGGCGCACGGCGGAATCCGTCGGTCTGGGGCAGCCGGCGGTCAGTGCCGCCCTCGCCCGTCTGCGAGAGATATTCCAGGACGATCTGCTCGTCATGGTGGGACGCAAACTCGAATTGACCGAGCGCGCCGAACAGCTGATCGACCAGACCGAGCGCGCCTATCTCGAGGCCGAAATCCTGCTACAGCCGCGTAGCTTTGACCCCAAGGCCGAAACGCGTCGCTTCGTCGTCGCCACGGCCGATTACGTGACGGTTCTATTGGCCCCTCGCATCGCTCAGCTGCTTGCGGAACAGGCGCCCAACGCCTCAGTTCAGTTCATCGATCTTGCGACCAACGTGGAAGCCAAGCTCATGCGCGGGTCGGTCGATGTCGCCATTCTGCCCGATCATACGGTCGAAGCGCTCAGCACAGAGGCGGCCTCAATGCCGCTGTTCGAGGATCGCTCCGTGGTCATCGCCTCGCGGCGCAAGCCGCCCTTCAAGGGCAAGCTGACGCGCAAAGTGTACGAGAATGCCCGCCATGCTATGTTCCAGGTCTCGGCGCGCAGCGACGTCACCTATCAATCGCTGGTTCTTCGGACCAACCAGATCAGCCAGCGAAACGTGGTTCTGGTACAGCAATTCCTCACATTGCCGGCCATCGTAGAGCATTCGGACTGCCTGTCGCTGGTCCAGCGCCGCCTCGCTGAATTATTCCAGCGCAGCTACGAGATCGATCTCTACCCGCCGCCTTTCGAGGCCCCGCCGCTCGCAATTCGCGCCTATTGGAGCCGCACGGTCGAGCGTGACCCGGCCCATGTCTGGTTCCGCAATCTGCTCGCCAGCTCAAACCCCGTCGGCAAATCGATCCGCTGAAGACCCATCAGCCGGATTGATAGGAAGGGGCTCAAATATCGATTTCTCGCGATGCCTGATCTCGGGCATCCAACTCTCACAATGTGCGGGCGCCAAGCCCGTATGCAGGGTGGAGATCGGGACAATGGGCGTCACCGCGCTTGGCTACTATGGCTTCGAGGTCAGCGACGTCGCGGCATGGCGCAAATACGCGGCCGAATTTCTGGGACTTATGGAAGTCGCAGGCCCGGGCGCGACATGGCGTTATCGCTATGATGAGCGCGCTTGGCGCATCGCCATTAGCGAAGGACCGGCAGATGATCTCGCCTATGCCGGTTTTGAGGTCGCCGATGCGGAGGGCCTGAACACGCTCCTCGCCCGTCTCGACGGGCTTGGCATCAACGCAACCCGTAACGCAGATCTCGCCAAGGCCCGCAGCGTCACCGACCTGGCCGTCTGCAAGGATCCGACGGGCCTCCAGATCGAGCTATATTACGGCGCACGCGAGGCGACCGAGCAGCCGTTGGTCTCGCCCGCAGGTGTTTCGGGCTTCGTAACCGGCGAACAGGGCGCCGGCCATATCGTCATTTACGCCGGCGACATCGCCGCCGCCCGCCGCTTCTACCAGGACGGCCTCGGCTTCCAGATGTCCGACTTCATCGACATGTCGCTTGGGCCGGATTTCACACTGGAGCTGAATTTCCTCCACTGCAACCCGCGTCACCACACGCTCGCTTTGGTGCCGGTCCCGGCGCCCAAGCACCTCAACCATTTCATGATCGAGGTCGGCCGTATGGATGATGTCGGCCGCGCCTATGACCGCGCAGCGCGTCTGGGCGTCAATATCGCCAACACACTCGGCTTTCACCCGAACGACCAGATGTTCTCATTCTACGCCTACACGCCCAGCGGCTTCGAGGTCGAATACGGCTGGGGCGCGCGTACGATCGGTGAAGACTGGAAAGTCGTCCGCCACAGCGTCACCAGCACCTGGGGTCACCACCGCCAGCTCAATCCCGCCGCCTGAGGAGCGCCCATGTCGAACACCGAAATCCAGAGCCGCTTCGTCGATGTGAACGGCCTCAAGATTCACTATAGCGAGGTTGGCGAAGGCCCCGCCGTCATCTTCGTTCATGGCGGCGGCCCCGGCTCATCGGGCATGAGCAATTTCTCGAAGAACATGGATGTCTTCGGGAAAGGCCACCGCGCCATCGCCATCGATCTTCCCTGCTACGGCCAGTCCACCAAGCTCAAGATCACCGAGCCGCTCTGGGGCTTCTACGCCAAGGTATTGTCGGGCTTCATCGATGCGCTCGGCCTCGGCAAGGCCCACCTTGTCGGCAACTCGCTCGGCGGCGCGGCCAGCCTGAAGACCGCCATCGACTTCCCGAACCATGTCGCGAAGCTTGTGCTTATGGGTCCGGGCGGCGGTTACTCGCTTTTCGACAAGTCGCCCAGCGATGGCATCATCTCGCTGCTCACGTTCTACGGCCCGCCGACGCCTGATCTGAACCGGATGAAGCAGTTCATCCGCTATCTCGTTTACGATCCCTCGACGCTCACCGACGAGCTGCTGCAGGAGCGCCTGGACCGCGCCCTCGATCCCGAAACGGCCGAGTTCATGCCGCTGCGCCTCGGCCCTACCATGCCGCCGATCACCGAGCTCTGGCGCGAACGCCTCGACCAGGTGCAGCATGAAACGTTGATCATCTGGGGCCGTGAAGACCGCGTGAACCCGATGGACCAGGGCTTCATTCTGGCCCGCCAGCTGCCCAACGCTCGCTTCCTCATCATGCCCAAATGCGGCCACTGGGCGCAGTGGGAGAAGGCGGATGAGTTCAACCGGCTCGTTACGGGCTTTATCGACCAATAGGCCGCCCTAGAGTGCGGGATGGGTAGGCCTGTCCCGCCAACCATTCTTCAGTTCAGTTCGCGCACTGCCCTTTCCATTCGCAGCTATCGCGCGGCAAACTGGCGCTTTGAGCATTGAAGCCGTCGTGTTGGTGCGCGCTCAGACCCGGTAGGATCGCGCCCCGCCAGCCAGCCACTCTTCGTCTGTAATTCTGCAACGCCTTCGCTTCGGCGTTTTGCGTTTGCGCGTCAACGCGCCTACATGCGCGCCATCTCAATCGGAGGATTTCATGAGACTGGTGACATTCGATGCAGGTGATGGACCGCGCCTTGGCGTGGTGACGGAGGCGGGAATTATCGATCTCGCCGAGGCCGGCCTAAGCCTTCCCACAACGATGAAAGAGCTGATCGCGGCATGGCCCGAGGCGAAGGCCGCCGTCGCCAAAGCCAGCACGGGAAAGGCGAAACACGCGGCCGAGGCCGTGCGTCTGCTCGCCCCCATCGCGCGCCCGGGCAAGATTGTGGCCATCGGCCTCAACTATGCCGACCACGTGAAGGAAACCGGCCGCGAGATGCCGACCCAGCAGGTCTGGTTCTCGAAACTGCCGAGCGCCGTGAACAATCCGTTCGACGACATTGAAATCCCGGCCGCGACGAATTTCGTCGATTACGAGGCCGAGATGGTCGTGGTGATCGGCAAGAAGGGCCGCAACATAAGCGCCGCCAACGCTTACGATCACGTCTTCGGCTATGCCGTCGGCAACGACGTGACGGCGCGTGATTGGCAGCGCGGCTCGCCGCAATGGCTGCTCGGCAAGAGCTTCGATACGCACGCCCCGTTCGGCCCGTGGATCACGACGGCTGACGAGATCGCCGCGCCGCCGCAGCTCGGCATCCGCGCGCTGGTGAATGGCGAGCTGCGCCAGAACTCCAACACCAACCAGATGGTGTTCTCCATCGCCGATCAGATCGCCCACATCTCGCGCGCCATGACGCTCGAGCCCGGCGACCTCATCTTCACTGGCACGCCCGCCGGCGTCGGCCACGCGATGAACCCGCAAAGCCCGTTGAAAGACGGCGATGTCGTCCGCATCGAGATCGACGGCCTCGGCGCCATCGAAGCCCGGATGAAGGCGGTCTAACCACCAACCTGCATCAGGGCCGACTGCACCGCTTGACGGTATACCAACGGTATGCACACTTCGTCACAACACGTGACGGAGTGTGCGAATGGCGATTTCCCCCTGGCGAGCGACCTGCATCCAGATGCAGAGCCGTCTGGTGCTCACCGCGCCGGATCGCGCCGCCGCGTGGGAGATCATCCAGGCCAATCTCGCCCACGGCATTGCGCTCATCGAGGAAGCCTGCCGCAGCGAAACGCCGCCGAAACTGGTGGTGACGCCGGAATTCGCCTTTCAGGGCGCCCCGCAGGGCTTGCCGGTCGAAGACTGGATAGAGCACGCCTGCTATCCGCTGCCCGGCCCCATCTCCGCCCCGCTTCAATCGCTCGCGCGGGCCTTCGGCATCTACATCGCCGGCAACCAGTTCGAGACCGATGCCGATTGGCCGGGGCGTTACTTCAACACCTCGTTCCTCATCGATCCGGCGGGCGAGGTCATCCTCCGCTATCGCCGGGTGACCACAGCGGCCTTCCCATCGCCGCACGATTTCCTCGATGCCTGGACTGCGCGTTACGGCGAAGACGAAATCTTCCCCGTCGCCGATACCGAACTCGGCCGCCTCGCGCTCATCCCGTGCAGCGAGATCGCCGTGCCGGAAGTCGCGCGCGTCTTCATGATGCGCGGGGCCGAGGTGATCCTTCACCCCACCAACAGCCGTAAAAGCCATTGGGAAGACGCGGCCAAGATTGCCCGCTGCGCCGAAAACAAAAGCTTTCTCATCAGCGCCAATGTCGCCGGCCCTATCGGCTTCTCGGAAGACCGCGCCGAACTCGGCGGCCACTCCCGCATCATCGATCATGAAGGCCACGTGCTGGCCTTCGATGAAGGCACGACGCCTGGCATCGCCACCACCGCGCTCATCGACATCGAAGCCTTGCGCCGCGACCGCGTGGAGGATGAAGGCCCGTCAGGCCTGCTGCGCGCGCGCTGGGAATGTTACGCGCCCTATTTCGCGCGCGCCTCGTTCTATCCGCCCAACTGCTTTCTTGATCGCCCGATGCGCAACGTCGCGGAAACCGCGCCGGCGCTCGATATCGCGCGCCGCCACTTCATCCAGCCTGCAGAATGAGCGCGCTTGGATCAGACCGAACGCGTGTTCGACATGATCTCGCCGACGATCGCCGATTTGGCGTTGTCGATGTGATCGGCCATCAGCTGCCGCGCTTTGGGCGCATCGCCTGCCGCAACCGCGTCGATCAGCGCCAGATGCTCCAGCGCGCCGGGGCGTCGGCGTCCGGGAATGCGGCGTGTGCCGAAAATATGCGTGCGGCGGCGCAGATCGCGGATCATCGCCGTCAGCAGCTTGTTGTTGGCGGCTTCGGCGATCGACAGATGCACCATGTCATCGACTTCCCAGTGCTGGGTCGTCGTCGGCTCTTCAACATCCATCAGCGCCCAGATCGCGGCGCGCAGCTTCTCGGCGGTCACCTTGCTCATGCGCCCGGCGGCGAGGCCCGCAGCCTCGACCTCCAGCAGCTTCCTGACGTTCAGCGTCTCGATGTAGTCCTGTACGGGAATTTTCGAGACGGTCATCAACCGCCCGAGCTGGCGGATCACCAGGCCCTCGGCCTCAAGCTGACGCAGCGCCTCGCGCACCGGCGTCCGCGAAATGTTCAGCGCCTCGGCCAGGCGGCGCTCCTGCAGCGGCGTGCCCGCGCCCAGTTCGCCGGACAGCAGCATGTCGAGCAGGCGGTCATAGGCGAGCTCGCGCAGATTGCGCTCGTTCGGGCTCAGAGCCTGCATGTCGATCTCGTCGATGCTGGGCACTGTCTTCGCCCGCGTCGCCGTCTTTGCCCGTTCCAGCATTTCGCTTCCCGTTCCCGGCCGCGTTCAGCACGGCCTGTCCCCGTTTTGGTGTTCCGCAGAATACCACGTGTATACATTCAACGCGATTCTGCACACAATCGTGAAGTTAAGGCCGGAAAATCCACAGATTTCCGAGCTCGACACCGCCAACTGGCACGCCTTTCGCAGTGCAGCATGGACTCAAGCCTTTCAACAGCATGGATCGAGGGATTTTGATGGCAATCGCCTTTTTGCGTCCGCGCCTGCGTCACGTCGTCATAGCGGCCCTGGGCCTCGCGCTGGCCGGCCCTGCGGCGGCGCTTGAACACCTCACCGTCCGGCTCGACTGGCTGGCCGGCGCCTATCACGCCCCGCTATTCGTCGCGAAGGAGCGCGGCTTCTTCGAGGCGCAGGGCCTCGATGTCGAAATCGGCAACGGGCAGGGCAGCATCTCGACGCTTCAGGTCGTGGGCGGCGGCAATGGCGATATCGGCCTCGCCAATCTCTCGGCGCTGGCGACCGCGTCGTCGCGCGGCGTGCCGGTCATCGCCATCGCCGGCATCATGCAGCGCGCGCCGGAAGCGGTGATCGCGCTGGAATCCTCCGGCATCCGCACCGCGAAGGATCTGGAAGGCAAGCGCTGGGGCGCCGTCGCGGGCGACGAGGCGCAGCGCCTTTTCACCGCCTTCGCCGCCGTCAACGGCGTCGACACCAATTCCATCCGCCGCGTCAACCTCAACCACAGCGCGGCGATCACCTCGCTGCTCAACGGCGATGTCGATTTCATCTGCGCCTGGGCGCTGCAGGATGGCCTGAAAATCGCGCAGGTGAAGCCGATCGCGCCGCCGATGCTCTTCGCCGATGCCGGCCTCAACACGCTCGGCACGTCGATCTTCGTCACGCAGGACACGCTGGCGAACAAGGCCGATCAGCTCCGCCGCTTCATGATCGCCGTGCGCCAGGGGGCTGAGGTCGTCGCGGCCGATCCCAATGCCGGCATCCAGGCAGTGATGAACGCCCGCCCGGAATCGGTGCGCGAGGTGCTCGCGTCCGAGATCGCCGCAGTGCCGGACTACCTGCACACCAAGAACTCGCAAGGGAAGCCCTATGGCTGGCTCGCCGAGGCCGACATCAACGAGATGCTCGGCGTCATGCGCCAATATTACGAACTACCGGACGACGTGACGCCCGCGCAGATTTACACCGGTCAATTCGCGGAATGACGCTTAGCTGTCACATTCCCCATTGTGCGCCGCACACTTGTTGGTATACCAATGGACCACAAGATGAAGAAGGTGGCGGATATGGTTGAATCCGGTTGGCGCGCGACGTGTATCCAGATGCCCAGCGCTCTGGCCACCAAATGCGCCACCCCGGCTGAGGCCTGGGACGTCATCGAGGGCAACGTCGCCTGCGCCGTCGGTATGATCGAGGCCGCCTGCGCAGGCGATCTGCCGCCGCGCCTCGTCGTGCTGCCGGAATTCGCCTTTCAGGGTCCGCCGCATGGCGAGCTGGTGGAAAACTGGATCGCCAAGGCCTGCGACACCATTCCCGGCCGCATCACCGCGCCGCTGCAGGCGCAGGCCAAGGCGCGCGGCATCTACATCGCCGGCAATCTCTTCGAGAGCGATCCGAAATGGCCGGGCCGCTTCTTCAATTCCAGCTTTCTGATCGACGACAAGGGCGAGGTCATCCTCCGCTATCGCCGCATCAACACCGCGATGTGGCCCTCGCCGCATGACTTCATGGATGCCTATGTCGAGGCCGAGGGCGATGCGGGCGTCTTCCCTGTCGTCGATACCCCGCTCGGCAAACTCGCGGTGCTCGCCTGCGGCGAGATCTTCGTTCCCGAGGTCACCCGCGTTTTCATGATGCGCGGCGCCGAGGTGTTGCTGCACCCGACGAACGAGGAATTCTCGCCCGCGCAGGAAGCCGCCAAGATCGCCCGCGCCGCCGAAAACATGATGTATGTCGTCAGCGCCAATGTCGCGGGCGCCATCGGCTTCTCGCCGGATGGAAAAATCCAGGGCGGCCGCTCCCGCATCATCGACTATCGCGGCGCGACGCTTGCCTATCGCGCCGAAACCGATCCGTCCGATGCCGTCACCGCGCTCATCGATATCGATGCCTTGCGCGCCGCACGCACCGATACCTCGATGGCCAACGCGCTGCTGCGCGGCCGCTGGGAAATGTACCGGCCGCATTACGCCGCCTTCCGCGCCTATCCGCCCAACGCTTTTCTCGCCGCACCGATGAAAGACGGCGCCGAAACGCGGCCCTTCGCCGAAGCGGCGCTCGGCAACCTCGCCGCTGCCGGCGTTTCGAGACTCTGAAGGACAAGCCATGCTCTCGAAAGAAGATAACGAGCTCATCACCCGCGTAGGCCGTGGCACGCCGATGGGCAATTTCATGCGCGAGTTCTGGCTGCCCGCCTGCCGCTCGGATGAGCTGGAAAAGGGTGCCCCGCCGATGCGCCTCATGCTGCTCGGCGAAAAGCTCGTCGCCTTCCGCGACAGCAATGGCCGCGCCGGCATCTTCGATCATCGCTGCCCGCATCGCTGCGCCTCGTTCGCCTTCGGGCGCAACGAGGAAGGTGGCCTGCGCTGCGGTTATCACGGCTGGAAGTTCGACGTCGAAGGCCAGTGCCTGGAACAGCCGAACCTCCCCGAACGCTACCGCTTCCCGCAGAACGTGAAAGCCACCGCCTACAAAACCGCCGAACGCGGCGGCGTGGTGTTCGTCTATATGGGCCAGCGCGAAATTGCGCCGCCGCTGCCGGGCGTCGAGGCGACGTTCGATTGGGGCACTGAAACCTCGGTCGTGCTCACCCAGCGCGCCTGCAACTGGCTGCAGAATCTCGAAGGCGACATCGACACCTCGCATCTCGGCTTCCTGCACATGGGCGGCATCGATGGCGAGGAGATCGCCGACAACGATCCCCAGCGCTGGACGGTCATCAATAAAGATCCGCACATCAACGCCGCCAACACGCCGTTCGGCACGATCTATTCCGCCCAGCGCCCGGCGCAGCAGGGGAAAGATCACCACCGCTTCGCATGCTTCATCTTCCCATTCTGGGTAACCTATCCCAGCGACATGATTGAATCGAACGTGTCGGTGAACGCGTGGGTGCCGATCGACGACGAAAATACGATGATCTTCAACATCGATGTGTTCCGGGGGCAGGGCAAGGATACCGCCATGCGCTACAAAGACGGAACCGTCGTCGGCGGTCTCGCGCGTCCCCAGGAATACCTGCCGCAGACAAATGATTGGCAGGGTCGCTGGCGCACTGCCCAACACGCGGGCAACGACTACGGCCGCACGCAGGCGAACTTGGACGCCGGCGCCTTCATCGGCGTCAACGGCATCCCGCTGCAGGATCAGGCGATCATCGAAAGCATGGAGCCCATCGTCGATCGCACGCGCGAACATCTCGCGCCCAGCGACCGCATGGTGATGCTCACGCGCCGCGCGCTGATCAACGCGGTGAAGGACTACGAACGCACCGGCGCGCTGCCGGCCGTGCTCGATGATCCCGCGCTCAGCGCGACGGCGCGCGGCGGCGATATCGTCGCCGATGCCGGCACCGAATGGCTCGATGCTTATCGCAGCCAGATGAAGCTCGCCGTCACGCCCGACGGCAAGGCGCAGATTTCCGCGGAAGCGGCCGAATAGGAAGATGAGCGGTGGGGACCAGGGCAAAGCGAGGCCGGACATGACAGCCACTCTCGACAGCGTGCTGCCGGAGAAGGTGCGCAGCTGGTCCCGCTTTGCCCCCTCCGAGCCGCCTTACGCGTGGATCGCGCTCGCTGTGCTGCTCGGCGGGTGGGAGCTTGCCTGCCGTCTCGGCGTCCCGGCTTATCTTCTGCCCGCGCCCTCGGCCATCGCCGCCGACATCGCCAAGAACTTCACCTACTTTCTGCCGCATCTCTGGGCGACGACGGCGGAGATTCTCGTCGGCTTCGTCATCTCCATCGCCATCGGCATGCCCATCGCGATCGGGCTCACCTTCTCGCGCATCATGAACAAGGCGGTCTATCCGCTGATCGTCGGCTCGCAGGTCGTGCCGAAAGTCGCCATCGCGCCGCTGATGCTCACCTGGTTCGGCTTCGGCATGGCGCCCAAGATCGCCATCATCGTCACCATCGCCTTCTTCCCCATCGTCGTGAACGCGGTCGTCGGCCTCAAATCCGCGCCGCCGCAGATGATCTATCTTGCGCAGTCGATGGGCGCGTCGTCCTGGCAGATGTTCTGGCGCTTCCGCCTGCCGCAGGCGCTGCCCAGCATCTTCGCCGGCATCAAGATGGCCTCGGTGCTCGCGGTCATCGGCGCGGTCGTCGCCGAATTCGTCGGCGCCGATAGCGGCCTCGGCTATGTTATTCTCTCGGCCTCCTCGAACTTCGATATCACCCGCCAATTCTCGGCGATCGTGCTGCTGTCGGTGCTCGGCATGCTCTTTTTCTGGCTGACGGAACTCGCCGAGCGCCGCTTCCTGCCCTGGCACGTCTCCACGCGCGACATCGCCACCTGATCTGATCGCAGCATCGCGGTGGGTAGGGGCCGCCGCGAAGCCGCAAGACTGCGCCTGACGCCGGTATACACGGCGAATACCGAACGACATTCTCTTGGGGGCGGCCACGGGCCGGGCAATATTGATGGTCGGATTTAGCGAGCAGTCGAAGGGCGTCTTCATCATCGCCGCGACGCCGTTCACGGATGATGGCGCGATCGACTACGACAGCACCGACCGGATGATCGATTTCTACCTCGCCCAGGGCGTCACCGGCATGACGGTGCTTGGCATGATGGGCGAGGCGCCGAAACTCTCGGCCACCGAATCCAAGAATCTCGTCCGCCACATCGTCGACCGCGTGAACGGCGCGGTGCCCATCGTCGTCGGCGTTTCCAGCCCCGGCTTCGTCGCGATGGGCGATCTGGCGAAAGATGTCGTCGATGCGGGCTGCGCCGGCGTCATGGTCGCGCCGCCGCCGACGCTGCGCACCGATGAACAGATCATGCGCTATTTCGGCCAGGTCGCCGAAACGCTGGGCGACATCAAATTCGTGCTGCAGGATTTCCCGCTCGTCACCGATGTGCAGTTCGCTTCCTCGGTCATCACGAAAATCGTCCAGCAGCATCCGACCTGTGTGATGCTGAAGCATGAGGATTGGCCGGGCCTCGCCAAGATCAGCGCGCTGCGCGCCGCCAGCGACAAGGGCGAGGCGCGCCGCATCTCCATTCTCGTCGGCAATGGCGGCATGTTCCTCACCGAAGAACTGGAACGCGGCGCCGATGGCGCGATGACGGGCTTCGCCTACCCTGAAATGATGGTCTCCATCTGCGCCGCCCATGCGGCCGGTGACATGGCCCGCGCCCGCGATCTCTTCGACGCCTATCTGCCGCTGATGCGCTACGAGCAGCAGCCGGGCGCCGGCCTCGCGGTGCGAAAATATGTGCTCGCCAAGCGCGGTGTCATCGCCTCGCCCAAGCTGCGTGCGCCGGGCGAAAAGCTCAGCGCCGCCGCCATCGCGGAAATCGAAACCCTCATCGCGCGGCAGGATCGCCGCCTGAAGGAGATCGGCGCATGAATCTCGGATTGAAAGGCCGCCGCGCCCTGGTGCTCGGCGCCAGCCGCGGCCTTGGCGCCGCCAGCGCCCGCGCCTTGCTCGCCGAAGGCGCCACCGTCATCGCCGCCGCGCGCGATGTCGCGGCCATCGCCGCCTGGGGCGCCGAACGCCCGGCCGACGAAGCCGAACGCCTCTCCGCGCTCGCGTTCGATGCCGCCCAGCCCGATGCCGCCGCACAGCTTGCCGAAAAAGCCTTCGCCGGTGGCCCCATCGACATCCTCGTCAACAATGGCGGCGGCCCGCCGCCCGGCAGCGCGGCCGACGCGACCTACGATCAGTGGACGCGGAACTTCGCGCCGATGGCGGCAACCCTGTTCGAACTCACGCGCCTGCTGCTGCCGGGAATGAAGACGCAAGGCTGGGGCCGCGTCCTCACCATCGTCTCCTCCGGCGTCGAACAGCCCATCCCCAATCTCGCGCTCTCCAACGGCATACGCGCCTCCGTCGTCGGCTGGTCGAAGACGCTGGCGAGCGAAGTCGCCGCAAATGGCATCACCGTCAATGTCGTGCTGCCCGGCCGCATCCATACCGACCGTGTGGATCAGCTCGATGGCAACGCCGCCGCCCGCACCGGCAAGAGCCGCCAGGAAGTCGCCGCCGCCTCCGCCGCCTCCATCCCCGCCGGTCGCTATGGCCGCCCGGAAGAATTCGCCGATGTCGTCGCTTTCCTCGCCAGCGCCCGCGCGTCCTATGTCACCGGCGCGTCGATCCGCGTCGATGGCGGAATGATCCGCTCGATCTGAGGTTCATATGCCGCGTATCCTCGTCATCAACCCGAACTCGTCCGAGCGCGTCACGGCGGAAATCGACGCCGCCGTTGAGCCCTTCCGCCGCGACGGCGGCCCCACCATCGACGTGATGCGCCTCGCCGAAGGCCCGCCCGGCATTCAAAGCCAGATTCATGTCGACAGCGTCGTCATGCCGCTCGTCAACGCCGTGCTCACCAATCCCGCCGATGCCTATGTCATCGCCTGCTATAGCGATCCCGGCCTCCATGCCGCGCGCGAGGCGACCAAAAGCCCGGTGCTCGGCATCGCCGAATGCGGCCTGTTGACCTCGCTCACGCTGGGCACGCGCTTCGGCGTCATCTCGATCCTGCAGACCTCGATCCCGCGCCATCTCCGCCACGTCGCCTCGATGGGCATCACCGACCGCATGGCCGGCGATCGCGCCATCGGCCTCGGCGTCGCCGATCTCGCCGATGCCGCCACCACCTATGCCCGCATGGCAGATGTCGGCGCGCAGCTCCGCGATCTCGATGGCGCCGATGTGCTGGTGATGGGTTGCGCCGGCATGGCGCGCCACCGCGCCGCGCTCGCCGCTGCGCTCGGCATCCCGGTGGTCGAACCCACTCAGGCGGCCGTCGCAATGGCGGTCGGCCGCCTCACGCTTGGCTGGTAAAACCTAGTTGCAGAAGAAGCTGCTGAGGTCGCCCTTCAGGTCCTTGCTCACGCGCTGGATCTCCGGCGTGTAACGACCCAGCGGCGCCGCCGAGGCCGGCTTGTCGCAGGGCAGGAACTGGCCATCGCCCGGCTGCGCCAGCAATGCGCCATCGTCCACGATCACCTTGCCGCGCGACAGCACCGTCACCGGCCACCCGGTCACGACGCGCCCCTCATAAGGCGTGTAGCCGACATTGTCGTGCAGCATGTCGGTCGACAGCGTCACGCGCTTTTCCGGATCCCAGATCGCGATATCGGCATCGCTGCCGATGCTGATCGTCCCCTTGCGCGGATGCAGGCCATACATCTTGGCGTGATTGGTGGATGTCAGCGCCACGAAATCGGAAAGGCTCAGGCGCCCTTTGCGCACGCCCTCGCTGAACAACAGCGGCATCCGCACTTCCAGCCCCGGCACACCGTTGGCGACGTCCTTGAACGTCGTCGCCTCGCCCTTGGGCAGCTTCCCTGTCTCGTCGAAACGATAGGGCGCGTGATCGGATGAATAGACCTGGAACGTCCCGTTCCTCAGGCCCAGCCAGATTGCCTCCTGCGAGGCCGCATCGCGCGGCGGCGGGCTGCAGCAGAACTTCGCGCCCTCCAGGCCCTCGCGATCCAGATCGTCGGCGGTCAGGAACAGATATTGCGGACACGTCTCGCCATAGATGCGCAAGCCTTGCGTCTGCGCATGGCGTATCGTCTCCGCCGCCTCCGCGCCGGAAACGTGCACGATCAGCAGCGGCACATCCAGCAACGTCGCCAGCGAGATGGCCCGGTTGGTCGCTTCGCTCTCGGCGATCCGCGCATGGGCGATCGAATGATAGAAGGGCTTCTTCAGTCCGCTATCGACCAGGCGCTTCGCCAGCCATTTGATGACGTCGTTGTTCTCGGCGTGCACCATCACCAGCGCGCCCTCGCGCCGCGCGAGGCTCAAGACATCAAGCACCTGCCCGTCATCGAGCTTCAGCTTGTCGTAGGTCATGTAGATCTTGAACGAGGTGTAGCCCTGCGAGATCAGCGCGGGCAGCTCGTCCTTCATCACCGCTTCCGATGGATCGGAAACGATCAGGTGAAAGGCGTAATCGATCACCGCCTTCGGGCCTGCGACGGCGTGATACTCGTCCACCACCGTGCGCAACGATTGCCCGCGATGCTGGCAGGCAAAGGGAATGATGGTCGTCGTCCCGCCGAACGCGGCCGAAATCGTGCCGCTGCGGAAATCGTCCGCCGTCATCACCCCGGTCGAGGAGCGCTGCTCGATATGGCAATGGCTGTCGATCCCGCCGGGCAGCACCATTTTGCCGGCCGCATCGATATCCACCGTCCCGGCGGGCAGGTTGCGGCCGAGTGCCGTGACGATCCCGTCCTTGATGCCGATATCGGCCTGAAACACGTCGGCCGACGTCGCGACCGTGCCGTTGCGGATGACGGTGTCGAAACTCATCAGCGGATCGGCGAGAAGGCGGTGGGCGCCAGAATGCGGTTTTCCTGCCGCACGATCACCTGCGGCGCGCCGGCGAGGTAGTCGAGCCACTCCTTGGTCGAGAACAGCTCGCCCCGGCGCTTCTGGCGGTCCTCATAGCTGTCGAACCCCCACAGCTGGATCACCTGGTTCTGCTCGCCGATATCGCTGGTGAAAAAGCCGAGCAGGTTGCCAAGGATGCGGCTCTGCACCTCCAGCCCGTGGGCCAGGTAATAATCGCGGTAAGCCGCCACTTTGCCGGTCTGAAGCGTGTAGATGCGCTGCTCGACGATCATGAAATCCCTTGGCCTTCCCGAATACCCGCCGCCGGATTGCGGCTTATGTTGCAAGGCAACATAGAAAGGTATACCAATGGAATATCATTGGTTCAACCAGCTTCTGGTTTCGGGGTGGTCCTCATCTCAAAGCAAGAAGCTTGCCGGGCATCGGCCCGGCGTTTTGGGGGAAGCGTTTTGGACGTGCTCGAGACATCCGGTCCAGCAGTGACAGCTCAGACGCACGGCGCGGCCAATCCGTTCATCCGCATTAGGAACGTCTCCAAGACCTTCCCGGGTAAGTCCGGCGGCGTCCGCGCGTTGCGCCCGGTCGATCTCGATATTCAGGCGGGCGAATTCGTCTCTGTCATCGGCCCCAGCGGCTGCGGCAAGAGCACGCTGATGATGATGCTCGCCGGCCTCCTTCAGCCGACCTCAGGATCCATCACCATCGACGGCCAGCCCATCTCAGGCCCCTTCGCCAATCTCGGCGTCGTTTTCCAGCAGGATGTGCTGCTCGAATGGCGCACCGCGCTCCAGAACATCGTGCTGCAGGACGAGATCCGCCGCCGCGACAAGACCCAGGCGCTGGCCGAGGCGCGCAAGCTGCTTGAGATGACCGGGCTGCAATCCTTCGAAAACGCTTATCCGCACGAGCTTTCAGGCGGGATGCGCCAGCGCGTCTCGATCTGCCGCGCGCTGCTCCACAAGCCCTCGCTGCTGGTGATGGACGAACCGTTCGGCGCGCTCGATGCGCTCACGCGCGATCAGATGCAGATCGATCTCCTGCGTCTTTGGTCCGATCGCCGCATGACGGTGATGTTCATCACCCACTCGATGTCCGAGGCCGTCTTCCTCTCCGATCGCATCGTCGTCATGTCGCCGCGCCCTGGCGGCATCGAGGCGGTGATCGATGTCGATCTGCCGCGTCCGCGCCGTTTGGCGATGCGCGACACGCCGGAATTCCTGGCGATCATGGCGCGCGTCAGCGGACTCTTTGAATCGCTCGGCGTTCTGCGCGAAGAGGCGCACTGATCGCGTCGCGTCTTAACCATCGATCACGAAGAGGGCGCAGTCGCTGCGCCCTTTTTTGTGCACAAAATCGCCTGCTCAAATATCGGGCAAAGCGCGATTCATGCTTATGCGTTGGGCAACATATCGCAGGCCATTGTTTGGTATACCAAATTCGGCCTAAGGGCTGCCTGATCTCTGCTGCATCGCAAAAAAACTGTGCAGATGGCCCCCGCACCACGTGTGCTTGCCGGACGCTGCAACGATTGGACCATCTCGGCTGTCTGGTCCAGTGGCGCGATGCATTCACTGCAATATCAATGACATAATGGCGGTTTTCCGCTCCAGGACGGAGTACGCGCTGTTTGCAACGCCTTTGGAGTGCCGTTGGCATACCAAGTGCAAAGAACTTGGCAGGCGTATTGCGAACAGCGGGGGTAATTATGTCATCGAAGTCCAAGCGCACAGTGCGCGCAGCATGGTTGTTTGGGTGTGTGAGTGCCGTTGCGCTGTCCGCGCACTGGATAACTCCTGCACATGCGCAGGAGGCTCAGGTCACCGAAGCCGCCGCCGCAGAGGGTGAGGAAGAAGTCACGGTCACCGCCTCGCGCGTGAACCGCAAAGGCTTCGAAGCCCCGACGCCCACCACCATGATCAACGCCGATCTGATCAAGGTCCTCGGCAACACCGATATGGGCTCGGCACTCAGCAAAATGCCGTCCTTCCAGGCCGATCAGAACTCGTCGCGCAACCCGCTCGGCTCCAGCGCCGGCCGCGTCTTCGTCAATCTGCGCAATCTCGGCTCGCAACGCACGCTGGTGCTGATGGATGGCCAGCGCCTCGCGCCCAGCGCGCTCACGGGCCAGACCGATCTCAACGTCGTGCCCGTCCTGCTGGTCGATCGTGTCGATGTCGTCACCGGCGGCGCCTCGGCCCAGTGGGGCTCCGATGCCGTCGCCGGCGTCGTCAACATGATCACCAAGAAGTCGCTCGACGGGTACTTGACCGACTTCTCCTTCGGCATCTCCGACCGCAACGACAATATCGAAGAACACGCCGGTGTGGCGTGGGGCACCGATTTCGCGGGCGATCGCGGCCGCTTCATCATCGGCGGCGAATGGGTTTCCAATGGCGGCGTCGGCGATATGTACACGCGCGATTGGGGCCGCGAGGAATGGGGCCTCGTCTCCAACACGGCGTGGCAGACCAACGGTCTCGCTCGCACCCTGGTGCTCCCCAATGTCCGCCGCAACATGTTGGCGGCCGGCGGCGTGATCACCTCCGGCCCGTTCGCCGGCACGACCTTCGGGCCTGATGGCCAGCCGCGCCAGTTCGTCTATGGCTCGGTCAATGGCGGCGCCGGCGGCACCCAGTCGGGCGGCGACGGCTATGCCGAAGGCGACGGCCAGGGCACGCCGCTGAAGCCAGAGGCTGATCGCGGCGTCGTACAGTTCCGTGTCGGTTACGACATCACGCCCGACATCGAACTCTTCGCGCAGATGAGCGCCAACTATCTTGATGTCCGTTCGTTCGGCCCCGGCCCCATCGATTATGCCGGCACCGGCCTCATCATCCGCAGCGGCAATCCGTACATCCCGACCGCCATGCAGAACTACATGACGGCCAACAACATCGCCTCGTTCGGCCTCAACCGCTACTGGAAGGATGATGTCGGCAACGGCACCGATCGCCTCTCGCGCCCGCTCACCGATACGCAGACGACGGGCCAGAACTACATTCTCGGTGCCAAGGGCGCGTTCGGCGACACGTGGACCTGGGATGCCTACGCGCAGTATTCCACATCGCTCATCAAGTTCACGGGTTACGATTACCGCGTTCAGGCCAAGTTCTACGAAGCGGTCGATGCGGTGCTCTCGCCAACGGGCCAAATCGTCTGCCGCTCGACGCTCACCAATCCCGGCAATGGCTGCGTGCCAGTCAATGTGCTCGGCCAGAATTCGGTGACGCCCGAAGCGTTCGATTACTTTACCTCCGATCAGCACACCCGCACCCGAATCCAGCGCGTGGTTCAGGCGGCGAATATGTCAGGCGAACCCTTCTCCACCTGGGCCGGTCCGGTCTCGGTCGCGTTCGGCCTCGAACATCGCTTCGACAAGGCGGGCCTCGAGCAGGAAGATCCGATCGCGCTGGCCAATGGCTACAACTACGGGAACACCAAGCCGGTCGGCGGTTCGCTGGAAGTGACGGAAGGCTATCTCGAAACGGTCATTCCGCTGCTGGCCGATGTCAGCTTCGCCAAGTCGCTCGAGTTCAACGGCGCAGTTCGCTTCACCAACTATTCCACCAGTGGGAACGTCACCACCTGGAAGGCGGGCCTCAACTACGCGTTCGACGACAGCTTGCGCTTCCGCGTGAACCTGTCGCGCGACATTCGCGCCGCAAACATCTCCGAGCTCTACACGGCGGAATCGTTCGGCTCGACCAACATCATCAACCCGGCGACGGGCGGTAACCTCACAGCGACCACCATCACCTCGGGCAATACGGGTCTGCGTCCGGAAGAAAGCACCACCTTCTCGGCGGGCTTCGCCTTCACGCCGGATTTCCTGCCCGAGTTCAAGCTCTCGGTCGATTACTACCAGATCGAGATCAAGGACGTGATTTCCTCGGTCAGCGCGCAGACAACGGTGAACTACTGCTACGAGGGCAACGCGGCGTATTGCGCCCTCGTCACGTACACCGCGCCTGAAATCGCCATCGTCCGCCTGCCGTTCCTCAACCTCGCGGGCCTGGATGTGAAGGGCGTCGATGTCGAAGCCGCCTATCGCTTCGATCTCGCCGAACTCTTTGCTGATACGCCCGGCAGCCTGTCTTTCGCCTACTACCTCACCTACCAGCCCAAGATCGAAGTCGATAACGGCACCAGCGTCGTCAACCGCGCCGGCGACATGGGCGTGACTGCCACCCCCTATGGCGGCCCCAAGGTGAAGTGGAGCCTCTACACGACGTATGAGCTCGACGCCTTCTCCGCGACCTTCGGCGTCCGCTTCGTCGGCGGCGGCAAGTATAACGTCACCTACACGTCGGCCGACATCTCCGACAACTCGATCGACAGCGCGACCTATTACTCGCTGGCGCTCGGCTACGACCTCTCGGGCCTCACCGACAGCGACGTGCAGATCTACGGCAGCATCCAGAACCTTACCGATCTGGACCCGCCGGTCGATCCGATCAACGCCTCGGGCAACCCGTTCAACGCGACCTTCCACGATGTGATCGGCCGCACCTACATGGTCGGCGTCCGCGCCCGCTTCTAACGCCTGAAAGGCGGGGCGCTCGAAAGAACGCCCCGTCTCCTACCTGCCATTCGGGGCCATTCTGGGATAAATCCATGGAC
>VFQQ010001420.1_pt1 | contig 33372 bp, 31 predicted proteins | sample 3512341 | NCBI WGS metagenome assembly VFQQ01 (sample SAMN10412373, study PRJNA504923) | tailings metagenome | isolation source: Relicate 2 Philex TSF1 revegetated site | place: Philippines: Tuba, Benguet | collected 2017-08-29 | reverse complement strand
GCGCTTCGCCCTTGGTGAACAGGCCGTAGGCCTCGCTCCAGCCCGGCGTCACCGTCAGCACGCGGTTCTTCAGTCTGGCCCAGGCTTCCGGCGCCTTGTCGCCATAGACCGCCTTGACCCAGAGCAGCAGGCCGAGGCCCGGCGTCGAGGTTCGCGGGTCCTGGATGGCGATCTTTTCCGAAGGGTCGCCCTCGACCAGTTCCTTCAGGCTTTTCGGCGGGTTCTTCAGCTTCTCGGTGTCGTAGACGACAGCGAAATAGCCATAGTCGAAGGGCACGAAGGTATCGTCGGTCCAGCCGCCCGGCACCGTGACACTGGCGAGATCTATGCCCGAAGGCGCGAACAGGCCGGTGGCCTTGGCCTCGGCGGTCAGGTTGGTGTCGAGGCCGAGCACGACATCGGCCTTGGTAGACGTGCCTTCCAGCTTGACGCGGTTGAGCAGTGCCACGCCGTCGGCCACCGAGACGAATTCGACATCGCAGCCGCATTGCGCCTCGAAGGCCTTTTCCACCTGCGGGCCGGGACCCCATTCGGCGGTGAAGCTTTCATAGGTGTAGACGGTGAGCTTGTCGGCGGCGAGCGCGGGCAGCGCGGCGGCCACGGCAAGGGTGGAAACGAGCGAGAAAAGCAGCGTGCGCATCGGCGCCTCCTTTAATAAGCGTTGAAAGGGAAGGTGCGCCGGGCGTCCGAAGCATCTAATCCCTCCGCCGGTACAAACCGGATCAGGTTCAGCGGGTTGGCCGGGTTTCCCCTTTGCCTCTCAGCCGGCTCACGAAAATCGTGTCCGGCACCCCGTTAGAGCGAGATCAGACATAGGGCGGAGTGATGGGCCGTGCAAGCGGTAGTTTGGGGTGCCTGGCTAAAGGTTTGAAAGGTCGGCGCTGCCCCTCATCCGCCTGCCGGCACCTTCTCCCCGTATAGTGACGGGGAGAAGGGAGGAGCGGTGCCGTTGCGGCCAGCCTTCTTCTCCCCGTTTACGGGGAGAAGGTCGCGGCAGCGGGATGAGGGACAGCACGAGCCTCGACGGATGGCAACACGCGTATCTCAAACGATGTCCGTTTGGCCTGAGGACTACATTGGCGGCTTCCTCTTTGGCATCACGGCATGATAGAGGCGAGCCACCATGAGCCGATTTTTCATCCTGCTGGGCGGCGAGCTCGTCCGCACGCCCCGCATCGACGCGCAACTCGAAGGCAGCCGCATCATCGCGGCCGATGCCGGCATCGGCCATGCGGCGATGCTTGGCGTGACGCCGGAGCTATGGGTCGGCGATTTCGACTCGGTGCCGGAAAACCTGCCCGAAAGCTACGCCGCGATACCGCGCGAGACTTTTCCGGCCGAAAAGGACAATACCGACGGCGAGCTGGCGATTGCGGCAGCGCTCAGGCGCGGCGCAACTTCGCTGGTGCTGGCCGGCGCCTTCGGCGGCCCGCGCGCCGACCACGCCTTCCTGCATCTGGCGCTGGCCCTGAGGCTCGCCGAGGAAGGCACACCGACGGTGCTGACCAGCGGCGCGCAGGAAGGGCATCCGCTGCTGCCCGGCACGACCGCGTTCGACTATGAGGACGGCACGCTGTTTTCCGTGCTCGGCTTTTCCGAACTTTCGGGCCTCACTGAAGTTGGCGCGAAATGGCCGCTCGACCGGGTCGAGGTCGCCTTCGGTTCGTCGCTGACCTTGTCCAACGAGGTGCGCGGCAGTCTGCGCATTTCGCTCGAACGTGGCCGCGCGCTGCTGCTCGCCCATCCCTATCCTCTTCCGGAACACTGAAAAGACATGGCGCCACCGCTTCTCAATCTTGACGGCATCCGGCTGACCTTCGGCGGCACGCCGCTGCTCGACGGTGCGGCGCTCTCTGCCTCGGCGGGCGAGCGCATCGCGCTGGTTGGCCGGAACGGGTCGGGCAAGTCGACACTGCTCAAGATCGCCGCCGGCATGATCGAGCCGCAGGACGGCGAGGTTTTTCGCCAGCCTTCCGCGACCATCCGCTATCTGCCGCAGATGCCCGACATGGAAGGCTTTGCCAATGTGCGGGCCTATGTCGAGGCGGGTCTCGGGCCGGCCGACGATCCCTACCGCGCCACTTATCTGATGGAGCATCTGGGGCTCACCGGCGAGGAGCGTCCCGACGATCTTTCCGGCGGCGAGGCGCGGCGGGCAGCCCTCGCCCGCGTCATGGCGCCGGAGCCCGACATCCTGCTGCTCGACGAGCCGACCAACCATCTCGACCTGCAGGTGATCGAATGGCTGGAAGACGAGCTCAACCGCTCGTCCTCGGCGCTGGTCGTCATCTCGCACGACCGGCGCTTTCTCGAGCGCGTATCCCGCGCCACCGTCTGGCTCGATCGCGGTCAGACGCGCCGGCTCGACAAGGGTTTTGCGCATTTCGAGGAGTGGCGCGACACCATCCTCGAAGAGGAAGAGCGCGAGCAGCACAAGCTCGGCCGCCAGATCGTGCGCGAGGAGCATTGGCTGCGCTATGGCGTGACGGCGCGGCGCAAGCGCAATATGCGCCGGCTGGGCGAACTCCAGACCATGCGCCAGCGCTTTCGCGGTCATAAGGGCGCGGAGGGCGTTGCGACGATGGTGGCAAGCGATGCCGCCGAATCCGGCAAGCTGGTCATCGAGGCGAAGAACATCGAGAAAAGCTTCGGCGATCTCAATGTGGTCAAGGGCTTCTCGACGCGCATCCAGCGTGGCGACCGCATCGGCCTCGTCGGCCCGAACGGTGCGGGCAAGACGACGCTTCTGAAAATGCTGACCGGCGAATTGCAGCCGGATTCCGGTTCGGTGCGGCTCGGCACCAATCTGGAGATCGCCACGCTCGACCAGAAGCGCGAGGGGGTCGATCCGCAGGAGACGCTTGGGCATTATCTCACCGACGGGCGCGGCGACAACCTCGTCATCAATGGCGAGGAGCGCCACGTCGTTTCCTACATGAAGGATTTCCTGTTCAAGCCGGAGCAAGCGCGCACGCCAGTGCGCGAGCTTTCCGGCGGCGAGCGGGCGCGGCTGATTCTAGCGCGGGTGCTGGCAAGGCCGGCCAACCTTCTGGTGCTCGACGAGCCGACCAACGACCTCGACATGGAAACGCTGGAGCTGTTGCAGGAACTGGTCGCGGGCTTCGCCGGCACGGTCATCCTCGTCAGCCACGACCGCGATTTCCTCGACCGCACCGTCACCAGCATCATCGCGCCGGACGGCGAGGGCCGCTGGATCGAATATGCCGGTGGTTATGCCGATATGCTCGCCCAGCGCGGCGGCACAAGGCTGAACGACCGCCGTGCGGTGCAGAAGCAGAACGGCGATGCGCCCCGCGCCGAGAGCACGCCGGAAGCGCCGAAGGGGCCGGCGAAGAAACTTTCCTTCAAGCAGAAATTCGCGCTGGAAAGCCTGCCGGGCAAGATGGCCGCTGTCTCAGCCTCGATTTCGGCGCTGGAAAACAACATCGCCGACCCGGCCTTCTACGAGCGCGACCCGAAGGGGTTCCAGAAGACCATCGCAGCCCTCGACAAGGAGCGCGCGACGCTGGCTGCCATGGAAGAGGAGTGGCTGGAACTGGAGATGCTAAGGGAAGAGCTGGAGGGGTGAGGAGTGGTCGGCCATAGGCCGATCAATCGACAACGATTTGTCGATTGAAGCGACGAACGCCCGGAGCCCTAGCGGAGGGCCGGGAGGCGTTCGATCGTAGAGCGCTGTGCCCTTGCGACGCTTCCGATCGTCTTTCGCGTGTAAACCGCAAGTGATCGAGAGTCTGTGCTGCCCCTCATCCCGCTGCCGCGACCTTCTCCCCGTATAGTGACGGGGAGAAGGAGGCTGGCCGCAACCTTGCCGCTTCCTTCTTCTCCCCGTTTACGGGGAGAAGGTGCCGGCAGGCGGATGAGGGGCGGCGCGAACCTCTGCGAGTCCACGCCGTCTCAAGCTGCGAATGGAGAGATAGCCCCTTACTACATCACCCGCTGGTGGCGGCGTCCCAGGCTTTCATTGCCTCATCAAAGGCCTTCTGGCCGGGAATGCCCTTTTCCATGGTGAACAGCGCGCGGCGGCCGGATTTGTAGACGATCGGCACGTCGATCCAGCTCTGGCGGCGCAACAGGGCGAGATTGGCGTCCATCTCCTGCTTGCCGTCATTCAGCGCGACGAGGAAGAAGCCGTCGGCGATCTTGGCCGGGATGCCGATCAGCGGGCTGCCGGCATCCTGTTCAGATCCCTTCATGGACACGCGCAGGATGTTCTCTATGCCGCCGCCCTCGAAGCCGTCGGGCGTCAGGAAGATCACCTCGATGATGTGGCTTGCCGGCAGCGTCTGGTCGGCGTTGCGGCGGATGGTCATGCGCAACTGCAGATCCTTGCCGGGAATTGTCGCCTCGGCGCGGATCGCCGGCTCGGGCGGCAGGTCGCCGCCCGGCGATTCCTGCACCACCGACCAGACGATGCTGCCCGGTTCGGCCGAGCCCTCGGCGACGTTGGTACGCTCCTCGTAGAAGATCGCGCGCTGGCCGACGGCCACTGCGGGCTGTTCGGCAGGTGCTGCGGGAGCGGCAGGTGTCTGGCCCTGCGCGGCAGGCGGCGCTGCCGGGTCCGTGGGTGCGGCGGGAGCTGCCGGAGCAGGCGTCTCCGGCGGCTGGGTTACGGCGGCGACAGAGGTGCCCTCGCCGATCGCGGCGGGTCCACCGGCCGGGCCGGGATCAATCTCCGAGCCGTCGGCGTTCAGGCGCTGGGTGAATTTGGGTTCGCTATCCGTGCCGCCATTGGGAGCCGGTGCAGCGGGCGAGGGTTGCTCCGCGGCCGGCGGATTGGCAGCGCTGTTGGTCTCGGGCAGCGTGGCAGGCGCGGGCGTTGTCGCCGGCGGCGTCACCGAAGGCGTCGTCGCCGCCGTCTCGCTTCCGTTCGAGCCGAACAGGCTGGCGAAGGCATCCTTGTTGAGCCAGACGCCGTAGCCGCCACCCGCGATCACGGCTAGCGCGATCACGGCGGCGATCAGGCCGCCATAGCCGCGCTTGCGGGTTTCGCTGTCCCGTTCGTCGTTGGGGATGTCGTCGTCATTTTCCGGGCCGAACACGTCTTCCCGGACGGGAGCTTCGCTTCTGGCCGACGCGGCGGCGGGAGGCGGCGCCACGACCGGTGTGGTTTTCGGCCACAATTCGCCCTTGGGCGCAGGCTCGGCCTTGGGTTCGGTTCTGGCCGCAGGATCAAATCCGGCCGGTGCTGCGGGCGCTGCCGGAACGGGCGGCTTCGCAGCGCTGTCGGCCTTGAATGTATTTTCAAAGCGCGGCTTCGGCGGCTCGGTCTTCTGGCGCTCTATCGAGGCGAAGACGTTTTCCAGCTCTTCCAGCGGGTCGCTGCTGATTTTCGGGCCGGGACGCGGCGGATATTCCTTCTCCACCGCCTCGATGGCGTCTTCCAGCGCGCGCTTCTGGCGGTCGACGACGGCCTGCGGCGGCGGCGGGTTGATTGCCGCCAGCTTCGCCGCGATCGTTCCGCGGGCCTTGTCGTAGACCTTCTGGCGCAGTTCGGGCGTGGCTTCGCTCAGCCCATCCAGCGTCTTCTTCAGAACCGCAACGAAATCTGCCATGCTTTTGTCGACCTGTGGTTTCCTTCCCGCCTTGCCGCAAAGCGGCGGGAAGGGAAAAATTAGTCTTGAAAGGGATCGGTCACAAGTATCGTGTCGTCCCGCTCAGGGCTGGTTGAAAGGAGTGCCACCGGCGCGCCGATCAGTTCCTCTATATAACGAACATACTTAACAGCCTGTGCCGGCAGATCGTTCCAGCTGCGCGCGCCGGCCGTCGTTCCCTTCCAGCCTTCCAGCGTCTCGTAGACCGGCACGACGCGCGCCTGCGCGCCCTGGCTCGCCGGCAGATAGTCGATTTCCTCTCCGTCCAGCGTGTAGCCGGTGCAGACCTTGATTTCGTCGAGGCCGTCGAGGACGTCGAGCTTGGTCAGCGCGATGCCGTTGATGCCGTTGACGGCGACGGACTGGCGCACCAGAACGGCATCGAACCAGCCGCAGCGGCGCTTGCGCCCGGTGACGGTGCCGAATTCGTGGCCCTTGGTGCCGAGGAATTCGCCGACCTCATTGTCCTGCTCGGACGGGAACGGTCCCTCGCCGACGCGGGTCGTGTAGGCCTTGGTGATGCCGAGCACATAGCCGATCGAATCCGGCCCCACGCCCGAACCCGGCGATGCCTGGCCTGCCACGGTGTTGGACGAGGTGACGAAGGGATAGGTGCCGTGGTCGATGTCGAGCAGCGTGCCCTGCGCACCTTCGAACAGAATGCGCGCGCCGGCGCGGCGCTTGTCGTCGAGGATTTTCCACACCCGGTCCATATAGGGCAGGATCGCGTCGGCGACCGAGGTCAGTTCCTGCATGATCGTCTCATGCGCAACCTCGGGATGGCCGAGCCCACGGCGCAGCGCATTGTGATGCGTCAGCAGCCGATCGACCTTCAGGGGCAGTGTATCCAAATCAGCCAAGTCCATCACCCGCACGGCGCGGCGCCCGACCTTGTCCTCATAGGCAGGGCCGATGCCGCGGCGGGTCGTTCCGATCTTCGTTCCGGAATTGGAGGCCGCGTCTTCGCGGAATCCGTCGAGTTCCCGGTGGAGGGACAGTATAAGCGCCGTGTTTTCGGCGATTTTCAGGCGCTCGGGCGTTACTTCCACGCCAAGCGCGCGCAATTTCTCCGCCTCGGCGACGAATGCATGCGGATCGAAGACCACGCCGTTGCCGATGACCGAGAGCTTGCCGTCGCGCACGATGCCGGAAGGAAGCAGCGACAGCTTGTAGACCTTGCCGTCGACGACGAGCGTGTGACCGGCATTGTGGCCGCCCTGGAAACGCACTACGACATCGGCGCGCTCAGACAGCCAGTCGACGATCTTGCCCTTGCCTTCGTCGCCCCATTGCGAGCCGACGACAACCACATTGGCCATGTTTTCTTCCCTTCCAGCGCCGCAAGCAGGCGGCGAACACGTAAAAATGACAGGCCTCTATAGCGTCAAGTGTTTTGGAAGGCGACCATTCTTTGCACGGTTTCCCGGCAGTTGTGGGCAATCAGGCACAACAATTTCTGCGTTTGGCGGTGTTTACGCAGGCCCGCATCCATTCTAGGCCGGTATGTGAAGCCTGCCGCCGGAAATCCCCATGCATCGAAACGCCTATATGCTGCTTGTGCTTACCGCCCTGTTCTGGGGCGCGAATGCCGTGGCGGGCAAGCTGGCGGTCGGCCATGTTTCGCCGATGCTGCTCACCACGCTGCGCTGGGGGCTGGCGATGGCGATACTCCTCGCCATCGGCCGGACGCGGTTGAAGCACGACTGGCCGGTGGTTCGCCGGCATCTGTGGCTGCTGATCGCACTCGGCGGGCTCGGCTTCACGGTGTTCAACATGGCGCTCTATACGGCGCTGATCCACACCACGGCGATCAATGCCAGCATCGAGCAGGCGGGCACGCCGATGGTCATCTTCGCCGCCAACTTCCTGCTGTTTCGTCTGCGCGTCACCTGGGCGCAGATCGCAGGCTTCCTGCTGTCCATGGCAGGCGTGATCCTCACCGCCACCCATGGACAGCCTCTCGGGCTGCTCGGGCTCGAGGTGAATATCGGCGACGCGCTCATGCTGGTCGCGGTGCTGGTCTACGCCGTCTACACGGTCATGCTGCGCCTGAAGCCGGCAATCCACTGGCAGAGCCTGATGATCATGCTGACGGGGGCTGCCTTCGTCACCAGCATTCCGGCCTTGGTGTTCGAACACTGGTCCGGCAGCATGATCGTCCCCGATGCGCGGGGCTGGGCGATCGTCATTTTCACGGTTGTCTTCCCGTCAGTGCTGGCGCAGGCGTTCTACATCAGGGGCGTCGAACTGATCAGCGCCAACCGCGCCGGCCTGTTCTTCAACCTGGTGCCGATCTTCGGCCTGCTCTTGTCGATCGCCATCCTCGGCGAGGATTTCCACCTCTACCATGCGGTCGCCATGGTTCTTGTTCTGGGTGGCATCTGGCTGGCCGAGTACAGCGGGCGCAAGGCCGCGCATTGAAAGCGTGGACCCGAATGCCGACATTTGCTATCATGATAGCAAAGGAGAACTCCCGTGGCGCAATTGCTGGTCCGACAGATCGATGACGACGTAAAGCAGCGCCTGCAGGAGCGCGCGGCGAAGCATGGCGTCAGCATGGAGGAAGAGGTCCGCATGATCCTGCGGGCGACCGTGTTGAGGGATGATGGACAGGAATTTGGCCTGGGGACCAGGATAGCCGAATTGTTTCGCGACATCCCCGACAATGACGAGCCGCTGCCGGAATTTCCTCGCCAGCCGTTCAGGCCGGTCGATTTCGGCGAATGATCGTTCTGGATACCAATGTGGTTTCGGCGCTCATGCGGCCGGACATGAACCCCGCAGTCATATCCTGGCTTGATCGTCAGACGTCGGCCATCATCTGGATAACTGCCATAAGTGTTCTCGAGATACGATCGGGGCTGTTCCTTCTGCCAGATGGCAAGCGCAAAAACGGTCTGCTCGAACGGTTCGATCAGTTCTTGCGCGATGAGATAACAGGCCGCGTTCTGCCGTTTGATCGAAACGCCGCCGAAGCTGCTTCGATTTTGAGTGCCAGCCGTATCGCGATTGGTCGCAACATCGACAGGATGGACACGCAGATCGCCGGCATTGTCGTCTCAAGGCGAGCAGTTTTGGCCACGCGCAATGTCAAGGATTTCAACGACCTTGATATCCCGCTGGTCAATCCGTGGCAGGATTGAGCCTTCAAGCGTGCACTTTAATATCCAGCTTCCCGCCCGTGCCTGACCGCAAGGATGATCACCTCACCGCCATCGAACCGATAGAGCGCGACATATCCGCCTGAGCCGAATTCGATCGGCCATTCGCGAAATTCAGCGGGCATGTCATCGATCGGTCTGCCGGCCTCCGGGTGGCGGCCCAACAGCTTGACGCCTTCCCTGATTGCGGTTGCGGCGCGTTTGGCTGCATCAGCATTTTTGGGAAGAAGAAAGCGGTAGAGCCGCGAAACATCGTGCAGCGCATTGGGCGACCAGATCAGTCGTGGCATTCGGGCACATCAGCGTTCTCGCCCGATTCCAGCCTGGCCAGCCATTCGTCGGCTTCGTCCGCCGTCACGTGCTTTCCGGTCGCCTGATACTCTGCCCATGCTGCCAGCGCATCCTGGCGGAATTTCTCGTGCTTCTCCTCGCGCTCGACATATTGTTCGATCGCCTCGCGCATAAGCCAATGGGCAGAGCGCCGGCGTGCAGATGCCAGTTTCTGCACGCGTTCCCTAGTATCCTGATCCAGCTTCAGGCTGGTTGTCGATGTAACGGCCACGGCGGGCGCTCCAAGGTGTTACCTTTGGTATCAAAGATAACACCTTGGAGGTTCGAAAACAAAAAGAAAAGGCGCCAGTTGCCCGGCGCCTCCAGTCGCATCAACAGCAGTCGTCCGTTCTCAAATCCCGTTCACATCGAACTGCAGCGGCTTGGCCGAGTCGATCGACGGGTTGGCGCGGACTTCGGCCAGCGCCTTTTCCGGGAAGGGCGCGTCGAGATAGAGCAGCGCGATTGCGTCGCCGCCGGGCCGGTTGCGGCCGAGCTGGAAGTTGGCGATGTTGACGTTGTTCTTGCCGCACAGCGTGCCGAGCAGGCCGATAATGCCAGGCGCGTCGGCGTTGGTCGTGTAAAGCATGTGCTGGCCGACCTCGGCGTCGAGATTGATGCCCTTGATCTGGATGAAGCGCGGCTTGTGGTCGGAGAAGCAGGTGCCGGCGATGGAACGCTCCTGCTTTTCGGTCTTCACCGTCAGCTTGATGTAGCCGTCGAAGACGCCGGACTTGTCGCGCTTGACCTCGGCGACGATGATGCCGCGCTCCTTCACCATGATCGGCGCCGACACCATGTTGACGTCGGAAACCTGCGGGCGGATCAGGCCGGCAAGGGCCGCACTGATCAGCGCGCGCGTGTTCATCGTCGCGGTGGCGCCGTCGAACAGGATCTCGACTTCCTTGATCGGGTCTTCGGTGACCTGGCCGACAAAGGCGCCGAGCACTTCGGCGAGCTTGACGAACGGCTTCAGGCGCGGGGCTTCTTCCGCGGTGATCGACGGCATGTTGATGGCGTTGGAGACCGCGCCCTTGACGAGGTAATCCGACATCTGCTCGGCCACCTGCAGGGCGACGTTCTCCTGCGCCTCGCTGGTCGATGCGCCGAGATGTGGGGTGGTGACGACATTTTCCATGCCGAACAGGGCGTTTTCGGTTGCCGGTTCGGTCTCGAACACGTCGATGCCGGCGCCGGCAACCTTGCCGCTCTTGAGCGCTGCGATCAGGTCGGCCTCGACGATCAGGCCGCCGCGCGCGCAGTTGATGATGCGTACGCCGTCCTTCATCTTGGAGATGGCTTCGGCATTGATGATGCCGCGCGTCTTGTCGGTCATCGGCGTGTGCAGCGTAATGAAGTCGGCACGCTTGAACAGCTCTTCAAGCTCGACCTTTTCGACGCCCAGTTCCTCGGCGCGGCCTTCCGACAGGAACGGGTCGAAGGCGACGACATGCATCTTCAGGCCGACGCCGCGCGTCGCCACGATCGAGCCGATATTGCCGCAGCCGATGACGCCCAGCGTCTTCGATGTGATCTCGACGCCCATGAAGCGGTTCTTTTCCCACTTGCCGGCATGGGTGGAGGCATTGGCTTCCGGAATCTGGCGGGCCAGCGCGAACATCAACGCGACGGCGTGCTCGGCGGTGGTGATGGAATTGCCGAAAGGCGTGTTCATGACGATGATGCCTCGGCGCGAAGCGGCCGGGATATCGACATTGTCGACGCCGATGCCGGCGCGGCCGATGACTTTCAGATTGGTCGCCGCCGCGATCAGCTTTTCGGTGACTTTCGTTGCCGAGCGGATGGCGAGGCCGTCATACTGGCCGATGACTTCGAGGAGCTTTTCCTTGTCCTTGCCGAGATCGGGCAGGTAGTCCACGTCGACGCCGCGATCCTTGAAGATCTGGACGGCGGTGGTGGAGAGTTTGTCGGATACGAGAACGCGAGGCATTTTTTCAATCCTGTCAGGTTGCTGACCCCTCATCCGTCGCCTTTGGCGACACCTTCTCCCACAAGGGGAGAAGGGAGAGCGCCTTTCCTTCTCCCCTTGTGGGAGAAGGTGGCCGAGCGAAGCGAGGTCGGATGAGGGGTGCTCAAGTGAGCACCCACGAAAATTATCAGGCAGCCGCCTTCAGCGATGCCTTGGCCGTTGCAAAAGCCCAGTCGAGCCAGGGCGTCAGCGCCTTGAGGTCGGATGCCTCGACGGTGGCGCCGCACCAGATGCGCAGGCCAGGAGGAGCATCGCGGTAGCTGGCGATGTCGTAGGCGACCTTTTCGGCTTCCAGAAGACCGGTGAAGGCCTTCACGAAAGCCTGCTGGCCGGCGTCGTCCAGACCCGAGACCGCCGGATCGACGAAGCGCAGGCAGACTGAGGTGTTGGAGCGCGTCGCTTCCTCGGCGGCGAGGAATGCCACGGCCGGGTTGTTCGCGACCCAGTCGGCCAGCACCTTTGCATTTGCGTCGGCACGCGCGATCAGCGCGTCGAGCCCGCCGATCGACTTCGCCCAGTCGAGCGCGTCGAGATAGTCTTCCACCGCCAGCATCGACGGCGTGTTGATCGTCTCGCCCTTGAAGATACCTTCGATGAGTTTGCCGCCGGAAGTCAGGCGGAAGATCTTCGGCAGAGGCCAGGCCGGCTTGTAGCTTTCCAGCCGCGCAACGGCGCGGGGGCTCAGGATCAGCATGCCGTGCGCGCCTTCGCCGCCCAGCACTTTCTGCCAGGAGAAGGTGACGACATCGAGCTTGTCGAAATCGAGCTTCTGCGCAAACGCTGCCGAGGTCGCGTCGCAGATGGTCAGGCCCTTGCGGTCGGCGGGGATGAAATCGCCATTCTCGACACGCACGCCAGAGGTCGTACCGTTCCAGGTGAAGACCACGTCGCGGTCGAAATCTACGGCTGCGAGATCGGGCAGCGCGCCATAGGGCGCATCGAAGGTGCGGACGTCCGGCAGCTTGAGCTGCTTGACCACGTCGGTAACCCAGCCGGCGCCGAAGGATTCCCAGGCGACCATGTCGACGCCGCGCTCGCCGAGCAGCGACCACAGCGCCATCTCAACCGCGCCGGTGTCGGAAGCGGGAACGATGCCGATGCGGTAGTCGGCCGGGACCTGAAGAACTTCGCGGGTGAGGTCGATGGCGCGGGCAAGCTTGGTCTTGCCGATCTTGGCGCGGTGCGAACGGCCAAGAGCTGCGTCGCGGAGGCCTTCAAGAGACCAGCCGGGGCGCTTTGCGCAGGGACCTGAGGAGAAATTAGGGTTTGCCGGACGGAGTCCTGGCGCGGAAAGCGTCGTCATCGTGGTTCTATCCTTCCAGATAGCTGGCCCCTCGTTGGGGAGGGGTGGCCCACGGCGGGAAATAGCGGAAGGCGCGGAAGTTCGCAAGTGGATTTCAGCCCGCCACAACAGAAAACCCGCCACCCCTGAGGGTGGCGGGTTGTTGCCTGCGCGCTTGCGCGCCGCGGTACTCGATACATTGCCGCTGGACCGCAGCATGAGGCGGTATGGTCAATTATCCGTTAATCGGCTGACCGAATCGGGCTGGAAACAAAAAGGCGGGCTTGAGGCCCGCCTGTTGTTTGCCGGTGTCGATGGTGCAACTCACCACAGGTCGTAGCGCAGGCCGACCTTGAGCTGGTGATAGTCGATGCCCTTCGATATCCGGTAGCTGTCGAGGCCGGTCATTTCGACATATTGCGCGCTGGGTGCTGCCAGATACTGGTAGCCGACGTCGACCGACACATTCTTCGATAACTGGTAGGCAACACCGGCATTGAGCGAATAGGCGAAGCTGACCTGGCTCTTCTTGTCGGCAAAGTCGACGTCGACGAAGATCGGATCGCTAATGTCCTCTTTCAGCGTGTAGCTTCTCTTCGAATAGACAGCGCCGACACCGGCGCCGATATAGGGCGTCAGGCCGACATAGGTGCCGAGATCGGCATAGGCGTTGACCATGCCGCTCCAGGCCTGGTTCTTGGCATTGACGCCCACGTCGGAAAAGACGACGCCGGCATCGTCGGCAATCAGATAGTCCAGCGACGAGTCGCTCTTCGACAGGAATCCGAGGTTGATTTCGCCGCGCAAGAAATCGTTGAAATGGTAGCCGGCGCCGATGCTTCCCGACAAAGCGGTGTTGTCCTGGTCGAAGGAGTAGATCGGGCTCGGCCCTATCTCGGTGTTCTTGAACGGCTTGTTGAAATTGTAGCCGAGGTCGCCGCGCAGATACCAGCCGGAGCCGACTTCCACGGGAACGTATTCCGGCGCGTTGTCGACGAAGATCGGCGGATCGTAATCTGCCGCTTTTGCCACGTTGCCGGCCAGCCCTGCCGCGACGGCAAGCGAAAGTACCAAAAAGCCATGCGATTTCATCACGCCAAACTCCCGCAAATGCGGCACGACAGACCTGTCGCGCATCGTCACCCAAGAGCATTGTTAACCATAGGGGTTAAGCGCCAGTTAAGGATAACGGATGGTTAGCAAATTTGTCGTTTTGCGGCGTCGTTAAGATTTGAAACTGGCCGCTGGTCGATGTTTCGGCCAAGAAAAAACCGCCCGGCGAAGGCCGGGCGGTCGAATGTGGAGGGCAGGGAAATTACTTGTAGACGGGCTCGACCGGGGCCGGCTCGTAGGCGATAGGCTCCGGCTCGGCGCAATCGGCCTTGCCGCCGCCGAACTGGTAGCGCAGGCCGCCGCGCACTTCATGCACGTTGAAACCCTTGTCGTAGCCTGGACCGGCGCCCGGGCCGCCGGCAGACGAGTCGACGTAGTCGAACATCTTGCCGCCATTGACGCGGGTGAAGCGATAGCCGGCGTCGAATTGCAGGTTCTTGGTGATGCAGTAGGACGCGCCGGCCATGAGCGCATAGGCGAAGCGCCATTCCTTGCCGCCCTTGTGGCTGTCGTCCACGCCGTCGAACTGGTTGCGCAGGTTGTCCCACTTCACATAGGCGCCGCCGATGCCGGCGCCGACATAAGGCGTCACGCGGTGCCAGGTGCCGAGGTCGACATAGGCGTTGGCGAGCAGCAGCAGGGCGCTGTAGGAGGAAGTATCGACCGAGGTGTTGACGCCGTCCGAGGTCTGGCCCCTGAATTTTGACTTGAACCAATAGTCGGCGGTCACGTCGGTGCGGAAGTAGTTGTTGACCTGATAGCCGACACCGCCGCCGAACGACATGGCGCCTTTCAGGTCGCCGAAATCGAAGGAGTTGGAGCCGGGCACGGGCACCGGTCCGCAGCCCGTGTCGCAAACGCCATAAGTGATGTAGTCGGCGCCGCGGAATTTCGACCAGCGATAGCCGAGATCGCCGCGCAGATACCAACCGCCGGTTTCGACCGGCTGATAGACGACCTGCGGCTGCGGCTCGACCACCGGTTCATAGAGGTCGGCGGCGGCCGCGGGCGCGGCGAAGCCGGTCACCAGCAGCGTGGCCAACACCCGCTTGGAAATGTTGAGCATTTTCATTACCCCTGCGAATCCCTCGCACCCCCACCGGGGCGAGATCGGTTGAATTCGACGTGGATAATGGAGTCCAAAGGTTAAGTTGTGCTTAACCGTGTTCCTTAACCATGACGAGCAGCCGGCAGCCGCCGCCGAAACGGAAAAAGCCCACCGAGATCAGGATTTGCGCGATAGGCCAGGTCGTTCGGCCAGGTCCATTTCCATCACGACGTCGGCCTGCAGGTCATCACCGACCATAAACGTGGTGCTCCCGGTTGCCGCAAATCCGACCCGCTTGTAGAAGGCAATGGCTCGTACGTTTCGCTCGAACACAGTCAGTTCCAGGCGCGTAACGCCACGCTGCGCGGCCTCGCCCAAGACTGCTTCGAGGATATCGTTGGCCAATCCGGTGCCTCTCCATTCGGCATCTATATAGATCCTGTTCAGACGAGCCGGGCGCTTATCGGCTTGGCCCGCTATCACATGCGCATATCCGATGATCTGGTCATTCGCCGTGGCAAGGAAAACAGCGGCTGAGGGATCGACGATCTCTGCTTCCTGACGTTCTGGGGTGAAACTCCCATGGATATAGGAGTCAAGATCGGATGCCGCAGTGTCGCCGCTGTATGTTGCGCGGAACAGCCTCGCCGCGAAGCCGGACAAGGCTCCGGCATCCGATTGGCGAGCGCGTCTGATCACAAATGAGCCTGTCAAACTACGCTCCGTCGCCGCGATATCTCAAGCCGAGATACTTGGGCAGCCCCGATCATGCCCCAGCCTACCTGGATTCCGCTATCAGGTTAAGGGCCGGCGCGGAGGCGGGCTTTTCGGCGCCGGATCAGGCGGCCGTCTTGAGGTCCGAAATGACGCCGACGATGTCGTTGACCACGGTCTCGACCAGCTTGGGATCGTCACCCTCGGCCATGACGCGGATCAGCGGCTCAGTGCCGGAAGGACGGATGACGAGACGCCCGGACTGGCCGAGGCGACTGCGTGCATCTTCGATCGCTGCCTTGACGGGCGCGGCTTCCAGCGGCTTGCCGCCGGAGAAGCGAACGTTTTTCAGAAGCTGCGGCACCGGCTCGAACTTCCGGCACAATTCGCTCACCGGCTTGTTCTGGCGCTTGATGCAGGCCAGCACCTGCAGGGCCGAGACGAGGCCATCGCCGGTGGTGGAGAAATCCGAAAGCACGATATGGCCGGACTGTTCGCCGCCGATGTTCAGGCCGTGCGCGCGCATGTGCTCGACGACATAGCGGTCGCCGACCTGGGTGCGGTGAAGCTGCAGGCCGATATCGCCGAGGAAGCGCTCCAGCCCGAGATTGGACATGACGGTGGCGACGACGCCGCCGCCGACGAGGCGGTCGTTCTGGTTCCAGGATTCGGCCACCAGCGCCATGATCTGGTCGCCGTCGACGACGGTGCCGTTCTCGTCGACGATGATCATGCGGTCGGCGTCGCCATCGAGCGCGATGCCGATATCGGCGCGGACTTCATGCACCTTCCTGGCGAGGCTTTCCGGATGGGTCGAACCGCAGTCCTCGTTGATGTTGAAGCCGTTGGGGCTGTCGTGGATGGCGATGACCTCGGCGCCGAGTTCCCAAAGGGCGGCGGGCGCGACCTTGTAGGCGGCACCGTTGGCGCAGTCGATGACGACCCTGAGGCCCGACAGCGACATGGAGCGCGGCAAAGTGCGCTTGGCGAATTCGATGTAGCGGTCATGCACGCCGTCGATACGCTTGGCGCGGCCAAGCGCGTCGGCATCGGCAAGGGCCACGTCGATGTCCTGATCGAGCATCGCCTCGATGCGCATCTCGATCTCGTCGGAGAGCTTGTAGCCGTCCGGACCGAACAGCTTGATGCCGTTGTCGTAATAGGGGTTGTGCGAGGCCGAGATCATGACGCCGATATCGGCGCGCAGCGAGCGCGCCAGCATGGCGACTGCCGGTGTCGGCACCGGGCCGAGCAGGAATACGTCCATGCCAGCGGCGCAGAAGCCGGCGACCATGGCGTTCTCGATCATGTAACCCGAAAGGCGCGTGTCCTTGCCGAGAACGACGCGATGGCGGTGATTGCCGCGCTGGAAGGAAAGACCGGCAGCCATGCCGACTTTCATCGCGATCTCGGCAGTCATCGGAAATTTGTTGGCGCGTCCGCGGATTCCGTCCGTTCCGAAATATCGTCTGCTCATGATTTACTATCCCCGGCCGAGGACTCATGTCCCGGCGCTGCTCTTGCCATAACAAGCCGGCCGCCCGATATCACATTATGTGATTATCTGTCATGAATCCTTCGAAATTCTTTCACTTTCAGTGTCTTTGATTGCATAGACCCTTCATCGTCGCAGCGCCATATCTCCATTCTAATGCGTGAAGGTGTTCCGACACTTGCATTGGCGCATGATCCGGCCGGGAAATCGATTCCGATTTTCGGTGGATGGGCTAACGCATGGAGGCGATCCAGTCGCGCAGCAAGGCTACCGCTTCCGGGTCTGCGACATGGCGGCCAAGCTCCGGCATCATGACGCCGGGCTCGGTGCTTTCGACGCGGTAGGGCAGGATCGAGCCGTCGGGATCGCCGGGCTTGATGTCGAAGGAGCGGTCGCCCGAACCCTTGCCGGCGGCGACCGGCCGCTTGCCGACGCCGTAGCGCACCCTGTCCTTCTCGCCCCAGGTCAGGAACAACCCTGAATTGCTGGCGGCTCCTTCCGCCCGGTGGCAATGGGCGCAATTGACGTCGAGCCAGGCGCGGGCGCGGGCATCGAGCGGGGCCGATGCATCGCGCCAGTCCGGCACGGTGGGGGATGACGCAGGCAGGCCGGACAGGATTTTGGCTTCGGCCCAGTGCGTCAGCTGGTTCTGCGGGCCGGAAACATAGGGGTAATCGCCGTTCAGGTTGCGCGCCTTGGGTCCCAGCGGCACGATCTCGCCGTTGAAGGCGTGGCAGCCCTTGCATTGGTTCTTGTTGGGCACGGCATAGGTGAAGGCGAGCGGCGTGCCGTCGGCCTTGACCGTCGCTATCTCGACCTTGGCGCCGGTAATTTTCAGCGTCGCCTCGGTCTGCTCGTCGTTCCACAGATAGGCCCAGGCCTGCCAGCCGGTTTCGTGCTTCAGCAGCACACGGGTTTCGATCAGGCGTATGTCCTTGCCGGGCGCGCGGAAATCGGCGGGAAAGGCGAAAGTCTTTATCAGCGCGGTGCCTGCGGGGAAGTCGAAGGCTTCGATGTCGTCATACTGCGCCGACCGGCCCTCGGGCACGTAGACGAAGCGGTATTTCAGGGCGTTGTCGGAGAAGAGCGGGGTGATCGGCGCGAAGGGTGTGACGTTTTCGGCAGGTGTTTGTTTTGCGATGTCGGTGAAGAAGCCGAAGGCTGAAAGGAGTTTCGGCGGGGTGTCGGCGAGGATGGCGTCGGTGGAGACAGCGTGGGCGGGGGAGGCAAGTGAAAGCGCTACGGCGAACATAAGCACGGCAGCAGACATGAACAAGCCAAGGCAGCGCCCTACGTTGCCCCCCTCTGTCCTGCCGGACATCTCCCCCTCAAGGGGAGAGATCGGGCTTTCATCGAGGCTTTCGCCAATCTTCAACTTTGCAGAAGAGAGGCAAGCATTGCCACTGCTGATCTCCCCCCTTGAGGGGGAGATGTCCGGCAGGACAGAGGGGGGCAACGTAGAGAGCCGGCTTTCAAGCGTGCGCACCGCTGTGATCCCTCAAGCCCCGTTCTCCTGCGGCAGCTTCACCGCAGCCGGCTCTGGCAAACTCCCCTTGTAGGCCGAGATATCCATGTCGGGCGCGGTCGACCAGGGCAGCATGAGCTGCGAGATCATCTTCAGATTGACGAAAGTCGTGCCCTCGGCTTCGTCGATATAGATGCGGTCGGCGGCTGAAACCCAGGTGAGATACTCAGGGATTCGGGTGACGCCGTCCCAGACGATGCTCGGCACCGGTGTGCCGGAAACGTCGGAGATGGTCTTGCCGACCTCGCCGTCCGGCGCGTTGCCGCCTTCGCCATAGGTGTTGCCGTGAACGAAGACGCCGCGCGGCACGAACATGTAGTTGTCGTCGTCATACTCGTTGGGATAGGCGGCGATCAGCACATGGGTTGTGGCGTTGCCCGACAGGCGGTTGCCGAAGACGTGGACATTACGGTTGGCCATGACCATGATGCCCATGCCCTTCGGCACCATGGCGACGGTGTTGCCCTTGGGTGCGAAATTGGGGGTGTCGTTGTCGACCACGTCGTTGTCGAAAACGCGGATGTCATGGCCGCCCTGCACCGGCAGATTGGGCAGGTCGAAGATGAGGATGCCGCCGGTGTTGTGGGTGGCGGTGTTCCTGTAGACGTCGGCCTTCATCGAGTTCTCGATCTCGCTGCCGGCGACGTTGTATTCGGCGAGCGAATTGCGCACGACGATGTTCTCGCTCTGGCCGACATAGATGCCGGCGTCCGCCGCGCCCTTCACCGTCACGCCATCGACCAGTATGTTCTTCGAGGTGACGGGATAGACGCCATAGGCGCCGTTGTTGGCGTCCGGCCCGTTGGTCCATTCGACGCGCAGGTTGCGGAAGGTGATCTGGTCCGAGCCCTTGGCCTTGACGCCGTCGCCCTTGGAATCCTCGACGGCGAAATCTTCCAGCACCACACGGTTGGACGTCACCAGCAGGCCCTCGCCGGAGCCGGTCTGGCCCTTGAAGGAGAGGATCGTCGCATCGGGCCCGGCGCCCTTGACGAGTACGTCGTCGACATCGAGCGACAGGCCTTCGGTGAGATCGAATTTGCCCGCACCGATAACGACAGTGTCGCCGGGCTTGGCCATGATCAGCGCTTCGGTCAGGCGCTCGGCGGCACCGTCTCCGGCCTCGACCGGGATCTCCGCGGCCAGAAGCGGGCAGGCGGCGGCAGAGGTCAAAAGCATGGCAAGAAAAACGGCGCGCGGCGACAGTGAACGCATGAAAATCCTCCCTCTTTTACGTTGACGATGCTCCCGCAATCGCTCAAAGTCAACAAAGATGAAACAGTTTCAGTTTTTGATGGAAAGCAAAACGGACGCACCGGCGACCGGCCCGGTCGTGCCGCGCCAGAAGCGGGCGCAGCGCACGCGCGCGGCCTTGCTGGCGGCGGTGGAGGCGCTTGTGGCCACCGAGGGGGCGGATACTGTCACCACCACGCGGCTCGCCGAGATCACCGGCGCTTCGGTTGGCACGATCTACCGCTATTTCTCCGATCGCGACCAGTTGCTGCTCGCTGCCTATGACGGCACCGTCGCGCGCATCGTCGAGACATGCGGCGAAGCGCTTGCCGATCTCGACCCCGACATGCCGATGGCGGCGGCGGCAAAGAGATTGCTCGGGCTCTATCTCGATACCGCGGAGACCATTCCGGCGCATTCCGGCCTGTTGACGGCCATGCGGGCGATCCGCCCGATCGAATCCGACCAGAGCGGCGGCAACGAGGCCAGCATCGTCGGCGATCTTATGGCGCCGTTTCTGGCGAAGTATCCCGCCGGCGGGAAAGAGGCCGATCCTGCCCGGCTGCATTTCCTCAGCGTGCTGATGGGCACGCTGGTCGATCTCTATCTGGTGACGCCAGATACTTCGGATCGAGCAAGGCTGCGCGAGGAGATTGAAGCGCATATGCTGCTGGCGCTCGAGCGAATTGCTGGCTGAAAAGCCGGCAATATAGGGCTGGCGAAGTTTTAGTCATAACAACGTCGAAAATAGATAGTATCTGGCGCAACTGTCCGTTGCAGGGTAAAGATTTGCTCAGGGACGTTTCGTGGGCAGCATTTATGGAGAGATACCATGCTCATCACCAGACTGATTACCCTATCGGGCTTCGCGGCCCTTGCCCTGTTCATGGCATCGCCGGCCAGCGCGCTGACCATGAAGGAATGCAGCGCCAAATATAACGCCGCCAAGGACGCCGGCTCGCTCGGCGGGCAGACCTGGAACCAGTTCCGCAAGGCGGAATGCGCCGCCGACGCTGGCGCGGCGACCGCTCCAGCCAAAGCCGACACGAAGAAAGCTGCAAAGACGACGACCAAGGCATCCGACACGGCGGCTGCCGGCGACGAGGCCAAGGGCCTGTCGATGAAGGACTGCAGCGCAAAATACAATGCCGCCAAGGACGCGAACGCGCTTAACGGCATGAAGTGGAACGACTTCCGCAAGGCCCAGTGCGGCCCCGGTGCAAGCGCGACGATGGCGGCTGCGCCTGCAAAGGCGACCAAGTCGTCCGACACGGCAGCTGGCGGTGACGAGGCCAAGGGCCTGTCGATGCAGGAATGCAGCACCAAGTACAATGCCGCCAAGGACGCGAACGCGCTGAACGGCATGAAGTGGAACGACTTCCGCAAGGCCCAGTGCGGCCCCGGCGCAAGTGCGACGATGGCTGCCAAGCCGGCGAAAGCCTCGAAGTCCGACACCGCTGCTGCCGATACCGGCGGCAAGGGCCTGACGATGAAGGAATGCAGCGCCAAGTACAGCGCCGCCAAGGACGCCAACTCGCTCGGCGGCCAGACCTGGAACCAGTTCCGCAAGGCTTCGTGCAGTGCTTCGGCGTCTGACGACGACAGCGTGCCGAACCTCGACCAGGCGACTTACGATGGCGAGCCAGACACCCCGACCGTCACCGCGCCGCGTGGTGTCACCTTCCCGAAGGCCGTTTCGAAGAAGTTCGCCACCGAAACCCCCGGCAAGGCCCGCATGCACACCTGCCTCGAGCAGTATTACGACAACAAGGACAGCGACAAGCTCGCCGGCCTGCGCTGGATCCAGAAGGGCGGCGGCTATTACAGCCTCTGCAACGCCCGCCTGAAGGCCAGCGTTTCCGGATAAGCACCGACCATTTCAGGAGAACCGAAAAGCCCGCGGACTGAGAGGTTCGCGGGTTTTTTGTTGGGATGAGCTCTCTGCAAGAGTCTAATAAGATTTACAAAAATGGGGACTTCCGGCGTGGATAAGGCAATCTTAGACAATGCGTTCGTTCAGGCTAGGTCGAAGATCAATCGAGCTTATCGACATTTCCAAGAGGCGAATGGCTTGTTCCGATTGTATCTTGAATCTGATTTCTGCAAACTTCTTGAAGAACGGAACCCTGAGACCGGAGATCAAAGCTTTCGCGTCGAAGCCGCGCCAATTCAAGCGGATATGGTCCTTGCCATTGGCGACGCATTCCACAATCTCAGTTGCGCGCTGGATTACATCATGACTGGCATGATGCGAGCTGCTGGCGTCTCTGCGATACGAGTAGGTTTTCCAACGGATGTGACTCGGCAGGCACTTCGCAAGTCATTTATGGCCCCAAAACCTGGAAAAAAGGGAACGCCTAATCGCCGGATAGTCGAAACATTTCCCGCATTCGTAATACTCATCCTTCAGAACATACGCCCTTATCGTGGAGGAAATTTTTTGCTCTGGGAAATTAGGAAAGCTGACAATCTTGATAAGCACAACCTGATAGTTCCCGCGGTCACGGTTACAAAACTCGAAAACATCTCACTTCTGGACGAAAAATACAGAAATCAATTCAGCAACGTCACTGTTCAGGTTGGGGCAGGCGGTCGGCTAAATCTCCTTCATTATGCCAATGGAGATGGCGAAATGAAAATAACAAATACAGGGCGGGCGTCTGCCAACATAAGCTTTTCTCAAAACACAGAAGTCTTTGCGAATCAGCCTGTTTTCCCGACACTCCTGCAGTGTATTCAATCAGTCGATACCGTTGCGCGATTGATAGAGGACGCTGCAATAAAGCCGTTTGAGCGTAATGTTCGGTAGTCGGTGACGGCTGCACGTGCATCTTCAAGTCGTTAGCTCCCTCTTACTATCCCTCCTCAATCCCCCGCACCAGTTCGCGAAGCAGATCGGCGAGAACCTCCCGCTTTTCCGGGCTGAGCTTTTCGAGGAACTGCATCTCGCTCGCCATGTCGGCGCGAAAGGCTTCCTCCGCGCGCTTCCGGCCTTCCGGCGTCAGCGCCACGTAGAAGCTGCGGCCGTCCTCGGCTGATTTCTCGCGGGCGATAAGCCCTGCTTTTTCCAGCCGCCCCAGCCGGTGGGTCAGTCCGCCTGAAGAAATCATCAGCGAGGTGTAGAGGTCGGTCGGCGTCAGCCTGTAGGGCGGGCCGGAGCGGCGCAGCGTGCTGATGACGTCGAACTCGCCGCGGTCGAGCCCGAAGCCGGCGAAGGTCGCCTCGATGCTCGGGCGGATGAGGTTCGACAGCCGGTAGGCCCGCCCGAGGATCGTCATCGGCGTGGTGTCGATATCGGGCGCCTCGCGGGCCCATTGGCCGCGCAGGCGGTCGACATGGTCGGGTTTCGGTTTGTCGCTCATGCTTGTCTCCATGGAATGCCTATAAGCGCATTATATCTTGACGTGAAGATATTTTTTGACTAGGTATCTTCACGTCAAGATAGTTTACGACCAACCGGGAGAAGCAGGATGTACGAAGTCATTCGCCGCACCGAACCGAAGCCCGGCGCAAGCCGCACCGTTCTCTTCCAGGGCAACGAGCACGGCTCGCAAGTGTCGTTCTTTCTGGTCGACAACGATCCGGGGCAAGGGCCTGGCCTGCATGTCCACCCTTATACGGAAACCTGGGTCGTACGCTCGGGCGAGGCTGAATTCACCGTCGGACAGGAAAAAACCCGCGCCACCGCCGGCGATATCGTCGTGGGCGCGGCCAACATTCCGCACAAATTCGTCAATGTCGGTATGGGCCGGCTGGAAGTCATCTGCATTCACGCCAACGACCGCATCGTGCAGGAATTTCTGGAAGAGGCGAACGCTTAGTTTCTGGTGAGGCTTCCCCCTCTCCGTCTCGGCTTCGCCGAGCCACCTCTCCCCCATTTCATGGGGGCGAGGAACCCCAGTCCTGAAGCGTCGCGCCTTGCAGAATCTAGATTCCTCGCCCCTGCGAAGCGGGGGAGAGGTGGCGCGCGAAGCGCGACGGAGAGGGGGACAACGAAAAACGCCGCCGGACTTTCATCCAGCGGCGCTTCAATCTTCAATCCTGCCCTTCGCTAGGGCTCCGGGCGTTCGTCGCTCGAAAAGCCAAATCGTTGGCTTTTCGTCCGCTGCGCGGACCGCTCCTCACCCCTGCGGCTGAGGCTCCAGGCCGCCTTCGGGCTCTTCGCCCTTCTTGCGGCGGCCGCCGGTGGAGCCGGCTTTCGGCACGGCCGAGCCGCGGCTCGGCGGCGTGTCGTCGCCGAGGTCGCGCGACGGCTTCTTGCCGGCCATCAACTGCTTGATCTCGTCGCCGGTAAGCGTCTCGTATTCGAGCAGGCCTTCGGCGATGGCGATCCATTCCTTCTTCTTCTTGGTCATGATCCGCATCGCCTCGGCATAGGCCTCGTCGATCAGGCGGCGCACTTCGGCGTCGATGATCTGCGCGGTCTCTTCCGAGACGTTCTGGGTGCGGGCCACCGAATGGCCGAGGAAGACCTCTTCCTGATTGTCGCCATAGGCAACACGGCCGAGCTTGTCGGAATAACCCCACTGGGTCACCATCGAACGCGCCAGCTTGGTCGCCTGCTGGATGTCGGAGGAAGCGCCGGAGGTGATGTTCTCCTTGCCGAACTTCAGTTCCTCGGCAACGCGGCCGCCCATCATGATCGCAAGGCGCGAGATCATCCAGGTGTAGGTCACCGAATAGCGGTCGCCTTCCGGCAACTGCATGACCATGCCCAGCGCGCGGCCGCGCGGGATGATGGTGGCCTTGTGCAGCGGATCGGCCTTCGGCACGTTCAGCGCGACGACGGCGTGGCCGGCCTCGTGATAGGCGGTGTTGGTCTTTTCTTCCTGCGTCATGGCCGAGGAGCGGCGCTCCGCGCCCATCATGATCTTGTCCTTGGCGTCTTCGAATTCGGCCATTGTGACGAGGCGCTTGTTACGCCGTGCTGCCATCAGGGCGGCCTCGTTGACGAGGTTGGCGAGATCGGCACCCGAGAAGCCCGGCGTGCCGCGCGCGACGACCTTGAGGTCGACATTCGGGGCCAGCGGCACGTTGCGCACATGCACCTTCAGGATCTTCTCGCGGCCGACGATGTCGGGGTTCGGCACCACGACCTGACGGTCGAAGCGGCCCGGACGCAGCAGCGCGGGGTCGAGAACGTCGGGGCGGTTGGTGGCGGCGATCAGGATGATCGATTCATTGGCCTCAAAACCGTCCATCTCGACCAGAAGCTGGTTCAGCGTCTGCTCGCGCTCGTCATTGCCGCCGCCGAGGCCGGCGCCGCGATGGCGGCCGACGGCGTCGATTTCGTCGATGAAGATGATGCAGGGGGCGTTCTTCTTGGCCTGCTCGAACATGTCGCGCACGCGGCTGGCGCCGACACCGACGAACATTTCGACGAAGTCCGAACCCGAAATGGTGAAGAAGGGCACATTCGCCTCACCCGCCACCGAGCGGGCCAGCAGCGTCTTGCCGGTGCCGGGAGGGCCGACGAGCAGCACACCGCGCGGGATCTTGCCGCCCAGCCGCTGGAACTTCTGCGGGTCGCGCAGGAACTCGACGATCTCTTCCAGATCTTCCTTGGCTTCGTCGACACCGGCGACATCGCCGAATGTGACGCGGCCATGCGCCTCGGTCAGAAGCTTGGCCTTGGACTTGCCAAAACCCATGGCGCGGCCGGAGCCGGACTGCATCTGGCGCATGAAGAATATCCACACGCCGAGGATGAGGATCATCGGCAGCCACGAGAGCAGCATCGAGAACAGCGAGCCGGAACCGTCGTTTTCAGGGCGCGCCTGGATGGTGACGTTCTTGTCCTGCAGACGCTGCACCAGCGTCGCATCGCCCGGAGAATAGGTCTGGAAGGCGCTCGAGCTGTCGTTATAGGTGCCCGAAATCCGGTCGCCGGCAATCGTCACCGTCTTGACGCGGCCAGCCTCGACCTCCTTCAGGAAATCCGAATAGGCGACATCGCTCGATGCGCCCCGCGTCTGCGGCGTCTGGAACAGATTGAACAACGCGATCAGAAGAACGGCGATGATCGCCCAGAGCGCGAGATTACGATAATTCGGATTCATCGATTATCCTGTTCGTGCCCGCAAGCGGACACGCATTGTTGGTGAAAAGCTTGGCTCTAACATAGGCACCGTCTCGGCCAATGCCAAGCAGAAGAGCACGGATCGGTTAAGCTTTAGCTTTGTGGCCTCGCCATGGCGAAGCGGGCAGGGGTGCGGCATCCAGCAGCGCAGAGACGGCGCGCGCCGGTTCGAGATCGAAAGCCGGCAGAAAACGCGCCCATGGAGCTGCCACCGGCATGGCCCTGAACCCTCGCAAGGAGGCGTCCGCCGCAATCCGGCCGAGGCATTCCTCGCCCTGCCACAGCGCCGGCTCGGCGGCCAGGGCAGAGCGGACAAGGCTTGCCGGCGGGTTTTCCATCTGTGTCGTCAAGGACTTGGCCTGCAACGGGCCGAGAGGGGCGACCGTGACGCCGGCGATAGAGGAGTCGCGCGAGATGCGGTAACGGCCATCCCAGATCAGGCCGTCATCGGGCATCGACGGGGCCGGCAGGCCGCGCGCCTCGCGGTGGAGAAAAATGCCCGTGCGCCGCGCGTCGATCACCGTCCGCGACAATGTGGCGCAAAAAGTGTCCCGCGAAAGATGGCTGAAAAGTTCGGAGGAACGAGCGTCGTCAGGCAGGAAAGGCGTGCCGCCGACGACTGCAAGCAAGATGCGCAGCGCGTAGACAGCGGCGTCGCGATTTTTATGGAGTGCGAAGTCGCGATCGAACCGGAGCAGTCCAGGTGCCGGTCGGCTGGCAAAGGCGCCGATCAGGGCGGCGACTTCACCTCCCAGCCGCATACGCTCGCTGGCAGCGTCTGTGGCGATCGCCAACGCCTCGGCCACCCGGTCGCCGTCCTGCCGGAGCTCCGCCCGCATGCGCGGGCGCTCGAATGTCTCATTGGTGTTGGTCGGGTCCTCCAGCCATGTGATGCTTTCTGCGCGCAAAAAGTCGCGCAAGGTTTCGCGGCGCGTGCCGAGCAGGGGACGGGTGATCCAGACGTGGCGATCGAAAAGTGTCGCCGGCGCCATGCCGGCCAGTCCGCGGCCTTCGTCCTGACGCTCCTTGCGCATCAGCACCGTCTCGGCCTGGTCGTCGGCGGTGTGGCCGGTGAGGATCAGGTCGGTGCCTTCGAGCCTTGCCGCCTGCGCCAGCAGCCTGTAGCGCGCCTCGCGGGCGGCGGCGGGAATGCCGGTTGCGGGTTTCTCGCCCGTCCATGTCATGGTGCGATGGGCGATGCCATGCCGGGCGGCGAGCTGTGCCACAGCATTGGCCTCATCTGCCGAGCCTGGCCGCAAGGCGTGATCGACGGTCACGGCCACCAGCCGGGTTGCGGGGGCGGTCCGGTCGAGAAAGGATTTTACCAGAAGAAGGAGGGCGAGCGAGTCGCTGCCGCCGGAAACCGCTGCGATCAGCGCGCGGCGGCGCGCGACATCAAAATTCGAGAACAGCTGAAGCGGGTCGATGCCCGCCGGGGCGGTCAGCACGCGGCAAGCGCCTGTTCCTGCTTGATGCGGTCCTTGAGCGCGCCGGAAACTTCGGGATAACGCTTGCCGATCTCGCCGAAGGTGGCGCAGGCAACGTCGCGCTGATGCAGGCCGACAAGCGAGACGCCGAGCTTGAACAGCATGTCGGGCGCTTTCTTGGCCTTGGGGAATTCCTTGTTGGCGGCGAGAAAGATTTCGGCCGCGTCGCGATATTTCTGCTGGCCGAGCAGGGCTTCGCCGAGCCAGTAGCGCGAATCAGCCGTCTTGGGGTCGGCCGGGAAGCGCGCGATGTGATCGCGGAAACCGGATTCCGCCGTGCTGTAGTCGCCCGAAAGAATGAACTGGTAGGAGTTGCGGTAGACTTCGTCCGGATCGTCGGTCGCGGGCAACGCCGCGACGACCGCGCCGTTCGAAGGTGCCGCGTCGTTGTTGGCGGGCGCGTCCAGGTCGCTGCCGCCGACCGAAGCCTGGTCGCCGACGCTGCCGCTGGTGACGTTGCCGTCGGCGTCGAAGGTAATCGTGCCAAAGGTGGTTGGGGCTTTTCCGGTTCCGTTGTGGGGCGGGGTGGAACCGCCGCCGTTTTCGCCGATAACCTGCTCGACGCTTTGCGGTGACGAACCGCCGGTAGCGGCGGTCGTCTGCTTGTCCGAAGACGTCGCGGAGTTCTCCGCGACGCTTCTGTTGGTCTTGCCCGAGCCGGCGTCCGACTTCTTCTTGCCTTCCAGCTCCTGGAAGCGGAACTCGTTGTCTTCCTGCATCTTGCGGATCTGCTCCTGCATTTGCAGGATCTGGAAGTTGAGTTCCTCGACCTTGCCGTTCAGCGAACGGATCTGCTCTTCAAGACCGGAAACACGTGGGTCGCCGGCCTGTGCGACTTGAAAAGTACCGTCATTGCGGTTGCCGAAAACGCCCGGCAGGCCTGCTGCCGGCGATGGCGTGGAAATACCCGCGCCGTCGCTTCTGCCCGGGCCGTGTCCCGGTCCAGCGTCACGCGCAAAGGCCGCGCCTGAAAGCAATAGCACGGCAAGTGTGCCGCTCAGGATGGATCGAAAATACATGTGCCTCTCGCCATTGAAAAACGGGAAATTACGCGGTTGCGCACCGCCTTTTATCAGGGAGCGAGACTTCGGCCAAATTTTGTTTGCGAAATGTGGCAATGAAAAAGGCGGCCCTTGAGCCGCCTTTCCAAAACAGGTGTTGCTAATTTACCGCGTATAGCGGGATCAGGCTTTCTGCTTGCGCATGATCTTGTCCGTAAAGTCTGCAACTTTACGGGATCAAGCGCTTAGCTTCCCGCGCCGGAAAGCGTGGTGACGGCGCGACGGTTCTGCGACCAGCAGGAGATGTCGTCGCAGACGGCGACCGGGCGTTCCTTGCCGTAGGAGATCGTCTTCAGGCGGTTCGAGGCAACGCCGCGGGCGACGAGGAAGTCACGGGCGGCGGCGGCGCGGCGTGCGCCGAGTGCCAGGTTGTATTCGCGGGTGCCGCGCTCGTCGGCATGGCCTTCGACGACGATGGCGTAGTTGCCATACTTGTTCAGCCACTGGGCCTGACGGGACAGGATGCCCTGCGCGTCGGCGCGGATCGACGAGGAATCGGTATCGAAGAAGATACGGTCGCCGACATTGACGGTGAAGTCCTGGGCCGAGCCAGGCGTTGCGGCGCCTGCGCCGCCCAGGCCAAGATCAGCGGCGCTGTTGGGTGTTTTCTTCGAGGCGCAGCCAGCGATAGCCAGCGACATCATCAAGGCAATGGCCACAGGGTTGGTAGCAAGTTTAGCGATGCGGCGCATCCCGCCTCTCCTTCGCATTCGAGTGATTTCGTTGATCGACCAGTAACCACATTGCAGTTAACCGCCGGTCAAGAAACAGGGTTAATCAATTCTTGCCGCAGCCCGTCCGCGCGGCTGTTTCTCGGTTTGACCATCACCCTGGAAGCCACTTCCGGGCATGGCCGAGGCCTATGTCTGACTTTGCGCGCACCCTAGGCCGAAATGCGGCGGAAACGCGGCAATCCCGTGATTAGCCGCGTCCTGCAAGGCTTTCGCCTCATTCAAGAAGCGGTGACCAGGCCGGGTCGGATGCGTAGTTGGCCGTCGGAATGGCCTGTTCGTTGCGGCCGGTCAGGTCGATCGAGTGGAGCTTCGGTCCGCCGGCGCCTGCCGCGTCGCGGAAGAACATCAGCACGCGGCCATTGGGGGCCCAGGTCGGGCCTTCCTGCTGGAAGCCCGAGGAAAGAATACGCTCGCCCGAACCGTCGGTCTTCATCACGCCGATCTGGAACTGGCCGCCTGCCTGCTTGGTGAAGGCGATCAGGTCGCCGCGCGGCGACCAAACCGGCGTCGAATAGGTGCCGTCGCCGAAGGAGATGCGGGTCTGGCCAGAGCCGTCCGCGCCCATGACATAGATTTGCGGCCGGCCGCCGCGGTCGGAGGTGAAGACGACCTTGGAGCCGTCCGGCGAATAGGACGGCGAGGTGTCGATCGAGTTCGAGTTGGTCAGGCGCGTGGTGGTGCGGCTGCGCAAATCCATGGCGAAGACGTTGGAATTGCCGTCGTCGCGCAGCAGGCTCATGATGACCTTCTGGCCGTCGGGCGAGAAGCGCGGGGCAAAGGTCATGCCGGGGAAATTGCCGACGAGTTCGCGCTGGCCGGTCTCGATCTGCAAGAGATAGACCTGCGGCTGGCCGCTCTCATAGGACATGTAGGTGATTTCCTGGCGCGTCGGCGAGAAGCGTGGCGTCAGCACGATCGAGCGGCCATCGGAGAGATAGCGGATATTCGCGCCGTCCTGGTCCATGATGGCGAGGCGCTTCTTGCGCTGGTTCTTGGCGCCGGATTCGTCGATGAAGACGACGCGGGTGTCGAAATAGCCCTTCTCACCGGTCAGGCGCTCGTAAATAGCATCGGCGATGATGTGGGCGACGCGGCGCGAATTGGCGCGCGAGGAAAAGAACTGCTCGCCGATGAGCTGCTGGCCGGCAAAGGTGTCCCACAGCCGGAATTCGGCCTTCAGCCTGCCGTCCGCTTCCTGGGTGACCCGGCCGGTGACGAGCGCCTGCGCGTTGATGACCTTCCAGTCCTCGAAGCGCGGTGCGGCGTCGGGATTGGAGATCTTTTCGATGAAAGCGCCCTTGTCGATCGGCGCGAACAGGCCGGAGCGCTTGAGGTCGGCTGCGACGATGCCCGAAATCTCGGCGCCGACGGCGTCACCCGACAGGAAGTCGGTGATGGCGACCGGCAGCGGCTCGACGGTGCCCTTGTTGACGTCGATCTCTACCAGCGCATGGGCCGGCAGAGTGGCGACCGCGCTCAGCCCCGTGGCAAGCGCGCCCATCAGCATGATCGTCTTGAAAAAATTCTTCATGAAGTTCGGCCTCTTTGGTCCAGGTGCGCGGATGCGGGTCAGAACATCTCGCTGGGGTCGAAATTGACGATGACGTCAGCCCAGGCGTCATACTTATCGGCGGGAAGATTGTAGGGCGAGCAGCGCGAGACGGCGCGGCGGGCCGCTTCTGCGGCTGCACGTTCGACGCCGGAGCTGCCGCCGCCGGAAATGATCTCCGGGCTGCCTTCCAGCGCGCCGGAACGATCGAGCTTGAACTTGACCGAGACTTTCAGCGTGTCGCCGTCGAGCGCGCCGGCCGGAATGTTCCAGCAGCGCTGCACCTGGCCGCGCAGCGCGTCCATTTCGCTCATCGACAGCTTCGAGCCGCCGGTCGTCTTCTCGCCGCCCAGCGATGCCTGCTCGGTCGAACGCTTGGCGCCACCACCGGAGGCCTTGTCCTTGTTGAGAAGGGCTGCGACCTCATCGGCGTTAAACGACTTCTCCGTCGATTTCGGCTTGGCGGCTGCTTCCTTGGCAGGCTTTTCCGCTTCCTTGCGGTCGGGCGTCTTTGCCGTCTGGGCCTGCGGCGGCTGCGGCTTGGCGGCCGGCGAGGGCGCCGTGTTCGGCAACTGTACCGTCTCGGCGTCGGGCTTTTCAGCTGCGATCGTCTCGGCCACCGGGTCCGGCTTCACTTCCTGCTTGGGCTGGGGCTGCGGCGTCACTTCTGTTGCGGGAACCGGCGTCGGCTTCGGCTCCTCCTGCTTGACCGGTTCGGGCTTGGGCTGCTCGGGCGCAGGCTTCGGCGTCGGCTCGGGCGAGGGCGGCGGCGCGTCGGCGGCTTCCACCGGCTTGGGCTTTGCTTCCGGCGTCACCTTCTTGTCGGTGTCGACGGTGTTCTCGCCGACCTTCTGCGCATCCGGCACGATGTCGGGGCGCTGCGTCGGCTTGGGCGCCGGCTTTTCGGCGATGGCGGCGGTCTTGTCGCCCTGCTGGATCTGGGTGATTTCCTCGATCGGAATGATGTCGACCGGAAACGCCTCGACATCGGCGACCTCTAGGGCGCTCGGTGCCGACAGCGTCAGCAGGCCGAAGGTAAGGACCGCGGCATGCATGACAACCGATGTGGTGAGACCGGCCTTCATCGGGTTCTACTGGTCCTGTTCCTGAAGCGTCACGAGGCCGATCTTGGTGTAGCCGGCGGCCTGGATGCGGGCCATCACCCGCATCACGGTGCCGTAGTCGGCGGTCTTGTCGCCGCGCACATAGATGCGTTCCTCATAGCCGGCCTGCGCGATCGCGCCGAGCTTGGGCACGAGTTCCTCGATCGGAATCTCGGTTTCCTGGATGTGGATCTGGCCGGCCTGGTTGATCGAGATGGTGATCGGCTGGGTTTCGGAATTCAGCGCCTTGGCCTGCGTTTCGGGCAGGTCGATCGGCACGCCGACCGTCATCAGCGGGGCCGCCACCATGAAGATGATGAGCAGCACCAGCATCACGTCGACGAACGGCGTGACGTTGATTTCGGACATCAGGCCGTGATGGCGGCCGCGCCGCCTGTGGCCGCGCCCGCCTCGTCCGCCTCCCGCCGCTCCTACAGACATTCCCATGATTGTTCTACCTCAGGCCTTGGCCGCGACTTTTTCATCGATTTGGCGCGAGAGTATGGCGGAGAATTCGTCCGCGAACCCTTCCATGCGCACCGCGATCTTGCTCGCGTCCGATGACAGCTTGTTGTAGGCGATGACCGCCGGGATAGCGGCAAGCAGGCCGATGGCCGTCGCCAGCAGCGCTTCGGCGATGCCGGGGGCGACGACGGCGAGGTTGGTCGATTTCGATCCGGCGATGGCCTGGAACGAAGTCATGATGCCGACCACGGTGCCGAACAGGCCGATGAAGGGCGCCGCCGAACCGATGGTGGCAAGGAAGCCGAGCCGGCCTTCCAGCCGCTCCATCTCGCGGGTCAGCGCCAGGTCCATCGCCTTGTCGATGCGGGTCTGAAGCCCGAGCGGCGCTTTCGCGCCCTTCTCGAAGCTCTTCTTCCATTCACGCATAGCGGCAACGAAGATAGCGCCCATGCCAGTCGTCTTGCGGTCCGACAGCGTGCGGTAAAGCTCTTCCAGCGACTGTCCCGACCAGAAGATCTGCTCGAAGCGGTTCAACGCCGAGCGCATGCGGCCATAGGCAACGACCTTGTCGACGATGATCGCCCAGGTCCAGACGGAAGCGCCGAGCAGGCCGAGCATCACCAGCTTGACGACCCAGCCGGCCTGCCAGAAAAGCGCCCAGATAGACAGTTGTGCGCTCGGTTCGGCGAGTGCGAGATTTTCCATGATAAGACAGTCCTTAATATTTCCGGGCGCCGCTCACGGCCCGCCCATGCGCATCATCCCATGTGGTCCGTTCGCGCGAAGCTTCCGGAAGTACCCCAAAATGCGCCGTTGCCGGCCTTTTCAAGGCGAAATTTGGTCAAAGGAAGGCGTTAAAAAAAGACGCATTCCTAACGATCTTCTTCATGAACTGTTATGGTTAAGGATGAGTTAGTGTTTGCGGCGCGCGAATGCGAAGCATTATTTTTCCGCTAGTCCTTCTTCAGACCGCGTGGCTCAGCAATACAGTGATCCCGATCGCGCCCAGAGCCAGCACCGCCAGCTTCCAGAAATCGCGTCGCTGCCTCAGCCCCGGCAGCCCGAGCGGCTTGATGAGCTGGATTGCCATGATGGCTATGATGACGAGCGACAGCGCCTTGGACATGAGCGTGTTTGAGCAGCAATGAGGGTGGCTGTCAAAGCGGTTGCCCGGTTCCCTCTGGACGCAGGGCAGTTGTGTTTGAAGCACCCCCACCCCTAACCCCTCCCCACAAGGGGGAGGGGGACGGTTTCGTCGCTGTCGCCACGAGAAACGTTGAAGACTGGTGCTGGGCGGGACGTGCAGAAAATTCCCCTCCCCCTTGTGGGGAGGGGTTAGGCTGAATCGACATTCAGCACCAGAATGTGATTGCTGCGAGATATAGTGTTGC
>VFQQ010001419.1_pt1 | contig 33424 bp, 28 predicted proteins | sample 3512341 | NCBI WGS metagenome assembly VFQQ01 (sample SAMN10412373, study PRJNA504923) | tailings metagenome | isolation source: Relicate 2 Philex TSF1 revegetated site | place: Philippines: Tuba, Benguet | collected 2017-08-29 | reverse complement strand
TTTCGCACGGCAATACTCTTTCATTGTGGCAACTTGGACATGTCAATGTGAATATTTTCCACTATGATTGGCGAAGAGCCCGTTTTCATAACGTTTCTCCAAAGTATATGAATGATTATACTATCCCGGAATTTCTTGTACCAACAACGAACATACGAAAGTTCAGTGAAAAGTCAAGTCTATTTTCATGGCTTACTAATCTCTTTAGATGAACTTCATCCTACGACCCTCCACAACTCCTCTATATCTTTGCCGCCATGTCTTCCGTTCTGACGCTGCTGGCCGACGTGCAACGTTGCCCCACGCATGATCGCGCCGTAGGCGTTCTGCGCAATGGTCTGGCAACGCTTCCACCAAATGAGCGGGCGGCGCTTGCGCCTGTCTTGCTAGGACTCCACCGCCAGCAACGCCTTGCTGCTGGTTCTCTGGTACATACACTTTCCCAAGCTCTAGCATTACCAGAATGGCTCATCGAAACATCATTGACGGCTGCCGATTCCCCTGCTCACGCTCTGCTCTTACTGGCCCAACACTCTCCTGCCAATCTCGACCACCTGCTTCCAACGCTTCCACTATGCGTGCCGGCTACGGTAGCTCTCGAAGCATTGTTAAGCATGGCCGATCCGGTGGCCGTTAGCGTTGCCCCGCCCGCCATGGCCCGTCCCAGCCGCTACGACGCGCTCCGGTGGATGCCAACGCCCATGGCAACCATCCTTGCCCGCCCCGCAAGACCCGGCCCCACAATCTTTGTCGTTGCTCGCACCGAACATGTGGCCTTGTGGCTAGACGGACGCGAAGTGCGCCGCCCACCAGCCCCTGTTGCAAAAGCCATCAATGCCATTACCAACCACCATGGACCCGTTGTTCTTGTTGCCTCTCCCGCCCATGCCGCGTCTCTCACCCAGCTCCTCGTTCACGATGCCACCGAGATAGGGGGCACCGACCTACGCATGCGGCCTTACGCAGAGCGCCAGAACGCCCTGCGCGACATCTTTGCAGCTATCAGTGCGGATGGCCCACTCACCACTGATGACGTCCTCGCTGCCTCGTCGTGGGCCGAACTCGACGTCCAACGACATCACCTTCCCATGCACTGCCACGGCATCATCGTTCACCATTCCGATGCCCCTTACGGCAAAGAACATAGTGCAGCGTTGTGGACCCGCCCCCCCATACCTGTGCGCGCGGTGCTGATGTATGTTGATAGCTCTCGGTCGGCAGATAGTCCGCGTGGGACGTGGACGCTGGGACTGCGTGCACCATCGGGCCTTGTTCCTCTGGGCCAGGTAGCCGCACCTGCTTCGACGGCTTACGGCATCGATGCACGCATTGCTTCGATGGTTCTCGAGCGGTTTGGTCCGGTACGAACGCTACAACCTGGCATCGTGGTCGACGCAACTGTCGAAGCCCTTCAACCCAATAAACGCAAGGCGTGTGGCTACGACGCTCATGGGCTGCGCATAGGGAACGTCAGTACCCAAGGCGACGCTGGCGCCGCGGATACCATTGCAGACGTGGTAGCGCGGTTTGGCGCCTAGGCGCAGAGCCACATTCCAACCTGCCCATAAGGACAAGAACAGAACATTCTTCAAAAATGTTTAGATTTGTCTAAATATTGTTGAACATATTCAAACTCACGTTGTCTTTCGTTCTTTGTGTACTGGCTCTTGCTGCCGTTTGCAATGCCACGGCACATACCCTTCACGGCATCGTCCACACATCATCTGGGGCTCCCGTACCAGGCGCTACCATTCGTGTTGTGGGCACAAGTCGTGGAGCTGTTGCGGCCAAGAATGGAACGTTCTCGATAGCCGGTGTCGAGGCTCCCCTACAGCTTCGCTGTACGGCTGTGGGATACGACACGGCCGTTGTTGCCGTTGCCGACATTCCCTCCACGGCCATCCGCATCGTGCTTGCCGATCGCTCTGTGCAAGGTAGCCCCGTTAGCGTTGTTGCCGATCGTGGCTTGGAGCGTTCCTATGCCAACGAGGCAACAATCATGGAAGTCACTACCGCCGAACATCTCGAAGCAGCGTCGGCACTCAACCTTGCCGATGGTCTCAACTTTCAGCCCGGCATTCGTACCGAGAATAATTGTCGCAACTGCGGATTCTCGCAAGTGCGCATCAACGGCCTTGCCGGTCCATATACGCGGCTATTGCTCAACGGACGTCCGGTTCTTTCTGCCCTGCTTGGCGTGTATGGCCTCGAGCAGTTACCAACGGTCATGATCGACCGCATCGAAATCCAGCGTGGCGCAGCCGATATCGCCGGTGGTCCAGGTTCTATTGCTGGCTCGGTGAACATCGTAACACGGCAAACCTCTGCCAACGTTGTAAGCGCTTCCGTTCAAGGTACGTCCATGCCCCAAGGCGCCACCGATAGGTCGGCCAACCTGCTTACCAGCACGTCCCTTAACGCCAGCGGCACCTCTGGCCTTATGGCCTTTGCTACGTCTAGGCACCGCGACGACTACGATCGCGATGGAGACGGCTTCAGCGACGTGCCGCGAATGTCCCTCGACGCCGGCGGCCTGGGTCTGGACGTCGCCTTGGCCGACGGACATACGCTTTCAACCAGTGCGCAGTGGATTCGCGAGGCACGTCGCGGTGGCGACAACCTTAATCGCGCACCCTTCGAGGCGGCCATCACCGAAGGTCTCGACCATGCCATCGCCGGCGGCACGGCTCGCTACTCAGCCGTGCTTTCTGCCCAGTCGCTCCTTACCGTCGATGCCGGCACCATGGTTACGTCGCGGCAGTCGTACTATGGCGGCCTTGGCGCCGAGCCCTCAGCCGAAGATTCAGCACTTGCCAAAACCTACTTTGGTACCACAACCGACGCCTTGCTTACTGCCTCGGCACGCTACGACGTACAGCACACCTTCTTCGGCTCTGACGTATCACTTCTCACAGGGGGCATCGACGTTATGGGTAACGCCGTGCGCGATGCCATGCCTGGCCGCGAGCGACTCATCGACCAGACAACCACAACAACCGGCGCATTTGCGCAAATGCGCACCACTGGTATGCCTTTGGGTGACGACGGCACGTGGGGATGGCAGGCCGGCGTGCGCCTCGACGTCGTGTCAATCCAAGGCACCTATCTCACTGGCCCTACGGCCGAGTGGCAGACCGATCGGACGCTGGCTGCCTTCACACCGCGGCTAAGTGTGGACCTGCGACCAACCGACGGCGAAACGTGGCGCGTGGGCTACGCCTCGGGTTTTCGCGGGCCGCAGGCCTTCGACGAAGACTTGCACGTGTCTACCCTAGGCGGCGAAGCCCGCGTAGTACGCCTTGCGCCCACCTTGCAGCCCGAACGTTCGCATTCGCTCACGTTAAGCCGCGTGCGCGAAACCGAAGACGGCTTTGGCTACACGGTGGACGGATTCGCAACGCTGCTGCAGCGACCCTTTCTGATTGCACTTACGGATGATGTGTTGGAGTCGGGAGCCGTGGTTGCCGAAAAACGCAACGGCGAGCCCGGCCTCGTCTATGGCGTGAACGCCGAAGTACGCTACGACAATGGTACCGTAACACGACGTGCCGACGTTCAACTGCAAGCGGGTGTAACGGTGCAGCAAGGGCGCTACACTGCCGTAGGCGGCGAGGTGATTATCGAGCAGGACGGCAACCCTGTTCGGTCATCACGGTTTGTGCGTATGCCCGAAATCTACGGCTCGTGGCTGTGCACGTGGGTGCCACACACTGCCGTAAGCATTGCCACGAGCGGCATTGTTACGGGTCCGATGGACATGCCCAACGAGCGCACATCCACCCTGATACGTACACCATGGATGGTGGACGTAAGTATGCAAGCAACGTGGTGGTTACCGGTGGGTTCAGAGTTTAACCTTGGGCTCACCTTGGCCGTGCTTAATGTGTTTGATGTGTTTCAGCGCGACATAGAGCAAGGCCCACTGCGTGACGGTGCCTATAGCTACGGACCTATGCGTCCGCGATCGATACGACTAGGATTGACAACGGGAATGGGACTACGATGAGAGACCTCAGCACGGCGATGCAGGACTACCTAAAGGGCATCTATCAGCTGCAACATCACGGTACTGTTGGCACGAACGACCTTGCGCGGCACTTAGACGTGAGTGCGGCAAGCGTAACGTCGATGATTCGTAAGCTTCACGAACTCCATCTGGTGAAACACGAGGCCTACCGTGGCGTGGAGTTAACGCCGGCAGGACGCAAGGTGGCGTTGGAGCTGATACGACATCATCGACTCATCGAGACGTACTTGGCAGAGGCCTTGGGCTATGCGTGGCACGAAGTGCACGACGAAGCCGAAAAACTCGAGCATCACATCAGCGAAGAATTCGAAGATCGTATTGCCAGCATTCTTGGCAATCCACAGTACGATCCACATGGCGACCCCATTCCCAGCAAGGATGGGCGTGTACCACCGGTTAGTACCACGCGCCTGCTAGATGTACCCCAAGGCAGTACCGTGCGCATACGGCGCGTCAGCGATCACGACGCAGCCATGCTGCAAGCACTCACCAAGAATGGCATAGCACTTGGCAGTGAGCTCGAGATAACGAAGACCGATGCTGCCGGCAACCTGCGCTTACGCGTTAATGGCGCGCGCACATGCAACGTTGCCTCTACCCTAGCCGCCCACATTTTTGTGGACTACTGCGACGAGCAATGAAGCGGGGGGATGTATGTTTGTGCCATGAAACACCGCCACATCGTTGAGCGCGACCTTCGCAGCGAGATTCTCGACGTCCTTCGGCGGTCGGCCGCTCCCGTGCAATTGCTCGAGCTCTCGAAAGCCCTCGGCATTCGATCGGATTCGCTCGACTACGACGCGCTTCGCGCTACACTTACACGGATGGCCGATGCAGGCCAAATTTCTCGTCATGCTCGACGCCGCTTCGGCCTGGCCGAACGCGATGTTGCCGGCTTTACCGGCACCATCCGCATTCGTAACGACCAAGGGTCGGTGCCAACCGACGATCCCGATATCCCCATCATCCATATACGCCGCGAACACCTTGCCACTGCCCTCGATGGCGATGTTGTTCAGGTAAAACCCCTTGCGCTACGACAGAAAAAGCGCACCTACGGCGAAGTCGTCACCATCGTCGAACGCTCCAATGCTCGCATCGGCGGAACGGTAGAATACGACGGCAGCTTCTACCACGTGGTGCCCGATGAAGCCAAACACTACGTCGACTTTCTTGTTGCCAAGAAGAATCTACAAGGCGCACGGCCCGGCGATAAAGTTATCGCCTCGTTCCTGCGATGGGAACACGTAAATTCGTCACCCGAAGTTGTTGTCGTAGACGTCCTAGGTACCTCGGGTAATCCCGTCGTCGAATTCGATGCCATCGTCAAAGAATTCGACCTGCCAACGGCATTCCCTCCCGACGTAGAAGCCGAAGCCACACTATGCTCACCTCCGAGCAACCGCGTTCCCAAACATCGCGAAGACCTGCGCAAGCTCGACATCATTACCATCGATCCCGATGATGCTCGCGATTTCGATGACGCCCTTTCGCTTACTCCTCTCGAAGGGGGCGCCGTAGAGCTTGGCGTTCATATTGCCGACGTTACCCACTACGTTACCGAAGACTCGCCGCTCGACCGCGAAGCACGCCAACGTGGCAATAGCACCTACCTCGTCGATCGTGTAGTACCGATGCTGCCCGAACGACTGTCCAACGACCTCTGCTCGCTCGTGCCCGGCAAGCCGCGCTTTGCCTTTAGTGTGTTTATGACGTTCTCGGCTCGCGGCATTCTTAAAGACTATCGCATCGTTGAGTCGGTCATTCATTCCAAACGCCGCTTTACGTACAACGAGGCACTCGAGATTATTCAGACGGGCAATGGTGACTACGCCGACCTTCTCAAACGCCTGTTCAAACTGTCGCGCGTACTCAACACACGCCGCATGAAGTCCGGCGGTATCAACTTCCAATCACAAGAGCTGAAATTTATTCTCGACGAAAACAAACACCCTATTCGCGCCGTGGTGAAAACAGCAACCGATGCCACGTCGCTCGTCGAAGAATGTATGCTTGCCGCCAACAGAACGGTCGCCGAACACATTTCCCATCTCCAAAACGCGTGGAACTCGCGCACAGCACCGCCGTCGATCTACCGTATTCACGACGACCCAAACCCCGAGAAGCTAGCCGACGCAATCGCCGTGGTTCGTGCAATGGGCATATCCGTTCCCAATGGCAAGCTTACACCTGCCGACCTAAACGCTATCCTCGATGCCGCAAAGCATCGCCCCGATGCCTCGGCCATTAACACGTTACTGCTGCGCGCTATGTCGAAAGCCGTCTACGCCGAAGCTAACGTTGGCCACTACGGTCTTGGCTTTACAGACTATTCCCACTTTACCTCGCCCATTCGTCGTTACCCCGACCTCTTTGTCCACCGCGTTCTCAAAGAGTACGCCAAAGGCCAACCTGCTAAGGGGCGCTGGAAACATTTGCTGTCGCAAGCCGATGAAGTTTCCGACCACTGCTCGCAGTGCGAACGCAACGCCATCGATGCCGAACGCGCCTCGGTAAAATGTGCTCAGGTAATGATGGCGCGCACCATGATTGGCGACGTACGCGTTGGTACGGTGTCAGGCGTGACAACCTTCGGCGTCTTCGTGACGCTCGACGACGTGAACATCGAAGGACTACTGCATATTCGCGACATCTCTGACGATTATTACTTTTTCGATGAACGACGCTTCCGCCTTATTGGACGCCGTACGCGCCGCACTTTTGCATTTGGTACACGCGTGACGATAAAGGTTGTAAAAGCCGACATCGAAAAACGCATGATCGACTTTATCCTTGCCGACGATCACACGTAGAATCGGCTATCGCCCTTCTGGCGGCTGACCGGCGAATGCCCGTAGGTTGTACGAAAACGTGATAAGACCGTATCGCTGCAGTTGGTTGGCGCGTACGTCGTCGATAAACGACTCGCCAACAGTTCGGGTGATGGACGTATTCTGATTTAACATGTCGGCAATCGAGAGTCGCACTTCGGCGCGGTCGTTCTCCAAGAACTTATATCCCATACTGGCATTCACAAGCCAGATGCTCTGATTGAAGTCTGCCGATAGTCCGCTCGTAAGCGTATTCGTTACGTCGGCCGACACAAAGAGCCCTTCTAGGAACTGCCACTGCAGGCGCAAGCGCGAAACACCGTTCAGGTAGTCGGCATCTTGATCGCGACGCAGTGTATTGCGCACCTGGCTGGCCGTGATAAACGTTGAAGCCGTAAAGTCAAGGCGCTCGCTGATGTTGCTACTTAGCACGATGCCCCCTCCAAAACTTGGGGCATTGGCATAGTTAGTTTCGTTGTTGATGATGCCGGGCGTGCGGGTGTAGTTGACGTTAAGGTTAAGGTTGACGTTCGACGACAGCAACGGCACCGGAAGTCCAAAACCAAGGAAGGACCGAAGCGAGACGTAGCCGTCAAGGTTCACCGGACGCGAGTACTGTCCGCCACGGGCAAGCACAACACCAGGAGCAATGGTGGTGTCGGCACGCGCTATCGTAACGTTGTTACCAACGTAGTCTTGTGTGGCTGTACCGCTGAGAAAAACGAAGAAGTTGTTCCCCGCCGAGAAGTCCGACGCCGAATATCGCAAGAACAGTGAGTGCGACACATCTTGTCGCAGATCTTCGTTGCCAGAAGACAGTTGCAGCGGATTGGTGTTATTAATCACGTTCTGCAATTGATCGACGCTGGGCGGCGACGTGCGCGAGCGGTAGTTCAGACGAAGGTTTTTATCCTTCGTGATATTCCAGCGAGCCGAGGCATTTGGCAGCACATTGATAAACGTACGATCGAGTGTAAGAGCTACGGGGAATCGCTGCTGATTGTCGAGGACGGCGCGTTGAAGCGAGGCGCCCACTTCGAATCCGTATTCCTGATTGCCGAACCGATACGTGGGATTAACGCTCATGGTAACGTATCGGCTTGTAAAGGCGTTTGTTAGCGTGGTGTCGAGCAGGTTAAGCGGACCATTTGGAGCATCGGGCCGGAAGGTACTTCGGTCGCTAAATCGGTATTCGTAGTTGGCTTGGGCTGTTAGTGCCACGCTATGCAGCGTATCGAATGGCTCGGTATAGGTAATCGTTGGGCCAACATTCCATCCGTTTTTATCAAGGGCGGCACGCTGGTCCAACGTGTCGGCCAGTACATCAAACGCATTAATGGCACGCAGCAGGTTGTCGCCAACGTTGTTGTTATAGCCCGCGTTGACGTTCACGCTCAGCGTACGGCCGCGCATAGCAAAGGCCTGACGCCACAGCAGGTCGGCACCTAGGTTAGCGCCGTCGAGATTATTCGTCAGATCGTTCGTTGTGCGGCTTACCAATTGATTTTCGCTGCTGTTTAGGCCATCGAGCAAACTGGTGCCGGTATTGAATTGGGCCGTGGCGCGGGGCGTAAACACAAACGACGTCAAACTATCGGCGCGAAGCTCGAAGCGCCCGCGAAAGCGATGGTTCACATTGGTAGATGTGTTTTGCGTGCCTTCGCCATACGTTTGCCCGGCCGCTCCGGGCAAGATAAACTGTCGCAACAGCGACTGTTCGGCATCGTTGCCACTGTAGTTAAAAAAGTAGCTTGCTTGAGCGTCGAGCGTTTGTGCCCACTTGTCGCTGTAGTTTAGCCCAAGAGCATGCGTCGTGGTGATACCGTTCTGCTGGTCCACAAGGAAGTCGCTCATGCCACCGCCAAAGCGGCGTAGCGCCTGGGTGCCGCCTGGCATCATCCCACCCATGCGACGCATCATGCCGCGCATGGGTCCGCCACCACCACCCATGGCCCCCACGATATCGTCGATCGAAAAGTTCTGCTCGTTCACGTTATTCGACTGTGCCAGCACCGTTAGTCGTGCATCGTCTTGGAATACGTTTACGACGGCCGACCCTTTATAGCGCCCCACGTCGCCAACGCCACCGGTTACACGGCCGAACATGCCGTTGCGCATCCACTTTTTGGTAACGATGTTCATCGTTTTCGCGCCGTCGGGATCGGTCGACCCCGTAAAGCGCGCCTGCTCGCTCCCCTGGTCGAAAATCTGCACCTTGTCTACCATCTCGGCAGGCAAATTCCGCAGGGCCGCATTCGGATCGTCGCCAAAGAACTGCTTGCCATCCACGAGCACCTGTCGCACACGTTCGCCTTGGGCCTGCACCTGTCCGTTCTGCACCGTAACCCCCGGCATCTTCTGCACAAGGTCTTCGGTGCTGGCGTCCTTCGACGTCTTGAACGCCCCTGCGTTCAGCTCAACCGTATCGCCCTTTTGAACGGCCATGGCCATTTGCTCTTCGACAACAACCTCTTTGCCCTGAATGCCAACGTTGCTCAGCAGAATTGTGCCTGCATCTACATCAGTGCCTCGCTGTATGCGCACCGACTGTCGATGAGGGGCATAGCCAATAAACGACACCGTCATCGACCACAGACCATCGGCAAGGTCCTTTACCTCGAACGTTCCATTGCGTTGCACTACAGCTCCGGCCCGCGCCGAGTCGAGCGGCCGTATCAACAGCACCCGCGCTCCTGGTAGGGGGCTTCGAAGAACGGAGTCGACAACGGTGCCGCGCAGCGTTGCCGATTGCCCCTTGGCAGCAATGGGCAGTGATAACAAACTACAGACGAGGAGGAGCGGAAGGAGACGTGTGTGGTGGGACATGTAGGCGTAAAAAAAACCTCCGAGACGCATGGTGCGCTCGGAGGCGGTCGGTAACGTTTAAGCAGGAACGAAAGTTTAGTGCGGCGCCTGCTCGGCCGAGACGGCAAGCCGCATTACGTCGGATTCGGTTAGACGACGAGATCCGAGCAAACGCTTGGAGTAGTACGTCGACTCGAGTGACGAAACGGTGACGCCAAAGCGCGACGACGCATGGGCAAACAGGTTGTCGCCGATGTAGATGCCAACGTGCGACACACGTGCATGCCTACGGGTGTGGAAGAACACAAGGTCGCCAAACTGAAGGTCGCTACGGCGAACCGGCGTGCCGACGGTGATTTGTGTGGCTGCCGTTCGGGGTAGCTCGATGTTGGCAACAATGCCGTAGACGGTGCGGGTAAAGGCCGAACAATCGATGCCAGTGCGAGCGTGACCGCCAAAGTGATAGCGAGCACCTAGCCAGTCCATGATAACGTCAACGATGCGTTGGCGCTCGATGCCGGCGGCCGTCATTTCGGGGTTGCCGCCGTCGTCGACGTAGCTAAGCCACAGCGAGCGGAACGCTTCGATGTCGACGGTCACGTCGTCTTCGCGTTCAAGTTCGGCAAGGTCTTCGCCTTCGTCGCCAATCAGCGTAAGGTCTTCGCTTTCGCCATCGGCAGCCATGGTTGCCTGCGCAGCTGCGCGTTCTTCGGCGTTAGCCGAAGGTTCAATACCTACCATGCGGCATAGGTCGGGGCTTTGCGTTCGCATAAGCTCCATGGCTTGCACGCGCCCTTGCGCGCGAGCGGCGGGCGTGCAGGCACTGCGACGTGAGCGGCGGGACTTTTTCTTCTTTGCTGCCTTGCGTGGGCTTTTCTTTGCAGAGACGGTTTTTCGCGCTGCGGCAGTGACGTCGATTGGCGTCGCAGCCGTGAACGCGAAGATTGCGCACAGCAAACAGCAAATGGTGGTAAATGTCGAGAGTCGTATCGTCAAATCAATCTCCTGTCGTTAGTGGTGAGTCGACCGGTCGTCCTTGGAAACTCTTTCCAACACAAGCCGATCGGAGCCGTCGAGATGATAACCTCGGACGGAGGGTTGTACCAGGCGTAGGAGGACATCGTGATAGAGAAACACCCAAGGGGCTTCTTCGAGGATGTGCTGCTCCATGCGGTGATACAGCAACGAGCGCTCGGTAAACGAGCGTCGGGGGTCGAGCGAGGCAGCATACATGCTGTCTAGCCGAGGCACACGAATGTGTGTGGTATTGGGGCCTTTCGGCGCCCGGTTAGCCGTAACGAACAAGGCCAAAAAATTTTCCGGATCGGGATAGTCGCCTATCCAACTGGTGCGCCACATGGGTAGGTCGCCTGCCCGCACCATGGAAAGGTGTTGGGGGAAGTCGACTTGGCGCAGGGTAACCGTAACACCAATTTCCTTCCACATGGACTGAACAGCTTCGGCGACTGCGGCCGAGATATCGCTGTTGCCCAACTGCAGCAGCAGTGGTGGCAAGCCCTTACCGTGTGGAAAGCCCGCTTGGGCGAGTAGTTGGCGCGCCTTAGCTGGATTGTATGAGTATCCAACAACGGTGTCGGAGAATCCCGCCATTGTTGGCGGAATCACGCCATGGGTTGCAGGGATAGCCCTACCACGCAAGACGTACGTTACAAGCCGGTGCCTGTCGACGGCATAATTAAGTGCCTGCCGAAGCGCACGATGGCGTGCCAGGGGCGAGGCCGCCCCTACAGGCGTGGTTGTGTCGAGCAGCATACCGTAATACTCAACGGAGTGTGCTGCCGCACGAAACATCTGGAACCGATCGTATGGTGATCGAAGTCTGCCATCGGCCTCGAAAAGGGCCGGAGAAAGAGCTCCGTCGATAGACGACACCATGTCGTACTCTCCGCGAGTAAACTCGAGGAACTCATTGCGGCGGTCACGTAAGAACGTGATACGCACCGAAGCGAGATACGGCAGGCGGCGCCCAGCCGAGTCGACCTTGAAATAGCGTGACCAACGCGAAAGCGTTAAGGCCACGTCGGCTTGCCACGACGAACAAACGAACGGGCCCGTACCTACGGGATGACGTCCGAAGTTTGCACCATATGTCTCGACAGCTTCGCGAGGAACTATCCAGGCATAGGGTATGGTGAGCAAGGCCAGAAAAGGCGCAAACGGCGATGAGAGCTTTATGCGAATCGTCGAGTCGTTAAGAACTTCGAGACCGCGCAAGCGAACAGAAGAGTCGGTTTTTGATGCCTCGTGAAACACGTCGGCACCTTCGATGCGGGTGCGAAACACCCACAGTCCGGTTGTTTTTGTGCTAGCATGACAGATACGTTCGATAGAGTAGCGAACATCTTCGGCCGTAAGCCGACGTGTTTGCTTAGAGCCAAAACAAGGATCGTTGTGGAAATACACATCAGTACGAAGTGCAAAGGTCCACACCATTCCAGTTTGGTCAACCGTCCACGACCGCGCTAGGCATGGCACAATGGCTCCGTTGGAATCAAGTTCAACCAGACCATTAAATATCTGGCTTCCAGCCCAGATGGCTGCCTTATATGAGGCGAGCGCTGGGTCGAGGCTGGCGATTCCATCGGGTTCGTTATAGCGGAATGTGTTTGCATCTGCTGGCCGAGAACGCTCTGCGTCTCGACAGCCAAAACAAACAAAACCAAGAATGAGGAATGAGCAAATTGTCAAAGACCATGGCAGCATTCCCGACCTTCGAATGTGGTGGTTGGTTGACACGGAATGCATAACCGGGCGCAAAAGTGCGAAATCTGCTCCACACCACCAATGAACATCCGTTCACGATTGCCAAAGTTATCCACAGTGTACCAACGCCCCTTAAAGAGGTGTGGATAACGGGCTAGAAGCCTGTGCGGACGTCGATTACGTCTTCTGCTTCTTTTTTTTTGCCGCCGGAAAGAGGATGTTATTCAGAATCAGGCGGTAGCCAGGCGACGTGGTGTGGAGTGCTAGGTCGGTGGGCGGGTCGTGCGGATAGTGCTGGTAGTCCTCGGGGTCGTGCCCACCGTACCACGTAAACGTTCCCCTGCCTACGTTGCCGTGGATGTACTTAACCTGGTCGGTACCTTCTCGCTCGGCGAGGACGGTAACGCTCTTCTTGACGTATTGCTTGTGGAATGCAGTTGTTTGGCCAAGGAAGCCCCGAACAACGTTCACGTGGCATTGAGTTAGCATGGTAGGAACGGGGTCGTACTTGGCCGAGAAGTCGAAGAGCGTAAAGTAGTCTGAGTCCTTGGTGGCTAGGAGTTGATTGCTTTCGATGTCAATCGACGAATACTCATACTCGTAGGGGTCGAGACTTGCCCTAAAGTTCTCGAAGGCAAATGTGCGCGTGAAGTCGAGTTTGTCGTTGGCGGCAGGATCTACGCCGTCGCCGTCAAACACGGCATCGGCGATATCGGTACCGGCTGCTGCTAGCGCCACGTCGTATGTGTCGGTAGCACTGCACATGGCAAACATAAAGCCGCCATTGGCAACGTAGTCGCGAATCTTTTCTACGACGGCCAACTTGAGTTGCGTAACCTTGGCAAAGCCATGTTTGGCGGCCGTAGCTTCAAGCAGGGCTACCTGCTGAACGTACCATGGCTGCCCCGCAGCGCTGGAAAAGAACTTGCCATACTGCCCAGTAAAGTCCTCATGGTGCAGGTGCAACCAGTCGTATTCCGACAGTTTGCCGTCGAGCACTTCGTCGTCCCATAGCTTGTCATACTTCACCTCGGCATACTCCATGGCAAGCGTCACGGCATCGTCCCACGGTAAAAAGCCCGGAGGTACATAGACGGCAATCCGCGGTGCTTTTTCGAGGCGCACAACTTCGGTGTTATTGCGTTCGCTTTGCACGTCTGCGTAAACGGCTGCGGCGCTTCCACCATCCAGTTGTTCAAACCGAACGCCACGAATTCTGCACTCGGCAACAACATCCGATGCGGCATCGAGCATAAACGAACCGCCGCGGTAGTTCAGCAGCCAGTCAACGGGCAGGTCTTTCGTAAGCGCCCAATAGGCAATACCGTAGGCCTTCAGGTGATTGGTCTGCGTTAAGTCCATCGGTATCAGCAGCTTTTGGGCTACGGCCGAAACCGCATTCCAAGCCAGCATGATAGCAACGGCAGTTGTCAGCAGAACGGAACGTCGATGTTGGTTGTTCATCATGATTGCGACGAAACTAGCATCTTCGTATTTGTCATGGGTGTTCTCATTGCAACAATCATCATTCTGTCGTGGGGCGGCCATCTTGCGTGGTGCCTTGTGTACGTCGACGGTCTTGCCATCCATCATGTGTTGTTGCAGACCTTTCTGTACACCGGCTTGTTCATAACAGCCCATGATGCCATGCATGGCACGGTTCACAGCCGCAAGAGCGTCAATACTGGCATTGGCACCATCGCCTCGTGGCTGTTTGCCGGCATGTCGTATTCGCGCCTTCGCCGCAACCATTTTTTGCATCATGCCCACCCTGCTCACGACCACCTCGACCCCGACTTTCACAGCAGCAACAAACTGCTTCCGTGGTTCTTCAGTTTCCTTTGGCGCTACGCCACCGTCACTCAGATCATCTGGAATGGGGCACTGTATAACATTCTGGTTCACGCTGCCGGCGTCGGCGAGGTAAACGTCGTGCTGTACTGGATGCTTCCGGCGTTGTTGGCCAGCTTCCAGCTCTTCTTCGTGGGCACGTATCTGCCACACCGTAAGCCCCACGACCACACCATGCCGCACAACGCTCGGTCGCAACCCCGCAACCACGTCGTGGCCTTCCTAAGTTGTTACTTCTTTGGTTACCACGCCGAACACCACCTGTCTCCCGGTGCCCCTTGGTGGAAATTATGGAGAGTGAAGGATGGACGGTTGGGTCGCACGGGGACACGGGTAGCGTAGGTTTTCGTATCTTGGTGCTTTCGAAAACCTCGAGATGCTCTGATGCTAACGAAGGACGATATCGGCACAATTGCAAGCGTTTTGGGTGAGCCCGAATCGATTGGAGGCTCGGCATGGGCGTGGAACATGCGTCATGCCGAATCGGGCCGAATTTTGGCTTGTACCGTAACAACCGGTGTAGATGTTGGTGGCGGCGACGTTGCCAGCATGGTTAGTGTACACACCCACCAGGGCTATATGGAGCTGCATGGCGTTACGCATTGCCTTGCTGTGGAACCCGACGAAGTGATGTTTGTTGCACAAACAACCTCGGCTCTGTCGAGTCTGATTGTGGGCAAAACATGCACCTGTTCGGTGTTTGCCAACGTCCGCCCTAGCGTGCTCAAGCATCCGATTACCGAGCTCGACCCATCCGTGCTGATGGCGGCAATGCAGATGGCCCTAGCCGAGTCATTGTTGGAACAGTCATGACGTCGTTTGTGATAACTATCGCCAACCACACCGACCTACCGTTCGACGGCGAGGTGGACGTACGTGCCTGTGTAGAGCGAGCCCTTACGGGCGAGGGCATAACGGAGGCCGACGTTGACGTGTCGTTCATTGCCGACGACGTTATGCAGGAGGCCAACAGGACCTACCTACAGCACGATTACACGACCGATGTTCTGACGTTTCCGTATGACGATGGCGGCGAAGGAATCGAAGGTGAGATTCTGATATCGTTGGCAGTAGCGCAACAGCAGGCCAATGAGTATGGAGTAACCCTGACAAACGAAGTCTGCCGGTTGGCCGTCCACGGCGTGCTGCATTTATGCGGCTACAACGACAGTACCGACGAAGAGCGCCTTGCGATGCAACAACGAGAAGACCGATACATAGGAGTGCCTGCATGACCGATCGATACGCCGTGCAGCGGATCATGGAGATTATCTCTTTCGTGATGTCCGAGCTGCGCCAACACCGTCCCCTTAATTCCATCGACCTTGACGAACTTCAGCGCCGTGGCTACACGGAGGGAGAGATTTCGGCAGCATTTTCATGGATTCTCGAGCGAGGTACCGAGTCGAAGGAAACGGTGCCGAGTACTCGAGCAGCTAAGGATAGTTTTCGCATACTGCACGGACTGGAATCCGATTTAATATCGCCCGAGGCGTGGGGAGTATTGCTTACATATCAGGAGCTGGGCTTTTTACATGCTGCCGACGTTGAAAGTGTGTTAGATCGAGCCGTGGTAATGGGAGCCGAGCAGGGTGTTAGCGAATTCGACATCATGAATATCATTGCGGTATACCTGATGAATCAGCATGCCGATTTCGACATGGGAAGCCGCACGTTGCTCGACGGCACAGAGACGATCAACTAAGTTGATGTAACGCTATTTACAATTCGGCCTCGTAGCTCAGTTGGATAGAGCGGCGCTTTCCTAAAGCGTAGGTCGGAGGTTCGATCCCTCTCGAGGCTGCGGATACTCAAAGCTGCCCCTTGGCAGCTTTTTTGGTACTACATCTCACCAGCGGATTAGCCGAGGATTGCTGCATCCCGCACAGCGCCCCATGCAATGTCCCATGCAATGTCCCATGCAATGTCCCATGCAATGTACCATGCAATGTACCATGCAATGTCCCATGCAATGTCCCACGCAATGTCCCATGCAATGTCCCATGCAATTATCCTGGGCCACTGAAGCCAAATGCAACGCACCGGACAAATGGCCGGCGCGTTTGTGGTGATAGGATGGTGTGAATAGTCCGCCTATCTAACGGGTTTTAACCCGCATTCATTTTGGCTTCAGTAGCCACGGATTGGGCTTCGGTAGAGCAACTCGGAACCTAGTCGGCCCAGCCGTTACGAACCCCGTGGCCAATAACAGAGTCATGGTCTACTCGCGCCGGTGGCGGCACATACTGTAATTCCTCAGTGGTCTTCTCCGGCCCCTAGCTTTATGCGACCTGAATGGTGCACAGCATCGCCGTTAGAGCGACGGCGAGAACGGTTGTGTAAATACGAAGTGCCATGGCCCGATCTCCGTTGGGTGTTATCTGTTGCGGACGATTCGAAAACCAATTCGATGTGTAGATTCAGGCATGTCAGCGTCACCACCTGATCTAAAGTTTGTTTGCCACCATGTTGTAAAAGCTCCTCCACGAATCGGTATGCTCCGAAAATCAACGTAACTGCCAACGGGATCAACAATTGTGGACTGCGTTTCACTAGGGCGCCGACCGTAGACCGCTTCACCCACATTTCCCAGCACGTCATAAAGCCCCCAAGCATTAGGCTGCTTCAGGCCTACCGGCATTGGTCCCACGGGGTCTTTGTAGTCAGGTGGGCTTGCGCAGTTATGGAGATACCATGCAATAGCATCCAATGGCCTAAGTTGTTCAGGCGATAGACTCGTCGGATTTCTTGAGGTGATTCCCGGAATCGCACTGGTATCACCGGCACGAGCAACGAACTCCCATTCGGCATTCGTTGGTAGGCGATATCCGTTTGCACTTTGATTCCAAGCGATTTCCGTTCCGGTAATACTGGTGTAAGCAGGCTCGAAGCCCTCGATTTCAGAGAGCTTATTGCAATATCGCGCCATGTCTTGCGGCGTCACGCCCGTGACGGGGCCATTGACAACTTTTCTAATCGACGGATTATTGCCAATAACGCGCTCATACTGTTCTTGCGTCGTCTCTGTTGTGGCCACCCAAAGCGGCTTCGTCAGGCGCACGGATATGCGAGTAACCGGCGGCCCATCTGCCCCCGTCCCCATCACGAATTCCCCTGCCGGGGTGGGCACCATGTCGGGTCTATTGGCTGCGGGTGCCGTCACGGTAGCTTCAAACGTAATGGCTCCTACATCACTTGTGTCAACGGTTACGTCACGTTGGGCCGGCGTAAACGTCATACCCGTACGTGTAGGGCGTATGGTGTAGGTGCCACGTGGTACCGAGTCGAACGCCCATGCGCCTGTGGCATCGGTCTGCGTTGTGCGCATGGCGCTGCCTGCCGTGGTCAAGTCGATCGTTACTCCGCCTGTGGGCACGCCGGCGGCACTCGTCACGCTACCCGAAACACGCACTGGCCGTGTGGGTGTGGTGTCGGTAGGTGGTGTTGGAGTGTCGCTGCCGCAGGCGGAGAGGAATGCAAGAAGCGGAAGGAGAAGCCAATGCGAGAAACGACCCGTGCGCATCTGCACACACAAACCGCGTAGGTAATCCATGATAAGAATGCTACTAATGTGAATGACTGTTTATTCTGCAGCAATATATGGCATTAGTGCCCGCGAAGCGCCCCATGCAATTGTCCTGGGCTACCGAAGCCAAATGCAACACACCGGACAGATGTCCGGTGCGTTTGTGGTGATATGGTGGTGTGTATAGTCCGCCTATCCAACGGGTTTCAACCCGAATTCAACTGGGCCTCGGTAGGCACGGACTTTAGTCCGTGTTCCCGTATTCGGCGTCGCGCTCCCACAGCACGCCATCGTGGGAGGTGTGGACGGCTGAGAGGCGGTTATCGCGGTCGTAGGTATAGCGGTGGGTGAACTGATCTTCGCGGTTGGGCTGTCTAATGCACAAAAAATCAGTGTTGACAAGGCAATTACTTCACCGCTGATGATAAGTTGAATTAGCAAACATCCAGATATCAATCATTCACTAAGCCTATTGCATCGCGGCAAAACATCTTTGGGTTGGAGAGAATATGAATACTAACAGCTAGTATGCTCAATACACCGAGCAAGGATCTGCATATAGCAAGAACTGGCGGAATGCTATCGAGCGAAGGCAATAAACCGATCGAGTATTTGGCATCCAGTGCGGCACCAAGTACAGTGAATATATTTATAATGAAGACAATTTGCGGAACAACAACAATTCGAATGGATGTGAATCGATTCTCATCGAATGACAGCGTGGCTAAGGCTAGCCTAATGCGATATGAGAAACTGAAGCATTCAGCTGATGTGGATTTGCTATAACCAGCACCAACAACTCGCTTCGTCGCTCGAATCGAGGCAAGAACAACTATGATTCCACCAAGTATTGTCAAGCTAATCGTGGAAAACTCCGTCTCAGTCTTTACATCGGCCATGCTGCCGACAAGTCTGTAAAAGATGATTGAGAGGACTGAGATGGCGCATGCTGCAAGTCCGAAGAGAGTTCCTAGTACAACAAACATATTCTTCACATGAGATAACTTACTTTTTCCTAGTCGACATCCCGCGATGAGCTGCCTACGTTATTGCCTGAATTGCCGCTGCCGCCTGACGAATTCGCAGATGAACCAACTGCGTCGCCTGATACCCCAGAACTCTGATTTGCTACGCCTGCTGTACCGGCTGGCTTCGCTAAATCAGCTGAAATCCCCTTCTTCACGCCAGATGTGACTTCACCAACTTGCGAAGATGACTCTGACTTATTGACTAAGAAGTTCTGCAAGCTAGATGGAATAACGAAGTCTTGGTCGAACTTAAACAAACCCCACAGAGCCTCTTCATCAAAGACTTTAGAGCCAGTCAATTTCAGAGCGTCGCACACAATTGTGGTACAATTGAAAGACACCAGATCATACACATTTATTTTTCGTCCAAGATTGAGTACGTTTGGCTTGTCTGTCTCAGTTGGAGCAATCGGTTTTCCATCGTCCCACAGTTTCTGAAAGAGGGTTCGAAGTTTTGTTTCGTTTGCATCGTTAATCTGAAATGCACGTGCCTCATTCGTGTACAACTGTGTTGACAAGTATTGGCGAGCGACCGCTCCCGTAAACCTCAGAAGCACTCCATTACCAACGGCTCCACCTAAGCGTGAATCCGGATCATTATCAAGGTATCTTCCATATGAGTACAGTACGAGCCCCTCACCCGTGCCAAGAGTAATAAAGGAATGTCCTGTCTGCCTTGTCTCCGTATAAACCCGTGCTTCAAGTCCATCACGATCTACTGCCCAAATCGGAGTATTACTAGAGAACTGATACAACGTTAGACCAGGATACTCCCTCGCCAACGGATCCACACTTAAAAACCGCGCAACGCGGGGATCGTAGATGCGGAAGCCATAGTCTTGCTGATTCCCCTCCCCCTTCACTTCGTTGTCGTTTTCTTTGCCGTTGTAGCCATACCGGTGGCCATCGATGCCTGCCGCTTCGTAGCTGCGCTCGGGCATCGTCATTCCAAAGGGGTAGTAGTCGGTTAGGGTGCGCAGGTCGGCGTCGAAGACGCCGCCGCGAGGGATGAGCATGTCCGATACGGTGACGCGGACGTTGCCCAGGTGGTCGGTAGAAACCGCTCTATGGTGTTGCGCCAGCATCACGCAACATACAATGTCCATGTGATTTGACAAGGGGCAACGCGATAACTTGCGCGGGAAAGCTCGGTGCGGCATTGCCGAGTGCATATTCACCACATTTTGCTCACCCAGGACACACGTCCTGGGCTATCGAAGCCCAATGCTACGCACCGGACAAATGTCCGGCGCGATTGTGGTGATATGGTGGTGTGTATAGTCTGCCTATCTAACGGGTTCTAACCCGCATTCATTTTGGCTTCGGTTGCCACGGATTTGGCTTCGGTAGCCACGGACTTGGCTTCGGTAGCCACGGACTTTAGTCCGTGGTTCACAATAGCCAACCGTTGATGGTATAGGTATAGTCGATGCCCTTGACGGAGTCGCGGCCCATGGAGATACGGCGGAGGGGTCCGTGAGGGTAATACTCGTATTCGGCGTCGCGCTCCCACAGCACGCCATCGTGGGAGGTGTGGACGGCTGAGAGGCGGTTGTCGCGGTCGTAGGTGTAGCGGTGGGTGAACTGATCTTCGCGGTTGGGCTGGAAGCGTACTTCGGTGACCTTACCGGAGATAAGGTCGTAATCGTATTCGATGAGGAAGTTCTGTCGTTGGGTGCTACCATCCGGCAGCGACTGCACAAGCCACTCGACGTTGCCATGGGGGTCGTAGGAGTAGTACGTTACCACCTGGTCTTCGATGGTCGTAAGATTGCCATCGACGTCGGTAAGCGTCGTGGTGACGCGATTGCGGGTATGCGAAGGGCCGAAGTCAGATCTTAAAGTCATAATGGAGTTGCAGTCAGCCGACATTCTCGGAGTAAGCTGCGTCTCTCGAGAATTCACCGACCTTCATTCCTCTGAAGACAACAACTCCGGAACAACGAGGAGCCGAGAAATCTCACTATTTCCTCAGAAGCGACACTCGCTGCAATACAACTACTATCATTCATACAGCCGCTGACATCTAGGTTCAACAGGGCTGACCTGTAGCTATAACGGATCGAGTCACCGTAGAATTCCAACGCAGTTCTCATCATGACCACGTTGCCGATGTTCAGATCACGAGCAAAGGCAGGAAGGTCGGAGGGAAATATAACTACACTTTGACACCGCAAGTTAAGTGGGCTGCGAATTCCAAGCGAGGATCCATCGGCAAATCGAACGCCATAATACCTGTCAGAACCTGCATATAGAACATCGCGACTAACGACCCCGGGAACGCGTCTATAGATCGAATAGAGATACTGATCAGTACAATCATCACAATCAAGCGTCGCGCATCCAACGCCACCAGATGTTAGACAACATAGAACAATCTTTAAGTAAGAGCTGAACTTCTGTGGCATCTCTAGAGAAATATTCATCGATAGGCTTCGATGTTATCGGGAATGACAGATGGGCCGACGCCACGTCCTTGGCTATCGACTGGATAGTGCGTACGCAAGGGCAGTCCCATCTGAATTCTAATGATGTTCTCCATCCTCGAAACGATGAACTCTTCAACTTGAATATTTCGACCATTCACGAGTTCAACATCTTGCCGCGATAAACCCTTCGATGCAAGCCATGCATGAAGTAATTCATGAAAAATGGCCACCCCAGGTCGACGAACGGACCGGCCCCCCTGTTCAGGCAGTGCCTCTGTCGTGACAGGAATTGTGATCAGCCCCCCAGACCCGTTAGGAATGTGGTCAAAGAGATAGGGTTCTCTCAAGTAGTCATCCTTGTTTTCCTTCTTGTTAATATACTCAAGAAAGTACGCGGCTGCTGGGTTCGTTATCAAAAACTGGGACATACTACCACGCTTAAAAATAAAATCATACGGTGAGGACTGCAGTGAATTCAACACCAGACTTCCAAATGGCGTCTGTCCTTCTGCGTTTAGAGCGGCGTCCACCTGTGATAGAAGCCCGCCAATTTCGCTGGGATTAGCCTTTACACCGGATCCATCGAACCAGCCACCGTTACGATACGTGTATGTATCAGTTGTATGCCAGAATAGAAAGCCAGACGTCTGTTCGACCCGGATCGAGTCACCAAAGATATCAGCAGCAACGATAGGATTGCTTTGAAAGGTACCCGATGGGGTGAGTCCCACCACGGGTCTCGGATCCAAATTCCACCGTCTAGCCGCCCGTGGATCATACTCCCAGTATTCTGCGGTGTAGTGGTTTCCTTCACCTGCGATCTCATCCACACGCTCCTGTGTATTGTAGCCATAACGGTAGTCTGCTGATGAAAGCGTCCGCCCGGGCATCGTCATGCCAAAGGGGTAGTAGTCGGTTAGGGTGCGCAGGTCGGCGTCGAAGACGCCGCTGCCGCGAGGGATGAGCATGTCCGATACGGTGGCGCGGACGTTGCCCAGGTGGTCGGCAGAAACCGCTCTATGTTGTGGCGCCAGCATCACGCAACATACAATGTCCATGTGGTTTGACAAGGGGCAACGCGACAACGTGCGCAAACGTCTGCCCAGGACACACGTCCCGGGCGACCGAAGCCAGATCCAACGCACCGGACAGATGTCTGGCGCGTTTTGGGTTCTCGGGTGGTGTGTATAGCCCTCCCAATCTAACGGGTTTTAACCCGCATTCGTTTTGGCTTCAGTAGCCACGGATTTGGATTCGGTAGCCACGGACTTTAGTCCGTGGTTCACAATAGCCAACCGTTGATGGTATAGGTATAGTCGATGCCCTTGACGGAGTCGCGGCCCATGGAGATACGGCGGAGGGGTCCGTGAGGGTAATACTCGTATTCGGCGTCGCGCTCCCACAGCACGCCATCGTGGGAGGTGTGGACGGCTGAGAGGCGGTTATCGCGGTCGTAGGTATAGCGGTGAACAGTATGAGCTTGCAGTTGTTGACAAGTCCGAGCCCTCTATATCGTTAATCGAGCAACGCCAGGACCATCAGACGGCTTATCTTGTAATTGGCACTAACACGCGAATATAGATATTGTCATTGCCATCAATTACAAGAAACTCATCAATTCCACAATTATGTGTTGCTGAATTCTTTACAAGAAATAGCCAGAATCGACGCTGTCGTATCTCCATGGACTCGAGTCCTTTATAATAGATAGGTTTGTATTTATGTCGGAAGTAATAATCCTCCACCCAGACTGTGTCTCTCTCACGGTTCAGCAGGTCTTGCATTAACGACCTAAAGAAACCGCTGTCAGTGACATCTGGACTACGATACAACATGTTTCTCACGAAACACTGAAACATACTGGGTGTACAGAAGTGGTATCCGATCGTTGTTAGACACTTCTGGTAGCCTCCTGCACCGTTACTAATAGGCGTGGTATCTGCCACACACCTAGGCACGAGAAGTAGTCCATTTCTCCTATCACTTATGTCGGTTCTTATATCTACAAATCGTAATACTATAGGATCTGATATTTCGATGGTGTCGACAAAGACTACGTCTCGCGAAGGTAAGACACACTGCTCCTGTGCACCTCCATAGACATAGGATAAGAGGGACATCAAGACAATCGCACAAGTACGTATCACTTGGGGTTCGACGTATTTTTAACTGATCCGCGAATGAAGTCTTCAGGCTCTCGACCAGATGGATGAACTGAAACCATAGGAATCTTACGACCAGGTGTCTTAACGCGGTCTCCATGTGGAACATCTTTCGCACCTCCTATCCTGGCATTCTGCAGAATCTTGGTAACGTATCCGACTGTGATCTCGAAGTCGTCGGGATTATTAGGATCTCTGTCATCACCAGATTTAAGAAGCCCCTTCCACCAGTGACCAGCACCAACGAGTGTGTGACCCAACTCGTGTGCTGGATTATTACGTCTTATTGCCTCATCGCTGTTTGCAATTGTCGCAACACTAATCCCACCACTGGGTCCGGATTCAACGTATCCGTGTTGCCATGCGGGTAAGTCCTTAACTAACAACATGTTGCCTTCTCCAGACCTGTCTTTGCTGAATGCCACGTCACGTGCCGATTCGCTTGCGTGTTCTTTGACAGTAAGATCAAACTTGATCTCATACTCCTTTGCGTTAGATCCTTCACCGACAACATACTTGAACTTGCCGTTCTGTCCATTCCAATGATCAACACCAAGCTTTGCCATTTCGGCATCACAACCACCTTTAACGATGTGATACGTCGCTTTAATCGTTATCGTCTTTGTACGGTGATTTATAAATACCGCATAATCTCTGCCGTCGAAGTCGACGTATAGCACAGGTTTGTTTGCTGCGAAGTTATACGGGCTCATTCCGGGGTACTTCGCCATGAGTGGGTCTAATGACAACCACCTACCCACTCTTGGGTCGTAGATACGTGCGCCGTAGTCGAGAGAGTTCCCCTCCCCCTTCACTTCGTTGTCGTTTTCTTTGCCGTTGTAGCCGTACCGGTGGCTATTGATGCCTGCCGCTTCGTAGCTGCGTTCGGGCATCGTCATGCCAAAGGGGTAGTAGTCGGTTAGGGTGCGCAGGTCGGCGTCGAAGACGCCGCTGCCGCGAGGGATGAGCATGTCCGATACGGTGGCGCGGACGTTGCCCAGGTGGTCCGTAAGCTCGTAGCCGCGCTGGCGTAACTCGCGTGTGTAGAGCGTGTTGTAATGCGCCAAGGTGTCGGTCGCGACGGCGGTATGCAGTGCCCCTTTGTAGGAGACACCCAGACGAGAGCTGCCATAGATGGGGGTTTCTTGGCGCTCGGCGTAGGTTTCGCCGGATGCACGTTTGAAGATGCCCATGACGTTGCCCTGGGCGTCGCGGATGTAATACGTGCGGGTGGGGCTGGATGATGTATCGGAGGCGTAGTGGTCTTTGATGACGCGGTTGCACTTCGGCCCCGGCCTCTGGTCGGAACCAGCTCTGGTGGTGAGGTAGGCCAGCTTCATGATTTCTGCGCCGCCGCCGGTGAGCTTTACGATGCGATCGATCTTGTTGTAGGGCGTCCACGAGATGCCGCCCGTTTGGATGTTTTCGGAAACGTCTTGGGTGAGGTTGCCGGTGTAACGATTACTAATGGCCATCTCGACAGGTCGGTCCGGTAGCCGCTTTGTGATTAGAACTCCGATAGTCGACATAGGTTCGCAACATAGCACAACCTATTCAATGAACAATGCTCATCATCTTTTGCGAGACGCTCATACAGGACATACGCATAAACGCGTGACAGCTGACAACCTCGCGCACTGTTTTGTAGTTATAACCGCGTTATTTTCTCTTAGTCCTCGATGAGCATCACTTACTTGCAGCCTCTGGTTAGTATGCAAGGTAGGACAGGAAAAGTCATCTGAGCTATAAAACTTGTAAGCCTGGCAACTCTATCACTCTTTTCAAACGAGTTAGCACTCCATGATCCAGGGTAGTAGTTAACAACTGCCTCATAAAGAAGTCCTCGAGAAGCGGAGCTTACTAGTATACGACTGGGTCTAGTGTGCGACGTACCCGCATACAGCGTGTCATGCATTACAACGCCCACATACAGCTCGCGGAGGTACTGACGAAAGGGCCTCTGTGTCTGTCCTAAACTAATACGAACGTCATCTGCTTGCAATACACCATTCAGCCTCACAGAAAGCACGCCCGACATCCTGCAGTGATCTATTGGCTCAAGTATGTTCGTATCACGTTTGGGTAGATTGGCTCTAAAAACTGGATTACCCGCAGAATCGACCATGCGCAACCTCTTCATGGTCATAGAATCAGACAGCTGCATATACAGTCGAATCTCGTACTCGATGAATGACGAGTACATAAAGTCGCTGTAATTCAACATGATTGTGTCGCAGCACGGCAACGAGTCCAGGCAGTTCGTTTCATCGCGCACAGCGCTCTCTTTAACTGACGAAGGCAACGCAACTGTAGAGACGACCATCACCAACAGCGTTAAAGCCATTCCTATTCGCAGTTTTCGAAATACCAGTCTGAACACACGCATCACTCACCTGTGTGGCGGGGCAGTTCCACCGAGGAACTGAGGTGATACAACACCATTAATACTCGTCGTTCCGACACGGTAGATAGAGCGAATCCTTGTCTCGAATTGCTCAGCCATCGCGTTGGTTTCAGTGATTCCCCGTGTTGCACCCCACGCGTAACCGCCCAATTCATGCAAATGGTGAAGACCACGTTCATATCGTGGAGCAGGGATGGTCGTAGTTAGCAACGTAATACCAGTCCGATTATCAACTGTTCGTGATATAGTAACCGGGTTGTTAGCCGTAAAAATGAGAGACATGGGTCTCCCATCCAATTGCATTGAATTCGCGAAAGTTGCGCCGCTTAGTCCACGTGTGGCCAAACTACCTTCATATCCTCGTGGTGCAACTTCGGCAACACTGTATGCGTCGTTAAACGGAACATCCTTTCCTGTACCGATAGATAGCGTATGAAAATCACTTGAATTAGCCATGGACGACAGCCTGTCAATTACTTCTAGTTGAACTTCATTATATAGACTTCTATCTAGATCTTCGGATACTAATAGCTTAGAATAGGCAGCCATTGACTCTCTTGTACGGGAATCAAACGAGAACGGATTCGGAGCGGCTTCATTAAATATTCGATCGAGCCCTTCTTGCGAATAAGCTTGGCCATCTGCATTGAAATACGACGAGTCACCCTTGGGATCTACCATTACGTTCGGATTAAGACTAAAGGCACTATAACCAGACGTTGCAGGTTGTATCACTGGATCCAAATTCCACCGTCTAGCCGCCCGTGGATCATACTCCCAGTACTCTGCGGTGTAGTGCTTTCCTTCACCTGCGATCTCATCCACACGCTCTTGCGTGTTGTAGCCGTACCGGTAGTCTTCAGATGAAAGCGTCCGCCCAGGCATCGTCATGCCAATGGGGTAGTAGTCGGTTAGGGTGCGCAGGTCGGCGTCGAAGACGCCGCTGCCGCGAGGGATGAGCATGTCCGATACGGTGGCGCGGACGTTGCCCAGGTGGTCCGTAAGCTCGTAGCCGCGCTGGCGTAACTCGCGTGTGTAGAGCGTGTTGTAATGCGCCAAGGTGTCGGTCGCGACGGCGGTATGCAGTGCCCCTTTGTAGGAGACACCCAGACGAGAGCTGCCATAGATGGGGGTTTCTTGGCGCTCGGCGTAGGTTTCGCCGGATGCACGTTTGCAGATGCCCATGACGTTGCCCTGGGCATCGCGGATGTAGAAGGTGCGGGTTGTTAAACTTAATGTGTCGGTGGTGGCAAAGTGGTCTTTGATGACTCGGTTGCCGCTAAGGGCCTGGGTAGTCACGCCGGAGGAGTCTGCGTCCAACCAATGGATTCTATGCGTGCTGGTACTTGACATCGCCTCGCAACATAGCACTTTTGGTTCGGTTGGCAAGTGGCAAGTGTCTGTAGACATGTATATCTGGTGCCGCATTCCCAGCCGTTACTGAGCTCGTAATCCTTCTTCTCGTGTGAGACCAAAGCTACAAATTGCTAGCGACTCTGGCCACAAACAACTTTGTTACAAACAAACCAGAATTCACCATCTTTGTCCGCGTGTTGTTGGACCCGTTCTGCGCCAAGTTCTTGGGCTCTACGAGTAACAATTGTATCTTCAGCATCTCCATCATGACAAACTGATGCACAGTCATATTTCTTCAGCACATCATCTCTCATCAGCTCAATTTGGCTGTAGTCCGTGCTTCTGTACAGGCATGACAATGTAGAAACTGAATCGGAATCGCGAGTATAGTACTCAGACACCCAAGAGAGCGCATCTCCACCTTCATAGAGGACAAAGAGCCACTGCGTATCCTGAACATGCCGGAAGAACACTCTCGACTGGCCACCGCCTTCCGGCGTTGTCAACACGACAACCTGGGATGTCTGACTGTGAACTTGTTGTGGCGACGATGCCTTTTCTTGTGTCACAGTTTGTGCGTCCAAATAATACGCTTCGATAGAAGCACTCATGCAATCAACCCGACTGTACTCCTGTGGTATGAGTCGAGCGAGTGTCTTGCAGAGGCTAACTGACTCGCTTCCACTAAGAGAAGAGGTAAGTGTGTTTCGAGTTTTTCGAATTGCATCAATGCTCACGGTATCGCCATAATGTCGGAACATAATGGGCAGTACATGACACAACCCTCCATCGTCCGTGGTGCGCGAATCTGGCTTCAATGGCATGTCAGAATGTGCTGAGCCGATACTACAGGCAAGCGGAAGTAAAAGTAGACTGAGAATCAACGTCGACAGCATAACGCATCTTTTCGAGATTACTAGATTCAAGATATCAATCCTGTACGAAAGCCTGTGGGCGATTGTCTTCATCTACTCTGACGACCCAGCTGTATTCTTTGCCTCTTCGTTGCGAACCGGCCTTCCCCAGCTATGTTTATCGGTCGCACGTTTCCATTCACGAATGACCTCACGCCCGGTCTGTGGGGCATGTATAACCTCGAACTCCAACACAGACTCTCCCCCCTTACGTATCGAGTTGCGAGTCTGACCGGTTGCTATCATAACGTGATTAGGGCTAAACACTAAGTCCCCTTCTTGAACCAGACTCATATCGTTTCCAACGACTGCCGTCGGTTTGTCACCTCTAGCCTTCTCGTCAAGTAACGACTTCATGGCATTCGCGCTAATCACACCCATATTGGGTATCTTCTTTAACTTATCAGCATTGAACGCCAATCTCGCCAATCCTGAACAGTCGATTCCACAGTCCTTGGTATTAAACAATGCTTGAAATTTTGCGACATCGGTCAATTCCAGCTTACACTCGTTGGCGGCTGACGAACCAAACGACAGGAAACTCCACTTGACTCTGTCAATGCGCACCGAACTCATTGCTGAGCTTGGGTAGCCTATAAATGCTAGGTAAGACGCCTTGGGCATCCACACGGGATAGCCACCCTTCATCGCCGGCTTCTTTCCGCCAAACTCATAGGGCGTGCCTATGTATTCAGAAGCCTTGGCTACAACAGCTTCTGGCTCCAACCCATCCAAGTCAATCGCCTGTATTGGCGTATTTCCTGCAAACTGATACGGTGTGTACCAAGGATAATCAGGCGCCAGCGGATCCACACTCAAGAACCGCGCAACGCGGTGATCGTAGATGCGGAATCCATAGTCTTGCTGGTTCCCCTCCCCCTTCACTTCGTTGTCGTTTTCTTTGCCGTTGTAGCCGTACCGGTGGCTATTGATGCCTGCCGCTTCGTAGCTGCGTTCGGGCATCGTCATGCCAAAGGGGTAGTAGTCGGTTAGGGTGCGCAGGTCGGCGTCGAAGACGCCGCTGCCGCGAGGGATGAGCATGTCCGATACGGTGGCGCGGACGTTGCCCAGGTGGTCGGCAGAAACCGCTCTATGTTGTGGCGCCAGCATCACGCAACATACAATGTCCATGTGGTTTGACAAGGGGCAACGAGATTACTTGCGCGGGCAAGCTCGGTGCGACATTGCCGAGTGCCCACTCTTCACATTATTCAATCCAAGCCAAATGCAACGCACCGGACAGATGTCTGGCTACTCCTGCTCCAATCATCTCGATTGTATAGCTGGACACTCATGCAATTGCCGATAGTAGCGATGCACCGTGTTCCGGCTGATCTTCAGACGCCGTGAAGCCTCTTTGATGCCCACCGACTGGAGAAAGAGCTGAACCAGTTGTTTGTACATGTTGCTTGGGATGCTTCTGCCTGCCATGCGGACTCCAGATAGGAAATCCACAAAGAAGCAACAAGCGACGCGAATGCGAACCTAGGGGGTCAGCATGTGCCAGAATGGCATACCTGACAATGGACCGAAGGGGGGGGGTATGCTCAGCTACAGGGGGTAGCATGCTCCGGAACAGGGGCGGGGGCAGTATATACCGAATTCTACATCGGGGTAAACGCGTTTATCGAATTGGCTGACAAGTGCTTTTGTAGTTGAGCGGTTCGCTCTATTCTATAGCGTTGCACCTACGAAGCACATAGGGCGCAAATTCATGCAGGCATGACTCGAACGGCTGACTGGCCACTAAGGACATCCAGCATTTGGATCGCGTCTGTAATATACAATCGGGCGTTGATGCAGCGGAAAATTTCCAATCCAGAGTTGGTCAGGCTCAGCAAACTTGTAGAATAGTATTTTAACAAAGCGACCATGCTCCGAGATAGAGATGGTCCATGAATCTGAAACGTATTTATACCTATAAATCGTATCACCGATAGAGCCAAATACAACAATGCTATCGTTTAAGAAATGCGCGGATCCATAAGTCTCATATTCACTTGATAACTGCCGAGCACCTGCGCACCAGAAACCCAACAATCGGCTAGGTTGAGGTTCTACCTTGCGACCGTGGGAGCAATACTGGCCGCCTAAAAACAAGGAATATAATAGGAGAATGATCATGGGGTTGTAGTAGGCTGCGTGGATTCATCTTGTTGATACCTGTTTGTTAGACGTCCTAGTTTGGCCTTCCCTCTACTGTCAAACTGCAGTCGATCAAGTCCAAGCGCGTCAATATCCGACTGCAAGACCTTACGTTTTTCTGGGTCCAAGGTCCCACCAGTCTGCCCGGCTTGCGCATTCGGATCGTATTGAAACTCTGGATCAACAAGGAACCCTCTTGCAGCCATAATTCCCGGCTGGCCTTGGCCTCTCTGATCATGATTGGGCGGATGACCCTGCACGTTGGGTTCAGGCCATAGCCCCCAGCCATGTCCCATTTCATGTGACTCCGTTGTGGAACCCGTGAGAATGTTGCTCAGTAGGAAGTATCCATCATTGCCACCAAATCTGAACCAAGATATACCGCGTCTATTTCGTTCACCAACTCGTATGTAGTTATTCTTTATGTCTGAATTTCGTGATATTTGAGCCTCGGTAATTCTCGGTTTATACGTCCCTCTGATTTCGAACACCACTGCATATGACACGCCATCTATATTTACTCGATGAGCGCCTTCATTCCACATCCGCTGTACATCAGCAGCCGTTTGCAGTGCCAGTGCCTGACTTGCTCCACTACCATAGAACACCATGTTGGCTTTTACAGTTATTGTCTGAGATCTTCGATTAATCGTCACCTCAGCAGACTTGCCAGTTGGGTCGTTATGGAGAACAGGACTGTTGTTAAATGCCGTGTAAGGGGAAGCTTCTGGGTACTTCTCAAACAGAGGATCCACACTCAACCACCTACCCACTCTTGGGTCGTAGATACGTGCGCCGTAGTCGAGAGAGTTCCCCTCCCCCTTCACTTCGTTGTCGTTTTCTTTGCCGTTGTAGCCGTACCGGTGGCTATTGATGCCTGCCGCTTCGTAGCTGCGTTCGGGCATCGTCATGCCAAAGGGGTAGTAGTCGGTTAGGGTGCGCAGGTCGGCGTCGAAGACGCCGCTGCCGCGAGGGATGAGCATGTCCGATACGGTGGCGCGGACGTTGCCCAGGTGGTCGGCAGAAACCGCTCTATGTTGTGGCGCCAGCATCACGCAACATACAATGTCCATGTGGTTTGACAAGGGGCAACGCGATAACTTGCGCGGGAAAGCTCGGTGCGGCATTGCCGAGTGCATATTCACCACATTTTGCTCACCCAGGACACACGTCCTGGGCTATCGAAGCCAAATGCAACGCACCGGACTGATGTCTGGATATTCCTACTCCAATCATCTCGTTAGTGTGGCAGGACACGCATGCAGTTGCCGATAGTAGCTACGCACCGTGTTCCGGCTGATCTTCAGACGCCGTGAAGTCTCATTGACGCCCACCGACTGGAGAAAGAGCTGAACCAGTTGTTTGTACGTGTTGCTTGGGATGCTTCTGCCTGCCATGCGGACTCCAGATAGGAAATCCACAAAGAAGCAACAAGCGACGCGAATGCGAACCTAGGGGGTCAGCATGTGCCAGAATGGCATACCCGGTAATGCCCCGAAGCGGGGGGCAGTATGCTCCGGTACGGGGGGCAGTATGCTCCGGAACAGGGGGGTCAGTATGCTCTGAAATCTACAAAGTACCATCAAACTCGCCATTTGATCTATTTAGTCGACCTTCTATCCTCCGTATACTCAGCAACATCAAGACATGTCGTTTTCGAGGAACCGCCACTATGGTGGTGCACGACAAAGCTCATGGTACCTGCAGATTTCATGAACGTATCTTTGGGCGAAGCGAACCGAGCGCTCAAATCAGTACAAATCAAAGTCATCCTACGACTAACTTCAGTAGAATCAGACTCGTCGATGGAGACGAATTCAAGACTGATTTCGTCTTTGCTATAGGGAGACTTGGTCGTATATAGAATAACACCAGTATCACTAAGGCTGTAGAAAAGTGGCACAATGGCACTGTCTCTAAAGTTGCGGCCCACAAACTTCATACGCGTGGCGACGTACAGATGAAAGCCGATAAACGACAGTCCAGAAAGCAAAATGGCAATAATAATGACATTTTTGACGAGACTCCTCAATTGCGCCTACTCCTGTTCTCGGTTAATTCGTTCACGACGACTATCGTAGTTAGCCTTTAGACTTGGGCTAAGACGACTTGGACTCAGCGGTCCAGTACTAGCTGTCGGACTAAAAGGCATCGATGGAATATTTCGGAGGAATCCGACGAGCCCAATTGCAAACGGGAGGTCGGTATGCGACTCTACGCCCCCTGTCAATGGAACTACACTCTCGGGCACGATATAATTTATTGTGTGAGGAGCTTCATCCGAATACGTCTGCACTCCCCCACCAGCATACACAACTCTGTCATTCTCGTGCACAATCTGTATCATTCTGTGGACACCTTCCTTCCCCTCAGGATCCTCACGTCCGAAGTTCTTTGCGGGCGTCGACAGACCGACAACATTTACAGAGATTCTAAAGATCTCGAACAGTATCTGAGCCGCCTGAATCGCAACATTACCACCGTGACTATATCCAATGATGCTTATAGGCTCTTTATTCGTAATTCTTCCAGCAGCTAGAAGTGCATTCCTCGTATCAATGATATGGAACACAAGTTGTCGGGCAGCTACAGTGCGTGTTGCTTGCGAATTATTGATCGGAGAATGCCACCTAAACAGCAGATCGTGGGCCGTGTTGCCAGCGATCCTCTTCAACTGATCACGGTTCTCATTTGAGATGTTCAGGCCACCTGCCTGTTGAGTTGTACCGTGCACAAAAAAGGCCTCGGCTCCATCGAGATCAATTGCCTGAATTGGAGTATTCGACGCAAACTGATAAACAGTCAGCATCGCGTAATCCTTTGCCAGCGGATCCACACTCAAAAACCGCGCAACGCGGGGATCGTAGATGCGGAAGCCATAGTCTTGCTGGTTCCCCTCCCCCATCACTTTGTTGTCGTTTTCTTTGCCATTGTAGCAGTAACGATAGCCGGCGGTCGATGTCGAACGCTGGTCCATGATCATCCCAAAGGGGTAGTAGTCTATCTGCTTTGCAACGGTTGCAAGATACACATTTGCGCTTGGTTTTTCATCAACGTCATGTCTGGAAACGCTGTTCTGTGTTGCGTTTTACGGAAACCCGCGCAGCGTCCCATGCAATGTCCCATGCAATGTCCCATGCAATGTCCCATGCAATGTCCCATGCAAAGTCCCATGCAATGTCCCATGCAATGTCCCATGCAATGTCCCATGCAATGTCCCAT
>VFQQ010001418.1_pt1 | contig 33485 bp, 31 predicted proteins | sample 3512341 | NCBI WGS metagenome assembly VFQQ01 (sample SAMN10412373, study PRJNA504923) | tailings metagenome | isolation source: Relicate 2 Philex TSF1 revegetated site | place: Philippines: Tuba, Benguet | collected 2017-08-29 | reverse complement strand
ATGCCTCCATTATTGTTAACGGGACTGCAAAGATAGATGTAGCAGATATATTTGCAAATTTTTTTGTAAAAAAAAGGGGCTAATTTTGTTAGCCCCTTTTAAATGAGATATTTAATTTCTAGTATTCCCACAAGTCATGTTCCATCTCAAACAATTGCTGCTTGATGCGTTCGCCTTCTAAAACAGCAGCTAAGCCATTGTCTTTAAATTCGGCATACTCTTTAATGTACATGTCGTGTTGGTTCGATTCTTTAATGATGTAACTATAGAACATGCGCTGTTCAAACCAATCATCAAAAGTTAAACGTGCAGCATCATTCTGACGGTTGAACACCTCGTAGTTAACCAAGAAATGTCTTAAATCAGTTTCTCCTGAACCATCTTTTGCATGGTATTTTAAAACGCACAAATCTTGTTCGGCAATATCTACACCCTTAACACGTAAAACGTATCTAGGGGCAATAGAAATTATCCTAACATACATTGTAGAGTGCTTTTTATCAAAAATCCAGTCTTCAACGATTCTGTACTTTTTGATACGCTCTTCAGCTCTAAACTGATCAACCAATGTATCAAGTTTGGTAATGGTTGGGTCGTTTGGATCTATTGGTGTTTCCTGAAACGATGTATCAGTACCCAACGCCATAAACTCTTCAATAGAAAGTTGAGAAGTTAATGAATCATTTCTGTAAGGTATAAGTTTACCCTCTGTTACAGCATTATATAAAATAATGCTTAACGGATTTTTAGGCCACGCCATTGGTTGGTTTTGTTTTTCTCTAACATCAACCATTCTTACTACACGTTTAGCCCACATTACATCAGCTTCGCGTAAATAAGGCCAAGGCACTACGCGGCGTTCTGTAACAGCCTGTCTGTTGTATATGAAATCATCATATACACCTTGAGCCAACAAATTTGTTGTAGCTGTTATAACGAATACAAATACAAAAATTAACCTTCTCATATGTTTAAATTTATTGAACATCTATTGTTAAAGAGGTAGGCAATGGAACTAAACCAACTGGTCCATTAGCTCTAATATCTGTTAAGATAATTTTATCGCCTGCTCTTACATTATTAAATGCAGCTTTAATTTGACCGGTAATTGCTTGTCCGTTTCCTAAGAACAATTGCGCATCACCACGTTTAGGAACAAAAATGATTTTGTAACTAACCGGCGTATAACTTATACCATCAAATGGAAAATCTTTTAATGCAGCATATACAAAAGCAGCACTTTTAATCTGAGCCGGTGTATAAACACCATTTGCTTCAATTGCACCCAACATTGGCGTAGGTTTAGGTACATTTTTAATACGGTAAACCTGCTCACCCATTTTCTTAACACCATCAGGTGTTTTTACCGAAACAGATATTTTTAATTCTCTTGCGGCATTGTTTAACGGCACATTAAGGTTATAAGTTCCGGCTTGACCGGCATTTGAAAGTGTTCCAATATCGCTGCTAACAGAAACTTGTGTAGCAGAATAACCAGGAACCGATACTGAAATTGGGTTTTCAATACCTCGGTAAATTACATTCATCTTTGTAGCTGAAACAACCGCTAATGGTTTAACAACAAAATATGAACCTTCTGCTTCAAAAGTTTTACTGGTACCATCTAATTGCTTTTGAGTAATAACAGCTTTGTATTTTTTCTCACCTTCGCCACTTGCAGTAATTTCGTATTTACCTATACCACCCTCAACTCTTACCGGAGATCCGGATACACTTAGGTCGAATGTAGAACGTGAACTTGAAGCTGCCAGGAAGATGTCGGCAGAATACTTACCACCAGCGGTAATATAGGTACCATTGTTTGGAATAATTTTAGCTTCAAATTGGTCAACTACTACGTTAACTTTGGTTAAAGACTTTCTTAACTCTTCCAATACTTGCGCTTCGGTGTTTTTAACATCATTCTCGATTTTAGTTAAAAGCGTAACAACCGCGGCAACAGGAGAATGTTCAAACATTTCAGATTCCCAAGTTTGTTTAGAATTAGGGCTTGTTTCGGTGTTCAAATCACTTTTGATGTTATTTTTTCCAGATGAATCAACTTCGGCAATCATTTTATCGCGCCATTCGTTAATTTTTCCTTTCAGTTCTGCACCTTTACCTTGCACAATTAACAAATTAGCATGTTTTTCAATATTACTTGCTTCAGCAATTTCTGCTTCCGGATCACCATCTTTACGTCCACCCGCGCCAACTATTAAAGTTTCCTTTAATTCTTTAAGATAAACCAAGGCTTCATCTGCAATTTTAGATACTTTTTCAGCTCTATCACGTGCATCTTTACCTTTGGCATCAGATGGATTATTTTCTACATAATCATTAATTGCCTTTAAGATATCTTGATTCTTTTTATCAATATTCTCACCAGCTTTTACCATACTCACCTCTACCAGGTGAAAGGCTTTAAGAATCTCAGCTGATACGTTTAGCGCTAACAATGCAGTTAACACCAAATACATCATGTTGATCATCTTTTGCCTTACGGATACTTTACCTCCTGCCATTTCGTGTAATTAAATTATATGGTTAATAATTATCTGTTAACGCTCATAGCAGCAAGCATGTTGCCATAAACATTGTTTAATGAAGTTAAGTTTTTGTTTAACTTATCCATTTCGCCTTTAAATTGTTCGGCATGTGCAGTTGTATCATTTAGTGAAGTAACAACTTTAGATAAACCACCAACAAACTCGTTGATAGATTTTAAGTGGTTGTTAGATTCAGCAATTTCTAACTCATAAATTGAATTTAATGAAGATAAGTTCTTAGTCATTTTTTCAATTTGTGCACCATATTCTTTAGAACCTTCAGATGCTGCAACTAAACCTTCCATTGCATTTACTGCTTTAGAATATTGGTCGTTAATACCGGTTAATGATTGTGCAGCTTGTTGTACATTTTTAGTATAACTTTCTGTTGCAACAGCAGCAGTAGATAAATCTTTTAAGCCGGTTACGTTATCGCTTAAAGTTCTTAAGCCATTACCTAAACTATTAATTAAATCAGGACCAATTTTTGCGTCCTCCATCATTTTATCTAATTCTTGAGTTAAAGAACCTGATTTTTTAACCGATTTTTTGTCTTTTGATTCTAAACCTGCTAATTCAGGATATACTAAAGTCCAATCCGGCTCTTGATGAGGTGGTTCGAAAGCAGAAACAAAGAAAATTGCAGCTTCGGTTAACAGACCTACCATAAGCATTACGTCTGCACCTTTCCAGTGTAAAATTTTAAATAAAGCACCAACAATAACGATTGCTGCACCAATTCCATAGGCCTTTGCCATGAAGGATTTAAATCCTTTGCTTTCTAAAAAACTGTTTTTCATTTTGTGTTGAATTAATTGTTTGTTGTTTTAAATAGTTGTTAAGTTATTTTGTTTAAAGTTATTTTCTATCGCGGTTAGAGCGACCAACATAGCTAATTACACATCTAAAGCCAGTGTAAGAATTTGCGCTGTCTTGATACTCATAAGTACGTTCACCACACTTAATATAGTGAGAAATATCTTTCCATGATCCACCTCTAATTACCTTACGTTTTAAGGTTTCAGGATCTTCAGGCTTAGCATCATACTGGTAATCCGGGTTTAAATCATGCGAAAATAAGTTTCCTCCTGTTTCGTAGGCAGTACGTGTCCATTCTGCTACGTTACCGGCCATGTCATACAAACCAAAATCGTTAGGGAAATAAGATGCTACACGAATTGGGTAAACACCACCGTCTGCTCCATAATCACCGCGACCAGGTTTAAAGTTTGCTAAAGAACAGCCTTTTGTATTTCTTACATAAGGACCACCCCAAGGGTACTGGGCTTGATCGCGGCCACCACGAGAGGCATATTCCCACTCGTATTCTGTAGGAAGTCTAAAATCGGTTACCGTGTTTTCTTGGATATTACCATAATAACCATTTAGCAAAGTCGACCTCCAGTGGCAAAAAGCATTAGCTTGCGACCAATTTACACCAACCAATGGATAATCGTCGTATTTTGGGTGCCAGAAATACACTTTAGTTAAAGGTTCGTTGTATGAATATGTAAAATCTTTCATAAACACCAAGGTGTCAGGATAGATTTCAACTTCTTCCCATTTTCTAAATTTATCTCTGGAAATTTTATAGCGATCTTGGCGGTGTAATTTAGCTGCAGCGCGCAAATCAATGTACTCGTAACGATATTTGATTTTTCTAACATCAAATTGTTTCATACGGTAGTATGATTCAGCTTTGCTGTAGAACATATCGTCTATTTCACCACCTTTAAGGTCTTCCTTATCCACCTTCATGCGGTAATTTAAACCATGTTCATCGGTTTCTTCGCCGGTAATCGGGTCGGTAATTGTAAACCAATACTTATCGCCTAATTTTTCGCGCATGATAGAATCTATCACTGCATCAACAAACTGGCGGTATTCGTTATTGGTAATTTCAGTTTCATCCATAAAGAATGCTGAAAAAGTTACCTGTTTGTTAGGTGCAATCATTGCATTAGGCACATCTTGTTCGTTTGAACCAATGTGAATTGTACCTGATGGTATGTAAACGGTACCAAAATGCTGAGGGTGAAACCATGCTTTTCTACCCGGCGTGCCGGTAAGCTCTCCCCTGTCGCTGCTAAGTCCGCAACCTGTCAATGCACCTGCAATTAAGGTCAGTATAAACCATTTAATTTGCTTCATTTTTCGGTTTTTTTTTAATATCTTTAATATCGCAAAATTATTTATTGTTTACAAAAAAGCAAGTTTTTGTAAATTTTATCTAAAATTTTATTGTACTAACGTGTAAATGTGGATAATTATTACATAAAACGTGGAGTTAATCTCGGAACGATTATTTTTTGTTTCGGTGTGGTCTTAATTCCAAAGCAATACCTAACCATTATTTCGTGCGAACCAGAGCTATAATTTAACATACGAGTGGTGGTTAAATCATAAGAATAGCCAACCGATAGATTAAAAGGGAAGTCATATCCAACTAGTACTGCCGCAGCATCCATAGGCCTCCAGGTTAATCCACCTCTAATATTTTGGTTCCATATTACCATACAGTTAACATCTGCTTGAATTTTAGCAGGATCTTTTTTAACCAACAAATTTGGTTGTAGGGTTAATTCGCTGCTTAAAACATATTCGGCACCTGTCATAAAATAGTAGTGCAATTGGTTGTTGTACTTGCTGTATTGCCCGTATTGCACTTCTGCTTGGTTTAAGTGAGTAGCAGAAATACCTGCATAGAAGTTATCGAAAACACTTAATTGAGGCAATGTGTAATACATACCAAAATTTAAATCTAATGCACCACCACTAATATCAGAAGGTGGAATAAGTGGATCGTTAGGGTCTATGGCTCTTAATTCACTTGCTCTAAGGGTTTTTTGTTGGTATCCAACCGTAATACCTGTAGATAACACGCCTTGGTTAGAAAAGGTATGGCGATAAGAAACAGAAGGCAAAATAGAAGTAGTGTTTTCAAAACCAAGTTCATCTCTAGAAAAAATAAGGCCAAAGCCAAATTTATCACCAATACGGGTGTTTAATGAACCTACTAAGTTAGTTGGTGTTAAACCACGGGCAACAGGTTGACCGCCCGGACCCTTGGCCTCTTGTCCGCCACCAAAACCAACCCATTGGTTTCTGTTTATTAATGTAGCGCAAATTTTTTCAGGGTCACCTGCAAATCCTGGGTTCAACCACAACTTATTATGCATAAACTGTGTAAAATGTGGGTCTTGTTGAGCCCATATTTTATTGGCAGTTACGGCAATTGCAATTGCAACAATTAGTTTAATGTATTTGTGTTTCATTAAATATGATGTAAGGTTTTGAAAAAACAATAATACAGATTTACACAAACAATGCAAACACCTAAAGCAACTAATTACATAAATGGCTAATAGTTAGCCTATTATTAATTACTCTTTAGCATCTATAAATTTGTCGATGGCCATAACCATTGAGGGTGCGGCAGGTGTAGGCGCTTGAATATTAACTTCCAGCTTTGCTTCGATTATGGCTTTAATGGTGGTTGCGCCAAAACCGGCAATTTTCTTGTGTTTTTGTTCAAATTCCGGGAAGTTTTCGAAAAGGCTTCGAATATCGGCCGGACTAAAAAACGCGATGATGTCGTAGTTTACATGCGTTAAATCTGATAAATCGGCCGAACGAATTTTATAAAAGAACCCTTCTTTTAGTACGATTTTATTCTTTTTGCAAAATTTTTCAATATCGTTTTTGCGCCAATCGCTGCAAGCAAAAAGGTACTTATCTTTAGAATGTAACTTTATTAACGGCAGCAATTCTATTTCGTTGCCTTTGCCTACAAATACTTTACGTTTTCTAACTTGAATATACTTAGATAAGTAGTTAGATATGCTTTCGTTTACGCAGAAATACTTCATTTCAATAGGCATTTCAACACGCATTTCATTGCATATCCTAAAAAAATGATCTACCGAATTTCTAGAGTTTAAAATAATGGCAGTATAATCAAGTATATTAATTTTTTGCTGCCTAAATTCTTTTGCGCTGCAAGGTTCAACGTTTATAAACGGCCTAAAATCTACTTTTATACCATGTTTTTTTGCTAAATCAAACCAAGGCGATTTTTCCGACTCAGGGGCAGGCTGAGATACTAAAAGACTTTTATATTTTGCGTTTTTCAAGCTTGTAGATGTTTTATCAATAATTTAAATGTTATAAGCCAGGGAACAATTTCCAGGCCGCAAAGATATATAAATATGTAAATGATTGAATACTGTTGTAAACCAATTGCCGAAATAAAGTTTTTTACCAACCTAAATACCACACTGCTAATAATTACAATACCCGCTGCAATTAATGAAATGTGTTTTACTTGCATGCCCTGGCTATATGAATAAATTAACAAAACAGGTATAATTATAAAACCGGTTAAATTGTTTACAGAAATGGTGTTTATAATTAAAATTCTTGCCATATCTTCCAGCTTAGCTATGGCCGATACTACTTTTATTATCAAAAATTTTGAAATATAAATTACATGTATGTAACTAAAAATCTGAACAAAACTTTGCAGGTTTAACTCAATGGCAATAAACTGTTTGTTTTCTAAGTAAATAACTGCAAAAAGGGCAATGGCTGCACTAAATACCAAGTACAACAATACGTTTATTACAATTATTGCCGATTCGCGGGCACTTGTGTTTATTGTAAAATTATTTATTTGATACGTATCGGAAAGTATTTGGTCGAAAATTTTAACATTGGTTAACCGGGCAGCAATAATTAAAACAACCATTAGTACCATTAGCCAGAATTTCCAGTTGTATCCGGTACTCGGACGTAATTTTATTTGCTTAACACCAGGCACTGAACGATTGTATGTTTTTTGGTTTGATATTACCTTTGTTCCTTTTATTTGCTCGTGAATAAAAAAATAGGTACGCAACAATGTTGGATTTCGCAACGTATCTAACAATGTATATTTCTTGCTTATTTGTAACTGACTATCATGCAAAGAGTCTGCATCAAACGCCACCATACCGGTATCATTAAGCAAAACCGAATCGGCATTTTGTGCAAATGCATTTGCATGCAACAAGCTTACAATTAAAAAAATGGCTATATATGGTATTGTTTTTAGCAATGTGGGTTCAAAACTAAGTTAAAAGTAATTGATATAACCAAAATGAATTTTTGCCTGGTTAAAATTAACCGATTGGCCTCCTAAAAAACCTAATGCATAATAAATAGAAAAAACACCTGAGGCTGCTTGCAGGTTAAGCCCTGCACCCAAGCCATGATAGGTGGCAAAATCACCTTTTCTAAGGTTAGCATTTTCTGCTTTTGCTATGTTGTAAAATAACATCATGTTTGTATTTGTTGCGGCTAGGTATCTTAGTTCTGTATTATAAATAGCATAAGTGCTTGCAAAAATAGCCTGTTCATCAAAACCACGTAAAGTTTTTAATCCACCTATTCTGTACATATCGTTAATAAATAATACAGGTGCTTGCACCACGGCTGCATTAACCTGTTGGTGCCAAACCCAATTCTTATAAATATTTAAAAACAATGCGCCTTGAACCGATGCTTTAAATTGCAAGGCATTAAGTTGCAACCTGTCGTACAAGCCAAACTCGTTATTATTTTGATTAAACCGCATTGTGCTAATTAGGTTGTTTTTAACAATGGTACGAGTACCAATGGCAGCATTGGTTATCAAAGTAAATCCTTTTGATGGATTAGGTGCATAGTTTAATTTGCTAAGTTTTATTGCCATACCATATAAGCGATTAATGGCATCGTTGTAAGCGGGCAATTGCTGCGATTGTCTTATCAAAGTGGTATCGGTGGTAATAGCAAAAACATTTTGCTGCTCGTAATAAAATTTTACGTGGTTAACACCACCCAATAAATATTGCACACCAATTTGATTGGTTAAATCGGCAAATAGTGTATCAAAACGCAATAATTTAAACTGATAATCTAATCCAATGTTTGAACCCAAAAAGTACGGCCATACAAAATTTAAATCCAGATCTTGCGAGCCATTTAAAAAACTTCTGAAGTTAAATCCAAAATATTTACCGGTACCTAATAGATTCTGAAGTTGCAGATTGGCTTCGCCTGTAAATACCAATTTATTGTTTAATGCACTATTAGGAGCTAAACCAATAATGGCATTAAACACGTTGGCATTTCGGTTATTTAAAAAAAAGTAAGGTTTGGCTTTATTTCCATAAAAATAAACTGCAGGAGTTGAAGCTGTTTGCAAGTAAGGTAACTCCGATAACCGGGAATTTGCCTGGTTAAGCAACTGCTCGTTATAAGGCAAACCCGGTTTAATACTTAAAAACCGTTGTAAAAAAACCGTTTTTACAATTGCTGTTCCGCTATAACCGGGTGTATCAAAAACAAATAATTTTCCTTTGCTAATGGTTAAAAATAAGCTTACCGAATCGCCGCTTACACTTGCCGAATCGGTAGTAATAGATGCAAACGGATAGCCGTTTTGTTGGTAAAAATTAAGCGTTTGAGTAACTGAATTGGCAAACTTGGTTTTACTGTAAACTCCTGCTTTAAGGCTGTTAAATGACCGTTCGGCCAATAGCAAATCGTTGTTAGCAAAAGACGTAACTGCGTAAAATGAAAACAACCTACCCGGGTTTATAACAATATTTATGGTATCAGACAATAACGAATCGATGTAAACCAAAGGCATAAAGTAACCATGTTCATTTAGTTTTACAATTTGCAACTTTATTACACTATCAAGGCTTTCATTGCCGGGAATAATTACACTTTCAAAAGTTTTTTTTTCATGACTTGGCTTGGGCTCAAAACGTACATTTACAAGGGTTTGAGCCCATGCAATATCTGTAAAACACATAACTGCTAATGCAAAAAACCAACGCATATATTGAAAACGCAAGAAAAACAAACCAAATTGCAACACAAAAAAAACTTTGTCGGGCATATACATTCATATACCTTTTTGCAAGCAAGCATGTAATTATTGCAACTTTTATTTTAGCACAACTTTAAAATACAAGGAGGCCATTGTAAATGCTATGGTTAAAGAGATTTTGCTAAGAAAAGATTACCTGCATAACAAGCAAATTAAAACCGTTTATTTGGGTGGCGGCACTCCAAGTTTGTTAAGCGAAATAGAATTAAATAAAATTTTTGAAGCCTTACACCAAAATTTCGACTTATCTAACTTGCAAGAGGTAACTTTAGAAGCAAATCCCGATGACATTTCTGCCTCATTTATTCATGTTATAAAAAACACACCGGTTAACCGTTTTAGTTTAGGTGTACAAAGTTTTTTCGATGAGGATTTAAAATGGATGAACCGGGCACATAATGCCACAGAAGCAGAAGCTTGCATTAAACAATTGCAAGATGCCGGTTTTAATATTTTAACCATTGATTTAATTTATGGTTTACCCACGCTTACTCAGCAAAAATGGGAAAAAAACCTAGCAATGCTTGCTGCTTTAAAACTGCCTCATTTTAGCAGTTATTGCTTAACGGTTGAACCCAAAACTGCTCTTGATAAACTTATTAAAAAGCACAAATATGCCGCACCGGATGAAGCCATTGCTTCATTGCAATTTGAGCATTTAATGCTTTGGGCAATGCAAAATAATTACCAACATTACGAAATTAGTAACTTTGCAACTCCAAATAACTACGCCATACACAATACCAATTATTGGAAAGGCCAGCATTATTTGGGTATTGGCCCATCGGCCCATAGTTATAATGGTTTTAGCAGAAGCTGGAATGTGGCAAATAACCAATTTTACATAAAAGGCATAGATAACAATTTGCCGCAAATTGAAACAGAAACTTTAACCCCAAATGATTGTTTTAACGAGTATATTATGACAAGTTTACGCACCATGTGGGGAGCAGATTTAAACCATATTGCCAAAACTTTTGGGGAAAATGCATTAACCCAATTGTTGCAAAAAGCCTCAAATCCAAATAAGGTAGGTTTATTGCAGGTTGGTTCAAGCCAAATGGTTTTAACTGCAAAAGGCAAACTTTTTGCCGATGCCATTGCTGCCGACTTGTTTTTATAAATAAGCATAAAAACCAGGTGATTAATACAAAAACAGCCAGATTTTTAATTGTACCAATAATTTTCACTTTTAGTACTAAAGGGCAAAACAAATATCCGTTTAGCATATACGCCAATGGTGGTTATGGTATAACCCACTTCGATGCAAATACGCCATTTAATGGCATGGGGAATATTGGCTTAAAAATTCATTTAGGAAACGGCTTATCTGTTTTTGGTGGAGCGGCCGGACAAGCATTTATGAAGTTAAGTTCGTACCCAAAACACCCACAAGTGCGCAAGTACTATAGTGAACTTATTGGTGGCGAAATTGGCTTAATGTATGCCATAAACTTAGGTAATAACTGGGTATTAGAGCCAGGCATATTTTACCAGCAAAACACGTTTAGCATTAGAGGAAACAATACCAATTATGCTTTTTTTAGCACCAAAAACTACAAAAAAGTGCATTACTTAAGACCTCGCATGCATGTTGTTGGTGCGTTGGTTCAAGCAAGAAAAAAACTTACTCGAGCATGGGACATACAAATGGGATTTCAGTTTTTCAGGTATCAGGTCGACTACTTAGATATATTGCAAGTGCCTAACACTGCAAAAGACATGTACACTGCATTTTATTTAGGCTTAAACTACCGACTAGGAACACCAACTTTTAAAGGCCCAAAATCGCGAAGCAAAGGCGGCAATGGCGCCATTGGTTGTCCTAAATTTTAAAGCGGATCTACATCGGCAAAAACCAGGCAGTTTTTATATTCTTTTTGAACCAACAACTGCTGCATGTTAATATAAATCTGCTCTTTTATTTTAGTAAGTCCGGTTTCTTTGCGATCTATTTTTATTAGAATTTCTTTAATAAACAAATTGCGAATTCTGCCCACATGCGGACTCTCCGGCCCAAGGGCAACAACACCCGCAATGATAGCTAAATTATTTTTAAGCCATAATGCTGCCTGTTCTGTGGTTTTGTAATCGCGGTGCTTAACCGTTATTTTAATTAACCTGCTGTATGGTGGATACATAAATTTAAACCGCTGGTTTAATTCTAACTCATACAAGCCATTGTAGTTATTATCTAGGGCATACTGTAACACATAGCTGTTTGGTAAATTGGTTTGAACCAACACTTTTCCTTGTTTATCTCGCCTACCGGTGCGACCGGCAAATTGTTGTATAAGTTGAAAAGCCCTTTCGTTTGCTCTAAAATCGGGGAAAAACAACAATTGATCGGCATTGATAATGGCAGCTAAGGTAACTTTGCCAAAATCTAATCCTTTACTAATCATTTGCGTGCCAACCAACACATCAAATTTATGATTTTCAAAATCGGTTATAATTTGCTCGTGTCCGAATTTACTTTTTGCAGTATCTGTATCTAACCTGGTAACCCTAATATTTGGAAAAAGCGCGTTTAGCTCATCTTCAATTTTTTCGGTTCCAAAACCTTTAAATTTTAGCAAATGCGAATCGCAGGCATTGCAGTTGGTGGGGACTTTTTGCAAATAACCGCAATAATGGCATTTAAGCGAATCAATGCTTTTATGGTAAGTTAATGCAATATCGCAATTCTTGCAGCGGGGAGTCCAATGGCAGGTTTCGCATTCTAATACCGGTGCATATCCCCTCCTATTCTGAAAAATTATTACTTGTTCGTTTTGGGCAATTGTATCTTTAATAAGCGTAAAAAGCTTTCCCGAAAAATAATTGCCAACCAACGTTTTTACACGTTGCTCTTCGGCTAAATCTGCTGTTTCTATAATGGGTATGGTACTTTGCGCATACCGCGTAAGCATGTTAACCAATCCAAACTTACCATTATTGGCATTAAAATAAGTTTCGAAAGAAGGTGTAGCCGAACCCAATAAGCAATTTGCGCCGTGCATATGTGCTAAATATATTGCAGCATCTCTTGCGTGGTAACGTGGTGCAGGGTCTGATTGTTTGTAGGCAGATTCATGCTCTTCATCTACAATTACCAAACCCAATTGCTGAAAAGGTAAAAAAAGTGATGACCGGGCGCCTATAACCATATTGATTTCGCCTTGTAATACTTTTTGCCAAATCTCTACCCTTTCGTTATTAGAGTATTTGCTATGAAAAGCAATACAAGTTGTGCCAAAATACTTTTTAATTCTATGAATTATTTGCGATGTTAATGCAATTTCCGGCAACAACAACAGCACTTGTTTTCCTGCCGCAAGCGTATCTTTAATTAAATTAACGTATACATGGGTTTTACCACTTCCGGTAACACCATGCAGCAGTACCGGTTTATTGTTGTTAAACAAAGATTTAATTTTATCGTATGCTGCAAATTGCTCGGCATTTAACTCAAAGCTATCTTCCGGTGTTTGTTCAATTTTTATACGATCTACCGTTGTAGTATAAATGTCAAATACCCCTTTTTTAGATAAGGAATTTAAAGGTGCAGCCGTTACATTGGCCGTTTGTAATAACAATTGTCTGCTTATTAACTTTTCTGCGTGTTGCAAGTGCAAGTAAGCCATTACCAATTGCAATTGTTTGGGTTGTTTTTCTAGCGCATTAAACAAGGCATGTAAAGCTTCATCCGATTGAAACTTATCGGTAAGTTTAACGCATGTAATGGTTTTAGGCGAATACGTTTCTTCCAGATTTTCGTTAAATAAAATTAGGCCTTTAGCATGCATGCTTTTTATAATGGGCAGCACTGTTTTTACTTGTAAAATCTCAATTATATCATCAATCGACAATTCATTTTTAAGCTGTAAAGCCTCAATAATTAAATATTCGCGGTCGTCTATTTCTTCTGTTTGCCAATTGGTCTGCGGATTTAATATAATTTGCGTTTTACTCTGCAATTTAAAAGCCGTAGGCAATGCAATATTCATTACATCGCCCATGCTGCATAAGTAATAATCGGCCATCCATTTCCAAAACGCCAATTGCTTTTGGCCAATTACCGGCTGATGGTCGAGTATATTCAACACAAATTTTGCTTCGTATGCTTTTGGTGGAGTGTGGTGTACTTCTATTACCAATGCCGCATAAATTTTTTTTGAACCAAACTGCACAGCTACACGCATTCCGGGCGTAACCGTTTGTTCGGCATCGGTTGGCAAGCGATACGTATATAGCTTGTTTAAATGTAGCGGCAATACAACGTTAACAAATGTGGCTAAAGCAGTTTCCAAGGCAAATAATAAAGGGTTAAAAATGCCCATTTGTTCAATTTTGCACAATAACGAAATTTACACATTTTTTTATAACCCTGTATATGTGAGCGTTAAAATATTTAATAGTACTATGCATTGCATAATACCAATTTAAACTTAGTTTTGTGCAGTAATTGGTACTATATGGATTTAGACAACACAAAAGCCCAAATGAAAAAAGGCATACTGGAATATTGCATTTTAAGCATACTTAGCGATGGTGCTTATTACGTTAGCGACATTGCCGAGCAGCTTAAAAAAGCAGAATTGCTTGTAGTAGAAGGCACGTTATACCCCTTATTAAACCGTTTAAAAAACGATGAACTTTTATTATACCATTGGCAAGAAAGCAAAAGTGGTCCGCCAAGAAAATATTACGCATTAACCCCACAAGGTCAGGCATTTTTAAACGAACTAAAAAAAACTTGGGAAGAGCTGGTAAAGTCGGTTCAAACCATAACAAATAAACACAACGCATAAACGAATTAAAACACATACATATGAAAAAAGTAATTCAAATAAACCTTGCCGGCATTATTTTTAATATAGAAGAGGCCGCATACGAAAAGCTACATGGCTATATAAACAGGTTAAAAATTAGCTTTAACAATAACGAGGAAGTGGTTAGCGATATACAGCACAGAATGGCAGAGTTATTTAATGAGCGAATTGCAAACGACAGAACCATTTTTATTAAACATGTGGATGAGATTATAGCTTTAATGGGCGATGTAGAAAACATAAACGAAAGCACTCATCAAAAAGCATTTCAAGAAACAGAAAACCCAATAAAGACAAAAAAACTAAGACGAAATCCATTTGACGAAAGCTTAGGCGGTGTTTGCAGTGGTATTGCTTCGTTTTGGGGAATTGATCCGGTTATGGTTAGGATACTTTTTGTAGTATCGGTTATTGTATATGGTACAGGTATATTATTTTACATTTTACTTTGGATAATTGTTCCTAAAGCTACCGGTGAAGAAGCAGAAGCAATGCAAATGCAGAAACAGCAGCAAGCTAAAAAATTATTTCGCGACCCCGATAACAGGTTAATTGGCGGTGTTAGCACCGGCTTAGCAAACTACTTTGGGTTAGATAGTGTTTGGATTAGGTTGGCTTTTGTAGCATCGATATTTTTATTTGGAACAGGATTTTGGTTATACATTGTATTATGGATTATTATTCCTAAAGCTGTTACTGCTGCCGATAAACTGCTTATGCGTGGCATAAATCCATCGGTAAAAAACTTAACCGACCAATACCATAATACCGGTAATAATGCAACACTTAGAAGCAAAGGCATTAAAAAAACAGAAAAAGTTGTTTCGTCGGCATTTAAACTGTTTGCCGGCTTTGTGTCGTTTGTAATATTTGTTGTAATTGTAAGCATAAGTGTGGCACTGTTAGCTTTTTATTTAGGTGTTGGAAACATAGAATGGCTAACTTATTTATTAAATATTACATTAAACACACCTGCCTTAATGTGGAGTGTAAAACTAGGCGTTTTATTTACCATAATAACACCATTAATTGCGCTTTTACTGGTGCTACTAAAACTTACTTTTAACTTAAAAACACCATTTAAAACATGGCTGATTGCATTAACTTTTTTGTTTATAACAGGTTTTGGATTGCTGCTGTATGCGGGCATTGCGTTTGCAGGCGAAATAAGTTATGAAGGCAGTAAGAAAACCATTATACCAATAGAAGCAAAAGACACATTAATGGTATATGGCATTGAAGACAAATCGGTAGCAAACGAAAATAATAAATTTACCATTAGTAGCGACGAAAGCGAGTTAACTTTTTACAACAAAGGGGTAATTGTTAACAACAACCGGTTATTTTTAGAAATTAGCAGCTTTACCATTAGCGAGCTACCAACAGGTAAAAAACCACAGTTAAAAGTAACGCTTAAAGCCAGTGGAAAAAACCAGCAATCGGCCAACGACAATATAAAGCAAATTGTGTTTGAACCTACAATTGAAGGTAATAATATTTTTATTCCCCATTTTTTAAGTATTGCACCCGAAGGGCCCTTTAGGTGGCAGGAAGTAAAAATTGACCTACAGGTACCCGAAGGTTTTGTTTTAGTATTTGACGAATCTGCAAAAGAAATAATTGACGACAGTAAAATGGATCAAGCAGATGGAAAAGTATATAAGCTAAAAAACAATGAACTAATTTGCTTGGATTGCACCGGTAACCAAACCATTTCTGAGGAAGTAAACATTAATGCAGGCCCGATTAAAATAGAAGTAAAAGAAAAAAACAACAACAATGAAAGTGTAAATATTCGCATAAACGACGAAGAACCGGTAAAAACAACTGTTACAACCAAAACCGACACCAAAAAAGGAACAAAAACTACCATAGAAGAAACCAAAGCCGGGCCGGTATTGATAAAAAAGAAGAAAGTAGAAAAGTTAGAAACTGTTGAATAGCAAAAAGAAGCAGCCATTTTTTGGCTGCTTCTTTGTTAAGTTGCCGCTTACATAGCCATTTTTTTAATGGTAAACCTCCGCTGCCGCGTGAAACGCAGTTCAGCGGAGCTAATCCTTTCGCGTGGTAAGTATTATACTATTATATTTGATTCGCGTAAACACGTCAATCCAAGTAATACCAACACTAATTATTATTTAGTTCATACTAATCAATACAATTACATTAGTGGATGGAAAAGTATTAACCTACTAAAAGATGCCGAAGGCATCACAGATTTATAGAAAGAAATGTGCGGAAGAATGTTCGACCCCTAAGGGGTCGCATATTTTACCTCATCAATTTTTTATAAATCTTAAATCCCTCCGGGATTCCGTTCACGCGGACGTGCCGTTCGTGTGCAGCAATGCTATTAATGCAAATTTTGTTTGCGTGGTTTACTAATATTATAATTATACTCTACCATTTCTGATTTTTAAAAATAGAAGATGGAAAATCATATTTTATTACCACAACAATAGTAAACTGGGTTGATGTATTTACACGTGAGTGTTTTGTAAGACAATTTTAAGTATTTCCAGAAAAGTAAAGGTTTATATTTTTACTCATACGCTATTCTGCCCAACCATCCTATTATCACATAAACGGTACCCCGAAAAGTCGGGGCAGACGGCCCTCATAAATGGAAAAAGAAAAAAGTAGAAAAATTAGAACCTGCTGAATAGCAAAAAGAAGCAGCCATTTTTTGGCTGCTTCTTTGTTTAGTTACCACTTACATAGGCATTTTTTTAATGGTAAACATGCTTTAATATGTGATTTTTAACACTTTTGGCAATAAAAAATTTGAAATTTATTGTCGATTTATATATTTGCCATTAGGTACTAAACAATTATGGTAAGTAAAAAGAAAAAAATAAGGCTTGAGTTTGACATTAGAACATCGCCGGGATTGCTGTATAGCTATATCTCTAACCCTAGTGGTTTATCGCAGTGGTTTTGCCACGATGTGGATGTAAAAAACCATAGTTATATATTTAAATGGGACGATCATGGCGACCAAAGCATAGCAGAATTAATTAAGGCAGTACCCAACAAATACGTTAAATTTAGATGGGATTATGCCAACGATGACGAGTTTTTTGAGTTTGAAATTGTACACGACGAAATAACAAACGACACTGCGTTGGTTATAATAGATTTTATTGAACCTGAAGACGAAAAAAACACTGCCCAATTATGGGAAAACCAAGTACACGAGTTAAAAATGTTACTGGGCGGATAAACAATTAACGCTCGTTTAACTTTGGCAACAATTCTCCCCTTGCATTAACATATAAGTTAACACCATTTATAATTACATCGGCAATGCCGTTATCAAAATTGCCAACAAAATCAAATTCAAAAGGCACTACAATTCTTCCGGTAATATCTATTGCGCCCCAGCGTTTGTTACGTTTTATCGGGCAAATTCCATTGTTAAAAACACCCGCATCTTCAAACTGATAATTATAAATTACGGTTCCTTTATTATCTATAAAACCCCATTTACCTTGCATACTAACAGCGCAACGGTTATCGCCAAATGGTTTAACAGCATCGTAAGTTGGTGGTATAACCACCTCGCCCTTTGTGTTAATAAATCCTACTTTATTATTTAGCTCAACAGCGGCCAAACCATTGCTAAACATGCGTGCAAATTCATAAATAGGTTTAACCACTTGCATACCTTGCTGGTTAATAAAACCAAATTTGCCATTACTATTTACAACTGCCAACCCATCGCTAAACTCACTAATATTATTAAAAATCGGTTCGGTTATAATTTTCCCGCTACTATCAATTAGTCCAAAGCGCTCTCCTTTCATATACCGCGCCGGATAATTGTTAAAATCATCACAGTCGTCAAAATCAAAACCCGTAATGGCTTCGCCCTTCTTGTTAATATAGGCAAACTTGTAAGTTAAATTACTAATATCTGCGCCAAATCGCTGACGGGTTTCAATAACTTTTTTACTAATGCGTGCAACACCCTTGTAAAACGAACCAGCATCGTAAACATCTGCACCCAAGGTTATAGCCACTTTACCGTTTGAGTCTAGGTAATAGCGTTTAAATTTGTAATCCATTACGGGTACCAAACCTTCGTTAAATGTACCAATATATTGGTATAAACCCGTATCGATTATGCGTTTTTCTTTTGTATTTATTAAACAAGGCATGCGGTTAAGCGCCACCATGGCATAGCCTTTATTAAACGGTTGTGCCAAATCGTATTTAAAATCTATAACCATTTTGCCTTCTTCGTTCATGTATCCCCATTTACGCTTTTTTTCAACCGGAAATAACCTTTGTGCCATTACTGTTTGAACCAACAATAGCGATGCAATAATTGCTAACCATCTCATGCAGCAAACATACGTTAACGTTTACAAACACCATGCAAAAGATTTCTACATACTGTATAATTTAATATTGTAACATTGCAACAGTGAATATTACGTTGGTTCAAACAGGAAAAACGCATTTTGACTTTGTTAAAACAGGATTTGGCATGTATGCCGAACGGATGAAACATTACTGCAACTTTAATTATATTGAAATAACACAGCAGCAAAAACAAAAAACCAATAATACAGAAGTAACTAAAAAATTTGAAGCCGAGCTGCAACTAAAACATATTAAACCAACCGATTTTTTAATTTTATTAGACGATAAAGGTCTGGAATACGCATCGCCGGAGTTTAGCAGAAAGCTTGAAAAATGGCTGCAACAACACAGCAAAATTGTATTTTTAATTGGCGGGGCTTATGGTTTTGACGGCAGTGTTTACCAACGTGCCAATGCACAATTGTCGTTGTCTAAATTTACGTTCTCACATCAATTGGTTAAACTAATTTTTGCAGAACAGCTATACCGTGCTTTTACCATTATAAAAAACTTGCCTTACCACCACGAGTAATATGAATTGGAAAAACTTTTGGGAAAATACCGGTAAACAAACCCATACCATGGGGCAAGTGGGAAGGATAGTAGATGGCAAACCCATTTCTGAAAGGCTTATAACAGCAATTGCAAACGATATATGTCAGAAGTTAAATATTAATAAAAACAGCAGCATATTGGATGTTTGTTGCGGGAATGGAATTATTACACATAAAATAGCAACTACATGCCACCAAATTACAGGTATTGATTTTAGTGAAGATTTAATTGCCATTGCAAACCAAGGTAAAAGCAAAAATGAAAACTATATAGTTGCAGATGCACAAAATTTTTCGATTAACCAACAATTTGATGCCGCATACATCTACTTCTCGTTTCAGTACTTTGATAGCAACACAGCAGCTAAAAACGTTCTTAAATGCTGTTTACAACATGTAAAACCCGGTGGCAAAATGCTTATTGCCGATACGCCCGACTTAACACGCTGGTTTAATTTTTACCGAACCCCTTTACAATTAATTTTCTGGTTAAAGCAAAGCATGTTAGGGCAAAATACCATGGGAAAATTTTGGCACCCCAAAAAGCTGGTAAATTTATGTAAAGCATTAGGTGCCGATGCAACCATAGTAAAACAACAAACCTGGCAACCCTATAACCATTACCGTTTTGATTTAATAGCAACAAAAAAGCCCAACTAAATTAGCCGGGCTTTTTGTTATAACTAAAACGTTATTAATTAGAATCTAAAACCTAAACGAACACCACCGGCAGTTACACCGAATAAATCGAATGAGCTAGAAGTACCGGTTTTAGTAGTAGTTGTTGTTCCACCGGTAGTTGTAGAATTTTCACCTTCGCCGGTTGAGCTAAGGCCAAAAATACCTAAACCAAACTCACCACCAACAAATACACCATCGGTAATGTAGTAATCAGCACCCATAAATGCGCTAACACCTAAACCAAAAGTGCTACCGGCTTTGTTAGTTGCTTTGTTATCTTTTGCAACACCAGCCCAAGCACCAGGAGCTCCACCTAAAGCATTGGTGTACTCGGTTGTAAGTGCACCACCTAAGTTAAGGTTTAATTGTGCACCATAGTAAGGCGATAATTTGTCGGTACCGGCAAAGTGCATTTCTATACCTGGAGCAATACCTAAGTTAAAACCCGATGAAGTTTTTCTTTCAACATCGATTTTAGTACCTGCTACGTCTACGGTTTCTTTGTCGGTGTTAGAAGAGCTACCTAAGCTTAAACGTGCACGAATAGCCATGTTGTCGGCAATAAAATAACGGAAACGCAATTCAGGAACAGTGTAGTTAAAAGAATTTAAACCTGCACCTGTAAAGCTAACCTCAGCGGTTTTGTCGCCAGCACCTGGCTTTTGTGCGTAAGCAAATGCACCAGCAAATGCAAACGCGGCTAATAATAATGTCTTTTTCATTTTTGTGTAAATTTTATTACAACACAAATGTAAGCTGACTTTTACCCAAAAAGTCAAGTTTTAACCTTAAATATTTGTGTGGATATGTGGATAAGCCCAATTTATTAAGCTATGTAGCTCATTTTCAACACAACTAATTTCATGTGATTTTAATCATGTTTTAGCAAAAATGGGTTCAAAACAACCCCATTACATCATTTACTTCTATGTATGTAATGGCAAAGTAAGCTGCAATGGTTATTAAACTAAACAAAATATACTCGCCTAATGGGGTGTACTTTTTAATATCAATGCCTTGTGTTTTGCAATAAATTACCAACATAACTTTTTCTACCAAGTACGCAATAACCGTGGCATAAGCTATACCTATAATGCCCCAAATATTTAAAAACCAAAAAGCCAAAGTTACATTAATGATTAGGTAGTTAGACGAAACCAAATAGAATATGCGGTTTTTCATCATGCCCATAATTACCGTTTGCGGAAACAACATTCGACTAACAATTAGCAGCAAGTACACATTAAATATTTTATAGCCTTCAACCAAATTTGCATTATAGGCATACATAAAAAAGTATTTACTTAAAAACATAAATAAAACCGTTCCGGGAAAGAGCCAACGCATTAAGCGCCTATTGGCATTTTTTAACTTTTCAAGTCCCAACTCAAAATTTCCTTCTTTGTTTAAATTGGCAATTTCACCACTGTATATATTACTAAGGCTATTTGCTAAAATTAAAAATATGGGCAATTCTTTAGATGCATAGCGGTATATGGCAAACTCTTCGTCGGAAAATTTATACTGAACCAAAAAACTGTTGATATACTCCATACTGCCCGCCAAAAAAATAGAGAACATAAAAGGAGTAACCTTTTTCATAAAATCTAAAATTAAACGCGTATGCACCGTAACCGAAGCATATTTCATTAACAAAACAATGGTATAATTAAATTTTAGCATGCTTAAAACCAACCAAAGGTTAATGGCCAGGTTTAGCGTATTACGCATAAACAATGGAACACACAACAAAATAATTTGCAATGCAAATGTTACAGTTCCCCAAATTAACAAACTTTTATACTTACCCTTTAAATAAAAAATATAATCGGTTAAGTAACTGGGTGTATTAAAAAACACAACCACAGCAAACATTTGGTATAAATCTACATCTACCCCACGCGAGTATCCAACAACGTATGTTACAATTCCTGCCACCAGCGAGAAAGCAGTTAACAACACAAATGCATTAAACAAAATACGCTTTTGCGTTTCTGAATCGGATGCATTGTAGTACGGTATTAATGTGTTACAAATACTCGATACCCAAAACCAAGTAACACTGCCACTTATTAGCAATAAACCTTCGTACCTGCTAATAATTAATGTACCATACTCTGGCAAAAACCTGTAGTATGCAATTTTAGCCAACAGAATACTTATCAGAAAAAAGCTGCCAAAACGCAGAAACTGATAAAATTGCAAGCTATTGTACTTGGTTAGTTTAACTTTATTTAAAACGGCCAACATTACTTAATCTTTGTATAGTTTAAACGTATGCTATTTCCAATAACAACCACATCGCTTAGTGCCATGCTTAATGCACCAAGCATTGGGTGTAAAAAACCGGCTGCGGCCAATGGAATACATAAAACATTATAAAAAAATGCCCAAAATAAATTTTGTTTAATGGTAGTGTAAGTTTGTTTACTAATTATATGTGCAGCTTTTAATGCTTTTATATCTTGCTGCATTAATATAATATCGGCACTTTGACGCGCAATATCTGTTGCAGCACTAAACGATATGCCGGCATTTACTTTGCTTAAAGCCGGAGCATCGTTAATACCATCGCCTAACATAGCTACTTTTTGATTGCTTGTTAAAACACCAACTATTTCACTTTTTTGCTGCGGCAATTGTCTACCAAAAAACTTACTTACTCCTAATAATTTAGCTACTTTTTCTACTTTGGTTTCATCATCGCCACTTAATAAAATGGTTGATATTGCCAGTTTATTAAAATAACGTACGGCTTCATCTGCACCAGGTTTTATTTCGTCTTCTAATTCAAACCATGCAACCGGTTGTTGGTTCAACCATAATACCAAACCTTTGTAGGTATTTGTTTGGTCTGAACCTAATTTTACTTCGCTTCCATTAGGCAATTTGGCTTGTAAACCAATGCCTTTTTCTTCTTTAAAATCGGCAAATTTTATAGCATTCATATGCCATTTTTTTTGCTTTTGTGTAATAGATTTAGCAATTGGATGATTAGACAATAACTCTAAATTGTAAATGATATTTTTTAATTCAGCTTCATTACCTTGTATTGTATGAAACGACTTAACAGAAAAATCGCCGGTTGTTAATGTACCGGTTTTATCAAAAACTATGGTATTTACTTTGGCAAACTCTTCTAAAGTGCTGCCACCTTTAATTAAAATTCCGTTTCGGGCAGCTTTACCAATGCCAACCACAACAGCTGTAGGTGTAGCTAAACCCATGGCGCACGGACAAGAAATTACCAATACAGCAACAGCGCGAAGCATAGATTCGGCGCTTGACAAATTCAACCCCCAATAACTTACAATAAACGTTATTAGCGAAATACCTATAACAACCGGCACAAAAACAGCACTTATTTTATCGCCCAATTGCTGCACCTTTGGCCTTTTACTTTGGGCATTTTTTACCAACCTGATAATACCAGCCAATACCGTTTGATCGATGGTTTTTGTAACCTTAACTACTAAATTACCATCGGTTAAAAGAGTACCCGAAAACACTTCGGAATATTTTTCTTTTTCGGCCGGAATGGCTTCGCCTGTAAGCATACTTTCATTTACAAATCCACTGCCCTCCTCTACTACACCATCAGCCGGAATGGCATCGCCGGTATTAATTTGCAACAAATCATTTAATTGTAATAACGACACATCAACTGTTTCAATAGATTTATTACCATTTATTGTAACAATTCGCTTGGCTGTTTTTGCTTGCAATGCACTTAAAGCAGCAATGGCATTGGTTGTTTTTTTTACCGCTTTTTTCTCAATTAAATTACCTAATAGTACAAAAGTAATAATGGTAGCGCCGGTTTCATAAAACAAATACTGATGCGCTGCATGTTCATCGGCATAAAAAAATGTTCCGTAAACACTATAAAACAAGGCCGATGAAGCACCCATGAAAATTAACACATCCATATTAGGAACGCCACCTTTTAGGCTGGCCAATGCGCTTTTGCCAAAAAACCACAAGCCTGTGCCATAAACAGGAATCGACAATAGCAACTGCACCCAAGGCAAATGCAACACATGCCAAGAAACAAACATGTGCATTACCAACGGAATGGTAAATGCCAACGAAAACCAAAACTTACCCTCTAATGTGGCTAAGCCTTTTTTTTTTCTAAATTTTGGGTGTTTGGCAGGGTTACTTTATACCCTAAATCTTCAATGGTTTCGGCAATATCGGTTAAAGGTTTGGCAATAATATTCTCAAAAGCAACCTCGCCGGTGGCAAAGTTAACATTCACATTTGCAAGACCTTGTTTCTCTAATCGTCGTTGTACGCTGGCAGCACAATTGGTGCATGTCATGCCATCTACATGTATTTCGGTTACTATTGGTTCAGCGGCCATAATCAATTACAAAAATATGTTTTATTAGTTAATTTTGAGTTGTACCTTTGATTTTTTAATAACACCATGAAAAACAACCGCAGAAACTTTTTAAAAACATCGGCATTATTGGGCTTTACAAGCCTATTGCCAAAAATAAATTTATTTGCTGAACCAACAAGCGCTTTAACTTCCACCCAAAACGATTTAAAGCCAATTAACGGAAAGTACGAATTGCCCGCTTTGGGTTATGCATACAATGCCTTAGAGCCATTTATAGATGCAAAAACCATGGAGATTCACCATACCAAACACCACCAAGCTTACATTAACAAACTAAATGAGGCATTGGAAGCACATCCTCCGTTAAAGAGCATGACTTTAGAAACCATGTTGCGCGACACAATGGCTTTGCCGGAAAGTGCCAGAAATATTGTTCGTAACCATGGCGGTGGCCATTGGAATCATGCGTTTTTTTGGCAATTGCTAAAAACCGGCACTAAACCCGGGCCTAAAACAATGGGAATGATTACAACCACTTGGGGCGATTTTGACCAATTTAAGGCTGCATTCGAAAAAGCGGCATTAAGCGTTTTTGGTAGTGGTTGGGCATGGGTAATTGTAAACCGTTTTGGCGCCTTGGAAATTACAACTACACCCAATCAAGATAACCCTATCATGAATATTGCCGATAAACGCGGCAAACCCGTTTTAGGCATCGATGTTTGGGAACACGCTTATTACCTGAAACACCAAAACAAACGTGCCGATTATATTGCCGGATTTTGGAATGTAATTAATTGGAATGCCGTAGAAGCAAACATAAGTTAATAACATGAAACTAATAGGCTTTTTATTCTTAACTTTTTTTTGGCTAATGGCTGAAACAACGTGGGCTCAGCCGGCCAGAAAATTAAATGTAAACTTTTTTAAGCAGCATTTTGCACAAGTTAAAAAAGACACCTTGTTGGCGGCCAAATTTGAATGCAGCAACGAATTGTTTAATACCTTTTTAAATAGCGATGCCGGAAAAGCATTCCATATAGATAGCCAGGGCTGGCGCAGCACATTAGTATTTAATGAGCCATTTGTAATGTATTACCACAGGCACCATGCGTATAACAATTATCCTGTTGTTAATATTAGCTATGAAGCTGCAGCTGCATTCTGCGCCTGGCTAACCAATATTTACAATAACTTACCTAACCGAACTTATAAAAAAGTAATTATTCGATTGCCATTGGTAAATGAGTGGGAGTTTGCAGCTTCAGGTGGCAAAAGCAATATGCTATTTCCTTGGCCCGGACCTTATGTGCGCAACAGCAAGGGAGAATTGTTAGCTAATTTTAAGCTAATAGATGACCATGGTATAAAATTAAAAAACACCTATAAACGCAATACCAAAAACCAGATTTACAGCGCAGAAAATAATCCTTACGAAATAATACCAAGCAGCAATTTTACTGCCGATGGTTTCTTTTATACTGCACCGGTAAATGCATTTAAAGCCAATGCATTTGGATTACATCAAATGGCCGGAAATGTTTCTGAATTTACTGCAGACAGCGCAATAGTTAAAGGTGGTGGTTTTTTAAGTACCGGCTACTATCTTAAAATTTACAATAATCTACAAGAAATTGAAGCGCCGGCAAAAGGTGCAAGCTTTATTGGCTTTAGACCATTTATGGAAGTTTTAGAAAGATAACCTACTCGTCTTCTTTAAACATTGCCGCAACATCAATTGCCAGTCCGGGCAAAACATTCGATGTAGCCAAATCGCCTACCGTAAGCATTCTGCCGGCTATAAATTTGCCTTGTGTTAACACATAAATGGTAATGGTTTGCTCCTCGGGATGTATAATCCAATATTCCAGCACTCCATTTTCTTCGTACACCTCGAATTTATTTAACAGCTCTTTTCTGTTGTTGCTTTTCGAAAGAATTTCGATTACCAAATCAGGCGCACCAATACAACCTGCATCATCTAATTTTTGTGTATCACAAATTACACAAATATCGGGTTGAACAACGGTAGTTATTTCCTCGTTTTTGGCATTGCGTGCTGCCAGGCGCACATCGAACGGGGCCGAATAAACTTTGCATGGATTTGCTTTTTTTTCTACATTCCCTAAATATTGATACAGTTCAAAAAACAAATATCCCGAGATACTTTGATGCTTGCGCGAAGGCGCAGGACTCATTTTAAACAATTTTCCTTTTATAATCTCAATCCTTTCGTCGATTACCATTTTTAAATAATCGGCATAGGTGTAATTCCCGGCAAAATCAATAATGGGTTCTTTGGCATCCATAGGCTCAAATATACAAAAATATTAATACTTTTCATCGTTGGCATACAACAAATACTTACTTCGCATTTCGCGATATATACGCAATTGCGGTTGCCACGATTTTCTAATTTCTGCTTCGCTAACACCATTTATAATTTGTTTTCTTAATGTATCGGTTCCTGCCAGTTTATCAAAGAAGTTATTAAAGAAAGTACTTTTGGCGGTATCTGCTTCATATAGCTGAATGAGCCAAAAAAGATTAATTTTATTGTTATATGGTGCAATATTTTTACCATAATCGCTTAGCAAAAATCCCCTGCATTTTTTTCCGGCATATAACGCATTATCTGCCACACCCGGAATATTTTTTGGTGTAAAGTAATAATCTCCAATTAAGATATCGGGTTTACCAACACATTCAAAAGGTTTATCGGTACCACGGCCCATGCTGTAATTGGTTCCTTCAAACAAGCACAAACTTGGGTATAAAAATACACTTTCCATAGTAGGCAAATTTGGCGAAGGCTTAACAGGTAAATTATACTTACTTTGGTGCATGTAATTTTTACATTTAATTACAGTTAAACTACATGTTAATTTTTTATTTAGCCATCCTTCTCCATTAATCATACGTGCATATTCGGCAATGGTTAAACCATGCACAATGGGTACAGGGTGCATGCCAACAAAACTTTTAAAAGCCAAATCTAAAACCGGCCCATCGGTATAATACCCATTTGGATTGGGTCTGTCGAGTACAATTAACGGTTTGTTATTTTCGGCACAAGCTTCCATAACATAATGCAATGTGCTAATATAAGTATAAAATCTGGCTCCAACATCTTGTATATCGAATACCACCACATCTATTTTTGCCAATTGAGCCTTACTGGGCTTTTTATTGTTACCATACAACGACACTACAGGAATTTGTGTAGCTGCATCTACGCCACTTTTTACCGTTTCGCCGGCGCTGTAATTACCCCTAAAACCATGCTCCGGCGCAAAAATGGCAGCAATTGCAATTTGGTATTTACGCAAGGTATCTACTAAATGTGTACCCCGTATTTCTGATGTTTGATTTACCACCAATGCAACTTGCTTGCCTTTTAACAATGGCAAGTACTCTTGCATACTGTAAGCACCCGGTATTTGAGCTGTAGCAGTGCTTAAACACAAATAAATACAAAGCACACATACAAATTGCAAATACTTGTTTAAGTTTGTGGTTGGTTTGAATGTAAGTTTATTCATAGCAAAAAGGTTAATTAAGCACCAATCGTTTGTTAACAACGCACGTAAGCAAGGTTTTAGTTTGCTTATAATAAGGTTGGGCATTGCAGCAGTAACCATAAGTTTAACAGTTATGCTGTTAGCCGTTGCCATTAGCAAAGGTTATCAAAAAGAAGTGCGCAGCAAATTAACCGGGTTTAATGCCCATTTTCAATTAAATAATTATGATTTAAATAACAGTTTACAAGCACTGCCCATTACCCGCGACACTTTATTTGAAAACCTTTTAATAAAACAACAACACATTACTCATATTCAGCCATTTGTAACAAAACCCGGAATTATTAAAACCAATACCGATTTTGAAGGAATTGTTTTAAAAGGTATTAACCATCAATTTAACCCATCTTTTATTACCAAACATTTGGTTGAAGGCAGTTTTTTTAATTACCAAAGTGAAACCAGCACCAATGAAGTGGTAATAAGCGAAAATACGGCCAGAAAATTAAATTTAAAATTAGGTGGCGACTTACTTATTTACTTTATACAAGAACCTCCGCGTGTTCGTAAACTTAAAATCACCGGAATTTTTAATACAGGTTTAAGCGAATTAGACGAGTTGTATGCATTTACCGGCATGTCTTTGCTGCAACGATTAGAAGGTTTTGAACCCAATGAAATATCAGGCTACGAAGTTTACACAAACGATTTCAATAAAATGCCCGAAGCATTTAATACGCTAAAAATATACACACCATTAGAATATGGCATTCATCCAATAAACGATGTTTTTCCGCAATTGTTTGATTGGCTTGGTTTATTAGACACCAATGTTTTTGTAATTATTGCGCTTATGATTTTAGTTGCAGCCATAAATATGATTACCGCGTTATTAATTTTAATTGTTGAACGCAGCAATATGATTGGCTTACTAAAAGCTTTAGGCAGCAGCAACAAGCAAATACAAAGGGTGTTTATTTATTTGGCAGCTACAATTATACTAACAGGTTTAGCCATTGGCAATGTAGTGGGTTTATCAATTATTTACATTCAAAAAGCCACATCGTTTGCAAAATTAAACCCCGCCGATTACTTCCTAAGTGAAGTACCGGTATATATTCAAATTTCAGACATCATTTGGATTAACCTGTTAGCATTTGTATTGTGTTTACTTATGCTATTATTGCCTGTAAAATTGGTAGCAAAAATTAGTCCGGCAAAAAGTATAAAGTTTGCTTAAAAATTTACACTAAATTTTCTAATGCAATTTTAATACGACTGCATGCTGCCTGCAATTTATCGTCGGCTGCGGCATAACTTATTCTTATGCAATTTGGCTCTCCAAATGCATCGCCCGATACCAAGCTAACATGAGCATGATGCAGTAAATACATGCATAAATCCGTAGCATTGGCAATTTTTGCTCCATTAAATTGCCTACCAAAATAGCTGCTTACATCCGGAAAAAAATAAAATGCGCCATCGGGGTTATTGCATATTAAACCGGGTATTTGTTGCAATGCTGTTTGAACCAACACTTTTCTGCGCGCAAATGATTGTTTCATTTCAACAGTAGGTTCAAGGCTACCTAAAAGTGCAGCAACCGCAGCTTTTTGTGTAATAGAACTTGTTGCAGAAGTGTATTGACCCTGAATTTTTTCACAGGCTTGCGCAATAGGCAACGGTGCAGCAATATAACCCAATCGCCAACCCGTCATGGCATAACCTTTAGACAAACCATTTACCACTATTACTCTATTACTAACCTCTTCAAAAGCGGCAATGCTGTAGTGCTTATCCAAATAGTTTATGTATTCATAAATTTCGTCACTAATTATATAAACATTAGGGAAATCTTTAAATACACTTACCAATTCTTGCAATTCGTTTTTGGAGTAAACCGATCCGGTGGGGTTGCACGGACTAGAAAACATAAACACCTTGGTTTTAGCGGTTATGGCTGCCCTAAGCTGTTGTGCTGTAATTTTATAATTTTGTTTAATACCGGCATTAACAAAAACCGGAGTGCCTTGCATGAGTTTAACCATTTCGCTGTAACTAACCCAATAAGGCGTAGGAATAACAACCTCATCGCCGGGGTTAACCAAAGCCATAATTACATTCATAATGCTGTGCTTTGCACCTGTAGAAACCACTACTTGCTCGGGTTTATAGGTAAGCTGGTTGTCTCTTAATAACTTAGCACAAACTGCGGCACGTAATTCCGGAATTCCGGCTACCGGGGTATAATGGGTAAAATTATCGTTAATGGCTTCAATTGCGGCATTTTTAATATGTTGTGGGGTATCAAAATCAGGTTCGCCTAAACTTAAATTAATCACATCGTGGCCTTTAGCAGCCAGCTCGCGGGCAGCTTTGGCCATGGCAATTGTTTGGGGTTCGTTTATATAATTAACTCTATTGGCTAACATTTTTGGGTTTGGTTTAAGATTTTGGCACAATATTAGCCAGAATTTTTGTTTTGGAAATTAATTTTCCATTTGTATGTTTGTTAATCGTAAAAAATAAAAAACATGAAAACCCTTTTAAAATTTAGCCTACTTACACTAGCTTTTTTTAGCACAACGCTATCGTTATTTGCCCAACGTGCAGCAGTAATTGCCATAGATGGCAAAGGCACCGGATTAAGCAATGATGAAATTACCCAACTTACCCGATTAGAGCTACAGAAATTTGACAATATTATAGTACTCGACAAATTTGATGTGGAACAAATACTAAAAAACAATCAAATAGATCCTGCAACTTGCTTTAATACCGAATGCTTAATAAAAGCCGGAGAATTTTTAAAAGTAGATTGGGTGCTTACCGGTAGCGTAAACAATTTAAACAACTATACGGTTGCCAATTTTAGAATTATAGATGTAAAACAAGGTGCAGCAACAAGCGCCATTGTTAGAGAGTTTAAGCAAATGTCTAACCAAACGCAAAACCAAGTGCAAATTACGTTATCGCAACTGCTTAAAAAGTCATACAATACAGAATTATACGAACTCATAAAGCGCGATCCAAAACAAGAGCAAATGTTGGTTCAAGCCGATGTAAAACAATTAAATTTAAGTGGCCCACGCATGGGTGTAACTTATTTATTTGGCCAAGCAGGCGATATACTTAAAGCCCCTTTAAAAGATGGCGGTTTCGATATGAATCCATTGATGTTTCAAATAGGATACCAGTTTGAAAAACAATATTTAAACAGCGGTAAAATGCAAGCCCTATTCGAAATTGTTCCTATGGTTACAGGTATAGACCAAAATACGTTTGTGCCAAGTTTAAGTGTAATTAACGGATTAAGAAACAATAAAAATGGTTTTGAATTTGGCATTGGTGCAGTGTTTTCGTTTATTAAAGAAGCAGAAATGTTTACACATACAGATAATAAAGATTACTTAGTTTCTAAATGGCGCGAAGTTCCTAATCCGCCTACATCTGCTCCTAACGATAGGTTTTACCGTATGCACTCAGATGGCGACCCACGTTTTATGACGGCAATTGTAATTGCTGTTGGTAAAAGCTTTAAAAGCGGCAATTTAAATATTCCTGTAAACATGTACTGTATGCCTATGCGCGATGGCGTAAGGGTTGGCTTACTTGCCGGTTTTAACACCAAAAAGTAAAGTACACATGCGTTTGCTTTTATTTGCTACATGCTGTTTAGTATGTTTGCTTGAACCTACTTTTGTAAATGCACAAGAATATTTGCAATATGCAAAAACAAAAAACAGTGCCATTTACCGGTTTGAAAACAGAGAGGTAATAGTAGTAACCAACTATCAAGAAATTATTTCAGGAACATTATTTGTTTTAAATAGCTTTAGCGGAAGTTACCTATCTGTTTACAATGCCAGAAATAAAACAAAAGTAAGGCTTGAGCTAAATCAGATACAGGATATAATGCCTTATAATAAAGATAAATTAATTGCTTTAACAACGCAAAAAGATAGTTTAAACCAAAACACCATTCCGAATGTTTCTTTTTCTAACAATAAAGAAATAGAACAATATGTAAAAAACTTCGACAACCAACATACCATTGTAGTTTTAAAAGACTCAACCGTTTTTGCAGGCCGCTTAATCCATTTTACAAAACTAACCCAAGATAACTATTTTTATGTTGCCACAATTAACCTAAAGCAGAGAAAACGTATAGAATTATGGCAAGTGCAAACCATAATGCCATACTCCAATTCAAAACTACAAACCTTTAGCAATAATGGCTTTAAAATAACCAATTACTTTGGCAGCAACTACCAAACCGAAGTAGAAGACAGAGCAGAACTTTTACTTAACCAAAACTCCGGCATTTTAAATGTTACGGCTATGCCCATGGATGCAAAAGGATATTTTGGTTTAAGCATTCAAAATAGTTTACTTTTAGGCTTTAAGTTGTTAAATATAATTGAAATTGAAATGGCAAGTATAAACAACAAATTGTTTATTGGCGAATCGGAATTTTTTGCACGTACAAAAGTAGGCACCAACAACAAAGAAGGCATTAACCTTGCTTATAGTTTAACCCTTGGTAAGGTAAATGACATACGTTATAAAAGTGTTTCGAATTTTCAAATGATTCATTTCTCTACAAACTCTAATAAGCAGTTTTTAAGCATTGGCATAGGATCTGCTGTTTTGGCAGGAAATAGAAACTTTAATAATATAGGCGTTTACAGTGCAACATACGGGTATTTTATTGACCATAATTTTCAAATTGTTGCAGAAAGTTTTGGCGTATTTAAACACCAATTCTACCATGCCATGGGACTTCTTTACCACATAAACAACGGCATTGTATTAGATTTATCGGCAGCAATCGGCGAAAGGGCTTATTATAGCAATAATCAATTTGGGCAAGAACAATTCTATAATAATTCCTCAGCCATGTTAAATTTAGGTTTTAAAAAACGGTTTTATTAACTATAAAGCATAAATGCATCGTAAAAATAAACCAAAATTATAACTTGCAATTTTTACTTTACTTTATTTACTTGCACTTGTATTGAAAATTGCAATAACACATAAACCCTTTAAACCCGAAAAAGGCACAATTCTTTTAAGCGAACCATTTTTGCTTGATGCTAATTTTAGACGTACTGCGGTATTACTTACCGAACACAATGATGAAGGTTCGGTTGGTTTTATCATAAACAAACCACTTGCAGAAGATACCGATACCTTATTGCCGGGCTTATTAAATTACAATTTTCCATTATTTTATGGTGGTCCGGTTGAAAACAATACCATTCACTTTATCCATAAAAACAATTACAATATAAAAAACAGCGTTAAAATAACCAACGATATTTTTTGGAGTGGCAATATTGAACAGATAAACGATATTTTGCTTACTAAGCCTCAGGCTCGTGATGATTTTAAATTTTTTATAGGGTACAGCGGCTGGTCGGCCGGACAATTACAAGAAGAACTAACACATAAAAGTTGGTGGGTTGCCAACGCCCACACAGAAACCATCTTTACAGATGATATAGACGAAATTTGGCCAACATTAGTTAAAACACTAGGTAAAGATTTTATTCATTTTGCAAATCCGCCCGAAGACTACATCTTAAATTAATAAGTCAACACTTAAAAAGCCTTCAAAACATTAAATGTATTATTCAAGTTTAAGGTACAATCAAAATTCTGGTAGTTTTTTCTTTTTTCCACCTTTGCTTCTCCAAAGGTGGAGCCAAAGGAGCCAAGCAAAGCCAAA
>VFQQ010001416.1_pt1 | contig 33508 bp, 28 predicted proteins | sample 3512341 | NCBI WGS metagenome assembly VFQQ01 (sample SAMN10412373, study PRJNA504923) | tailings metagenome | isolation source: Relicate 2 Philex TSF1 revegetated site | place: Philippines: Tuba, Benguet | collected 2017-08-29 | reverse complement strand
GTGTGGTAGTGGTAGTGGCCTGGCTTGGGAAAAAGTTGGCAATGGGTGGAAGTACGGGGCCGCCACCGGCACCACCTAAAGTATAAGTTACCGAACCATTAAAATTTCTCGGATGAAATGCCGGATTAGGAGCTTGTCCGCCGTATCCTGCATTTGTACCAACATGTATTGTAATTTGTGAGTTAGTATATGAGAGTGGACCCGTACCCGTTGTGTAAACAAAAGTATTAGGTGCAGAAGTTGGGTTATTAATCATAAAACCCATACGTTGATTTGCAGCAATTGGGATGTTTAGTAAAAAAGGAATTGGGGTAATAGCTGTTGCACTGGTAGCATTAAATCCAGCGGTACCGGCTAATATCCAACCATTTGCTGCATTTACAGTAGGAGCAACAGTTGGAGTAGTTTGCACGCCACCCGGCCTGTACCAAATTTCAACACCTGAATATGTACCTACATTCGCTACAATGCCCAAACCAGTTACAGTAACAGCAGTTTGGGCTTCAACTTCAAATGTAATACCGTACTGTGCATTTCCACCTGCTAGAGGAGGCACAGTACCAAAGGTTGTTTGCGCGGTTGTGGGTTCAACACACCAAAACGCAAGTAAAATAGCAATAAAAAGTTGTAGTAATTTTCTCATATGCAAATTAATTTATTTTCAAATTTACAGGAATTGAAAAAGACTAGATACATATGAAATGTATTATTTGTGTAAACAAAAAGCCAAGCAAACATACATTTGCCTGGCTTTCAATCTTTTAAGCAAAAACCTCCGAATTAAACAAGAATTAGCCCAAACGATTTTTTAAGTCTAAATTATGTTTTCGTGCAGTATCTAGTGCAATATCGTAACCGGCATCGGCATGTCTAATAACCCCCATTGCCGGGTCGTTATGTAAAACACGTTTTAACCTACGCGCGGCATCGTCTGTACCATCGGCAACTATAACCATACCAGAATGAATGCTATAGCCCATACCTACGCCACCACCGTGGTGTAAACTAACCCAACTGGCACCTCCGGCAGTATTAATTAAGGCATTTAAAACAGGCCAATCGGCAACGGCATCGCTACCATCTTTCATGGCTTCGGTTTCGCGGTTTGGCGATGCCACCGAACCTGTATCTAAATGGTCTCTACCAATTACAATTGGTCCTTTAACTTTTCCGGATTTTACCAATTCGTTAAAGGCCAAAGCGGCCTTTTCTCTATCGCCCATACCAATCCAACAAATGCGCGCCGGTAAGCCTTGAAAAGCAATTCTTTCTTGGGCCATATCTAACCAGCGGTGCAACGATTTATCTTCCGGAAATAATTCTTTCATTACTTGGTCGGTAATATAAATATCATTTGGGTCGCCACTAAGCGCTACCCAACGGAATGGGCCTTTTCCTTCGCAAAAGAGTGGACGAATATATGCCGGTACAAAACCGGGAAAGTTAAATGCATTTTCTACATGCCTTCTGTCTTTTGCTTGTCCGCGTAAATTATTGCCATAATCAAACACAATAGCGCCACGTTTCTGAATTTCCAGCATCAATTTAACATGATGTGCCATGGTATCTAACGATTTTTCTACATATTGATCGGGATTTGTTTTTCTTAATCTGTCTGCAACTTCTTCTGCAATACCTTCAGGATAATAGCCATTTAATGGATCGTGTGCCGAGGTTTGATCGGTTAATAAATCAGGTGTAATGTTGCGTTCAATAAGTCTTTCTAATAAATCAACAATATTGCACAAAACACCAATGCTTAGGCGTTTACCTTGTTCTTTGGCGCGTAAAGCCAAATCTATGGCTTGGTCAATATCTCTGCTCATTACATCTAAGTAACGTGTTTCAATACGTTTTTTTATGCGCCACTCTACCATTTCGGCAGCTAAACAAACGCCATCGCACATGGTTACAGCCAATGGTTGAGCGCCACCCATACCACCTAACCCGGCAGTTACGGTTAATGTACCTTTTAACGAGCCATTAAAATGCTGGCGTGCGGCTTCGGCAAATGTTTCGTAAGTTCCTTGCACAATACCCTGAGAGCCTATATAAATCCAACTTCCGGCTGTCATTTGGCCATACATCATTAAGCCTTTTTTGTCTAATTCATGAAAAGTATCCCAATTGGCCCAACGCGGTACTAACATACTATTAGATATTATTACGCGTGGTGCATCTTTATGCGTAGGTAAAATACCTACCGGTTTACCACTTTGCACCAATAAGGTTTCGTCTTCTTCTAAATCTCTTAACGCTTTTACAATTAAATCAAAGCTTTCCCAGTTTCTGGCAGCTTTTCCAATACCGCCATAAACAATTAAATCTTCCGGTCTTTCGGCCACTTCAGGATCTAAATTATTATGCAACATGCGCAATGCTGCCTCTTGAACCCACCCTTTACAAGAAATTTCGCTGCCGGTTGCAGCATGTAATACACGTTTTGTCATACTTTTTAAACCAATAATTTTAAATGTGGTTTTAATCTGAAGCATTTGGTAATTATTTTTACCAATTGCTTTTGTTAAATACGGTGCAAATTAAGCAATTTCTTTTTGTTTTTGTTTGAACCCACCTATTTATGCCTTGCAAAAAAATGAAATAGCCATTATTTTGCACCCCATATGAATGGCAAAACTACCCCCGTATTGCTATTTGTGTTGTTATATACTACCTCTCTATTAGCCCAGCCGGTTGTGCAACCTATTGGTGCAACCGCTAATGCTTTAGGCGGTGCATCCTTAACAAGCACAAATGCATTTTCTTCGTTTAACAATCCGGCTGCAATGGCAAATACCACAACTAACCAGTTTGCCATTTATAACAGCATACCTTTTACAATTAAAAATCTGGCTACAGTAGGTGTTGGTTCAACCCTAAACAGCAAGTTTGCAACCTTTGGTGTTGGCATACTGCAGTATGGCTACCATGCATTTAACCACCAACGATTTACATTTAGTGCTGCCAAAAAATTAAGTAATACCCTAAATATTGGAATTGGTTTAACAGCACTTAATACACATGTAGCCGAACAAGATGCAACATTTATAATAGTAGGTGAATTTGGAATAAATTACAAATTAAACGAAAAAATAAACCTTGCCGCTTATGTTTTTAACCCAACCCGTCAAAACGATTTTACATACAACCAACAAGGTCCATCATTGGTAAGAAGTGGATTAAATTATTGCATAAACAAACAGCTTACAACTTTTCTTGAGCTAGAAAAACAGAATGAATTTGAAACCATTTACCGCGTGGGAATTATGCACGAAGTGCATGAAAATGTTTTTATAAAAGGTGGCTATCAATCTTGGCCGGCAAGTTTTACAGGTGGTTTAACACTACCCTATAAAAACTTTACGTTTGGCTTTGCAACACAAACACATCAGGTGTTGGGCATTACACCATCATTTACCCTGCAATACAATAGGTAAACAATGAAAACAATATGCTTTATATTTTTAACTTGTTTGCCTATGCTTTTGTTGGCTCAAACCAATAATAAAACCGAGCCTGCGCTAATACAGGAAATTTTAGAAAAATATCTGGAGGTAGAAGAAGGCAATTTAGATTACACCGAATTGGAAGAACAGCTTGAGTATTTAATAAAACATAAAGTTAAAATTAATTGGGCAAAACACTCAGAAATAAGCAAACTGTTTTTTATAAACGAATCAGACAGGCAAGCCATTATAAAACATGTAAAAATACATGGCGAACTTTTAAGCTTATTTGAGTTGCAGGCCGTAGATGGTTTAAGCGATGATGCGTTAAAATGGCTACCCTACTTTGTTACCGTTGATGAACATATGGAAAAGCAATTAACTTGGCGCGATTTAAAACAAGCTAAAAACGAATTGTTTTACTTAACAGAAACAGATTTAGAAACCAGAAGAGGCTATACCGCACAAGCTACAACTCCTTATTTGGGCAATGCATTTAGGCATGTGGTTAGGTTAAGAAGCCATGTAAACCATAAACTATATTATGGCTATACCGCAGAAAAAGATATGGGCGAACCTTTTAACCAATATGGTATTACAGGTTTTGAGTTTAATTCTTTTCATTTGTTTTACAAACCTAATAGAACCATTAAAACCATTGCCATTGGCGATTACCAGGCTGGTTTTGGACAAGGACTGGTTTTAGGCAGCGGATTTGCGCCGCGTAAATCGGCATTGGTTATGCAAACTGCAAGAAACCCAAGTTTTTTAAGACCCTACCGTGGATTAAACCAAACTAACTTTTTAAGAGGTGCTGCTGTTGAATTACAATTAAAAAAATGGCTGATAACACCCTTTATTTCCTATAAAAACATAAGTACTACCTTTCAATCTGATAGTTTTAACAACGGTTTTACAAGCGAAATAATTAGTGGTTTGTTTAGAACCAACACCGAAATAAGCCGACGAAATAACAATAAACAATTTATTGGCGGAACCCACATTAGCTACGAACTAAAAAACATGCAATTGGGTGTAACTTATATGCACACTGCCTATCAATTTCAGGCATTGGCACATAACAGAATATACAGGCAGTTTCATTTTACCGGAAGCGACAACAACAATATTGGGTTTAATATGCAAGGCCATATTAACAACGTTTCATATTTTTCTGAACTTGCATATAGCAGTTATTTAAATAGCTGGGCCGGTGTAGCAGGAGCAACAATATCTTTACACAAAAGCTTAGATGTACATGTATTATACCGTAATTACAGCAAATCTTATTTTTCGCCTTTAACCAATGCATTTGGGGCATTTGCCGGCAGCAGAAACGAGAATGGTTTGTATGCAGCAGTATCGTTTAAAATAAATAAAAGCATATTGCTTAATACGTATGTAGATTGGTACCAAAGTAAATGGCCACGTTTTAATGTAAACTCGCCTATGCGCGGTATAGATTTTCTGGCCGATTTACAGTTTCAACCCAGCCGAAACAGGTTGTTTTATATAAGGTACAGAAGTGATGAACGCATGCAAAACTTTTATGCTCAAAATTTTGATTTTGAAATGAACCAAATTAGCAGAAATACCATACGGTTTCATGCAGAGGAACATGTAAGTAAACAACTTACCATTCGCACGCGATTTGAAAAAAGTATTTTTAACAGCGCAACAAATGCACAACAAGGTCATTTATTTTTTGCCGATGTAAATTACAAATCTCAAAAAAGATGGCAATTGGCTCAACGACTAACATGGTTTGAAACCGATGGGTTTGCCTCGAGGATTTATGCAGTAGAACACGATGTTTTGTACCAATACAGTATTCCTTTTTTTCAGCACCACGGCTGGCGTTACTATGCTGTTTTACAATTTCAACCTAAGAAAAAATTTACGTGTTGGGTAAAATACGGACATACCCTATTTAGCAATCAAAAAAGCATATCGAGTGGCAATGAACTTATAACTGGCAACAGACTGCGCGATATACGTATTCAGGTACGGTATATTTTGTAAACAAAAGTATATTTGTAATGCATGTTAAAAAGAAGAAGAATGTCACAATACATTTTAGTTACGGCCATATTGGGCCTGTTGCTGTTTAAATTTTGCGGTTTAAACAATAAACGTAAACAACAAACCATTAAACAATACAATTTGCAACAATACACCGGTACTTGGTACGAAATTGCACGATTTAACCATAGCATGGAAAAAGATTTAACCCATGTTACCGCTACTTATAGTTTAAAATCAGATGGCACTATTAGCGTTACCAACAAAGGTTATTTAAACAATAAAAATGGCAAAGAAAAATCGGTAACGGGTTATGCCACCATGCCCGATACATCTAATATGGGTTACTTAAAAGTATATTTTAGCAAGTGGTTTGGTGCGCCTTATCTTATTTTAGATTTAGATACCGTAAACTACCAATATGCCTTAATTGGCAGCACTTTTAACCAGTTTTTATGGATTCTGTCTCGAACACCAAACATGCCAAAACAACATTACCAGCAATGCATACAAACCGCAAAAAATCTTGGCTACGATACCAATAAATTATTAATGGTTGCTCACAATGCCGGAACAGGCAATTAGTTATTGTATTATTTTTGGGTTTAACACAAATTGGCAATTTTATATATTGTTTGAACCAACATACCCAAGGCTTTACAAAAACTTAACACGCTATTTACAAACAAATTAACACATGTTTACAAGTTTTATGGTTGTTTATGCGTTTATTTAAAAACCTTTGATTTAAACTTAAAAAAATGGCCATTAAAAGCAAAAAACCATTAAAAAAGCCAGTAAAAAAAGCGGCAACTGTAAAACGCAAAAGCATTGCAAAAGAAAAGTCATTGCCAAAAATATTTGTATTAGATACTTCTGTTTTATTGTACGACCATAAATCGGTAAAGAACTTTGCGGAACACGATGTGGCCATTCCCATTACTGTATTAGAAGAATTAGATAATTTTAAAAAAGGCAACGATACCATAAACTTTGAAGCTCGCGAGTTTATTCGTTTTTTAGACAAATTAAGCGGTGATTATACCTTAACAGACTGGATTCCGATTAATGGGCAGAATAAAGGAAAGTTTAAGGTTATAATGAATGAAAAAGGCAACGTAGATGCCCAAATTATTTTTGGCGAACGCAAAGCCGACCATAGAATTATTAACGGCGCTTTGGCTATGCAATTTCAATATCCTAACCGACAAGTTATTTTGGTTACCAAGGATGTTAACCTGCGCTTAAAAGCAAAAAGCTTAAACCTAAAAGCAGAAGATTACGAAACAGGCAAAATTAAAAATATAGATACCCTGCACCGTGGACATAGTGAAGTGGATAAGGTAAAAGCTACAGCCATTGATGAAATATATGTTAAAGGCTTTATTCATTACAAAAAAGTTTTTAAAACACCACCCGAAGCACATCACTATTATATTTTAAACAGCAGTACCAATTCGGTGCTTTGCTATTTTAATCCACTTACCGACAACCTAGAAAGGGTAATTAAACCAAGCGCATATGGTATAAAACCCCGTAATGCAGAACAAGCCTTTGCCATGCATGCTGTTTTAAACCCTGATGTTAAGTTGGTAACCATACAGGGCATTGCAGGCACAGGCAAAACATTGTTGGCTATTGCCGGCGCTTTAGAACAAAAAAGCAACTTCCGACAAATTTATTTAGCACGACCAATTATACCATTAAGCAACCGCGATATTGGCTTTTTACCAGGAGATGCAAAAAGTAAAATTAACCCGTATATGGAACCCATTTGGGATAATTTAAAATTAATTCAAAGCCAGTGGAAAGAAACCGATAAGGAATACGCTAAAATTACCGAAATGATAAACAATGAAAAACTAATGGTTACGCCATTGGCTTACATACGCGGAAGAAGTTTAAGCAATATTATGTTTATAATTGATGAAGCACAAAACCTTACTCCGTTAGAAGTAAAAACCATTATAACACGTGCCGGGGAAGGCACAAAAATTATATTTACCGGAGATATTTTTCAAATAGACACACCTTACCTTGATTCGCAAAGTAATGGACTTTCTTATTTAATAGACAAAATACGAGATAACCCATTGTATGCACACATAACCCTAGAAAAAGGCGAAAGAAGCGAATTGGCAAATATTGCAAATTACTTGTTGTAGTAACTATTACCCCAACATTGGCCAAAGTTGCTCCATAAAAGTGGCATCAGCGATTTTATCTTCGGCATGTTCGGCAATTATTTTTTCAAGTAACGCATCGTTTTTCTTGCCCATATCCCATGCATATTTATAACCACTTAAACTAAATGTGGTTAATTCGTATTGCGATTTAAATTTATCGGGATACAATTCGGCTAATTGATGTTCGATGTGTTTTTTATGCAAGAAATGTTTATCGCCAACTTTATCTGCCATTTCGTAATAGTTTTGTATGGCTAAATCGGCAATGGCATCGGCATTAGGTTTGCGTTCTTTTTGGTACTCATCAAAAATGGTTTTCCAATCATCCCCATATTTTTCAATCATATTGTCTAACACCACAATATCCTCAAAACTGCAATTCATGCCTTGTCCGTAAAATGGCACCACTGCATGGGCAGCATCTCCGGCCAAAGCAATTTTATCTTCTTTAACCCAAGGGTAACAGCGCACCGTAACCAAACTCGATGTAGGATTTTTTTCATAATCTAACAATAAAGAGGGCATCATAGGCACAGCATCGGCAAATTCCTTGTTAAAAAAATCAAGCGTATCTTGTTGGGTTTTTATGGAATCGAATAACTCAAAAGGCATAAACAATGTGCAGGTAAAGTCGCCTTTTGGATTAGGCAAAGCAATCATCATAAATGAACCGCGAGGCCAAATATGCAATGCATTTTTTTCCATTCTAAAAGAGTTGTTTTCGCCTTCAGGAATTTCAAGTTCTTTATAACCTACATGCAAGTAATTTTGAGAATAGTTAAACCTATCGGTAATTTGTAACCTACCACGAGTAGCAGCAAACGCACCGTCGGTACCAATAATTCTATCGCTTTTTACTACTCTTGTCGATCCATCTTCTAATTGAAATACCGCAGTAGTTTCGTCGATGTTTACATCAATGCATCGCGAATTAAAATAGATATCTATGTTTTCATATGCATCTGCCAATTCAATTAATTTTTGGTTAAGCCTGCCACGGCTAACGGAATTAATGGCTTGCCCTTGCTTACCATATGGATGGTAGCTTAATTCGCCGGTGCGGCTGTGCATCATTCTGCCATACATGGGTATGGCATCTTGTAATATTTCTTTGTCTAAACCAATTTTTTCTAAAGCAAATAATCCGCGGGTACTTAAAGCCAAGTTTATAGATTTACCTTGGTAAACATTAGCTTTACGCATATCCGGACGTCTTTCGAACAACGATACTTTAAACCCCCTTTTTGCCATATAAATAGCTGCTAAACTGCCGGCTAAACCGCCACCAATAATGGTTATATTTTGCTTTGTCATAACGTTAATACAAAGAATTAATGCTTAATAAAATATTTTTTCAATAACTCGCCCAATTCGTACACCTCAGTAAAAGTATTGTACATTGGTACCGGACTCATTCTAATTACATCCGGTTCGCGCCAATCGGGTAGCACATTATTTTCAACCAAATAATCAAATAAATGTTTGCCGTTTTGCTTTACGATAACAGAAAGTTGGCACCCCCTCTCCTCTTTGTTTTTGGGCGTAATAATGGTTAAATAATCAGAAAAATCGTTTAAAATAAATTCCAGATAACCCGTTAATAAAATACTTTTTTCGCGTAGGTTATCCATACCTGCCTTATCAAATAACTCAAGCGATGCTTTATGAATAGCCATAGGAAAAATTTGTGCGTTACTTAATTGCCAGCCAGCGGCACCTTCCATAGGTATAAAGCCTTTTTTCATTAAAAAACGTTCTTTCTCGTTATGGCCCCACCAACCGGCAAACCTTGGCAAATCCGGATTATTGGCATGTTTTTCGTGCACAAAAACGCCACTTGTACCACCAGGACCAGAGTTTAAATATTTATACGTGCACCATACTGCAAAGTCAACATTCCAATCGTGCAGTTTTAAGTTTAAATTTCCTGCTGCATGGGCACAATCAAAACCTGCTATTGCTCCAACTTGATGCGCAGCTTCTGTAATAGCTTTAACATTAAAAAACTGGCCGGTATAGTAGTTTACACCGCCCAACATTACCAAACATAAACTATCTTTATGGGTGTGTATTGCTTCAATAATATCTTCGGTGCGCAAGGTATAATCGCCCTCGCGTGGTTTTAATTCAATAATTGCATCGTTGGGGTCAAAACCATGAAATTTGGCTTGCGTTTCCATAGCGTATTGGTCGCTAGGAAAAGCCGACACCTCCATCATTATTTTATAACGTTGTTGGGTTGGACGATAAAAGCTAACCATCATTAAATGCAGGTTAGCAGTAAGGTTATTCATAACAACCACCTCAACAGGCTTAGCGCCTACTACGCGGGCAGCACTTTCGGTTAAAAAGTGGTGATAATACATCCACGGATTTTTCCCATCAAAATGCCCTTCAACACCTAAGGTTGCCCAATCATGCAATTCTTGTTCAATGGCATTTTTTACATTTTTAGGCTGCAGACCCAAGGAATTACCACATAAATACGTTACGGGTTTATTGTTTTTTTGCAGCAAATAAAATTCATTTCTAAATCCCGATAGTTTATCATCTGCATCCATCTGTTGTGCAAATGCAAGCGTATTTTCAAAATTCATTGTTGTTTTTGTATGAACCAATTAATGCAACAAGATTAATATTTATCCGGTAAATAACAAAAACGCCTGCTTTGCGGGCAGGCGTTTTTTTTTAATATATTCAAAAAAAAATTAATGACTATGGTTATGATCATGTCCATGCTCATGATTGTGGTCGTGTGCATGGTCGTGGTTGTGTTTACCTGATTCTGCTTCAACAGATTTGTCTGAAGCAACAATATTCGAGCCTGCTTTTTTCATGCACTCAGCTTTTTCTTCTTCGCTACAACCTTGTTCTTCACAGTATTTAGCACATTCTTCTTTGGTCATGTTAGCGCATTTATCCATATCGCATTTGTTGGCTTCATCGCCGGCGCAGCAAGCTGTTTTTTCTGTTGCAGGAGCCAAGGTGGCTTTGTTTGTGTTGTGTTCACCCAACATTGGAGCTAAAGTTAAGCCCACCAAGCACGATAATTTTATTAAAATATTCATGGAAGGGCCTGAAGTATCTTTAAATGGATCGCCAACAGTATCGCCTACAACGGCAGCTTTATGAGGTTCAGATTTTTTGTAAAATACTTCTTTCTTACCATTCACTTCAATCTCCACACCCTTTTCAAACGACTTTTTAGCGTTATCCCAAGCGCCACCGGCATTATTTTGGAAAATAGCCCAAAGTACACCACTAACGGTAACACCGGCCATGTAAGCACCTAAAGCTTCGGCACCCATAACAAAACCAACAATAATTGGCGTTACAATGGTAATAAAGCCCGGTAAAAGCATTTCGCGTAAAGCCGCAGAAGTAGAAATTTCAACGCATTTACCATACTCTGGCTTTCCTGTACCTTCCATAATACCAGGGATTTCGCGGAATTGTCTGCGTACTTCATTTACCATATCCATAGCAGCTTTACCAACCGAATTCATTGCCAAAGCAGAGAAAACCACCGGAATCATTCCACCAATAAACAAGGCAGCTAAAACTTTTGCATCAAAAATATTAATACCATTAATACCGGTAAATGTTACATAAGCCGCAAATAGTGCCAAAGCTGTTAAAGCAGCCGAGGCAATTGCAAAACCTTTACCAATAGCAGCAGTTGTATTACCAACTGAATCTAGAATATCTGTTTTTTCGCGAACATCGGCAGGTAATTCGCTCATTTCGGCTACCCCACCCGCGTTGTCGGCAATCGGTCCAAAAGCATCAATAGCCAATTGCATGGCAGTATTTGCCATCATAGCACTTGCAGCAATGCCTACTCCATAAAAACCAGCCAAAGCATATGCACCCCAAATGGCACCTGCAAATAAAATTACTGGAATTGCAGTAGATAACATACCGGTACCTAGGCCGGCAATAATATTGGTGGCTGCACCTGTTGCCGATTTTTGAACAATACCTAAAACTGGTTTTTTACCCAAACCGGTATAAAACTCTGTGATGTATGAAATAGCACCACCTACAAACATACCAATTATAACTGCATAAAACACATTCATTGATGTTGTAGTAGTTGTGCTAAAAACGCCGGCATTAAATACACTAATGGTAAATGACGTTGGCAATAACATATCAATTAAGAAATAAGAAGCAATAAGCGATAAAATAATAGATGCCCAGTTACCACGGTTTAATGCCGCTTGCACGGTATTGGTATCTGCTTTTGCGCTATCGCTAATACTAACCAAATAACTACTAATAATAGAAGCTAATAAACCAAAACCGGCAATGGTTAAAGGCAATAAAATTGGGCCCATACCATTCATTGGAATGCTATCAAAAGTACCGGTAGCGGCTACCACATCTCTAATTACATAGTTACCCAAAACCATAGAAGCAAGCACGGTTGCAACATACGATCCAAATAAATCGGCACCCATACCGGCAACATCGCCTACGTTATCACCAACATTATCTGCAATTGTAGCAGGGTTGCGCGGATCATCTTCAGGAATACCGGCTTCAACTTTTCCTACAAGGTCGGCACCCACGTCGGCAGCTTTGGTATAAATACCGCCACCTACACGGGCAAACAATGCAATACTCTCAGCGCCAACCGAAAAACCGGCTAATACTTCAAGTACACGTGTCATGGCTTCGTAACCACCATTTTCAAGGCTGCCATTCATAAAAAAGTTAAAGAAAATTATAAAAAGCATGCTTAAGCCTAAAACAGCTAAACCGGCAACACCCAAACCCATAACTGTACCGCCTGTAAACGAAACTTTTAATGCTTTACTTAAACTGGTACGTGCAGCTTGTGTGGTTCTTACATTTGCTTTGGTTGCAATACGCATACCAAAAAAACCGGCCAATGCACTAAACACACAGCCAATTACAAATGCAACTACAATTAAAATATGCGAGGTGGCTACAACCTGACTTAACCATCCTAAACCGGCACCGGCAATTAGCACATAGATTGCTAAAATACGGTACTCTGCTTTTAAAAATGCCATTGCACCTTCTGCTACGTAACCGGCAATCTCTTTCATTCTGTCGTTTCCGGCATCTTGTTTGCTTACCCAAGCACTTTTTATAGCCATAATAATAAGGCCAAGAACACCAAGCGCTGGAACTAAATACAATAAAGTTGTCATCATTTTGTCTTTATTTAAAAATTTTAGGGTGCAAAAATAGAATTTACAGCTACATATGCCAATGTTTTTATAAAATCAACGTAATTAAATGATTCCAGCAAGCAAATAAAGCTTACTTTAAAACACCTAAAACACTGCAAAACAACACATTTAGCACTTTACAAAACAAAGCCCAAAAGGCCAATAGCTTTAAAATTAGCAAGTTAATATGTTTTGAACCCATATTGCTAAATTATACTGTTTTAATCCCTAAAAAAAATCGCAACGGATAGCACAATACATAATTGGTGTAAATTATGTATTAAAATATATCTTCGCAGGCTGTATTGAAGTAGTATGACAGCAGAAAGACGTGTTAGAGTAAGATTTGCTCCAAGCCCAACAGGCCCCTTACATATTGGTGGAGTAAGAACAGCATTATACAATTATTTAATTGCCAAAAAACATGGTGGCGATTTTATTTTAAGAATTGAAGACACCGACCAAACCCGATTTGTGGAGGGTGCTGAACAATATATTATAGAAAGTTTAAAATGGATTGGCATTAACCCAAACGAAGGTGTAGGTTTTGGAGATGGCCCATATGCGCCATATCGCCAAAGTGAGCGCAAAGCCATGTATAAGCAATATGCCATGAAGTTAATTGAAAACGGACATGCTTATTATGCTTTTGATACACCCGAAGAATTAGAAGGCATGCGCGAGCGCTTAAAAGCAAGCAATGTAGATGCCAAATACGATGCCATTACGCGCACTACCATGAAAAACAGTTTAACCTTGCCTGAAGATGAGGTTAAAAAACGTATTGAAAATGGAGATGCTTATGTGGTGCGCATTAAATTGCCTCGCAAAGAAGAAGTTAAATTTTATGATGAAATTCGTGGTTGGGTAAGTTTTAACACGGCCCAGATGGATGATAAGGTATTATACAAAAGCGATGGCATGCCAACTTATCATTTGGCCAATGTAGTAGATGATTATTTAATGCAAATTTCTCATGTTATACGTGGTGAAGAGTGGCTGCCAAGTGCGCCTTTGCATGTGTTATTGTATCGTTATTTAGGTTGGGAAGATGTAATGCCCAAATTTGCGCATTTACCTTTGTTACTTAAACCCGAAGGTAATGGTAAGTTAAGCAAACGCGATGGCGATAGATTAGGATTTCCTGTTTTTCCGTTACAATGGAAAGACCCTGCAAGCGGCGAAGTTAGTTCAGGATACCGCGAAAGTGGTTACTTGCCCGAAGCTGTTATTAACTTATTGGCATTTTTAGGGTGGAATCCGGGCGGTACACAAGAATTATTTACCCTGAATGAATTAATTGAAGCCTTTACGCTAGATCGTGTTAGTAAATCCGGGGCAAAATTCGATTTAAATAAAGCACGTTGGTTCAACCAGCAATATGTAAGAAAATTAAGCGACCAAGAACTAAGCACATTTTTAACAAAAGCACTTGCTGATAATGATATTACAAACGTATCAGAAGAATTTGTACTAAAAGTAACCGCGCTAATTAAAGAAAAGTTAAACTTTACCAAAGAAATTTGGGATTTATCTAAATTTATGTTTGTTGCTCCCGAAGCATACGATATGCAAGTGGTGCAAAAACGCTGGAATGAAAAATCGGTATTGGTTTTAACAGATATAATAACTTTGTTTGAACCAATTGCAGACTTTAACGCCGGCACTGTAGAAGCAGCTTACAATGAAGCGCTCGCAAAAAATGAAGTGGCCAATAAAGACTTTTTACAACTATTTAGGGTATGTTTAACCGGTTTAGCCGGTGGTCCACCTTTATTTGAAGTTGCAGCATTACTTGGCAAACAAAATACCATTAACCGAATTACATTAGCTTTAAACAAATTAAATTAGTAACATATGAATAAACTAATTGCAATATTTGGCGTATTAACGCTGGCATTATCAAGCTGTGGCTTTGTTAAATTCGATCGTCCGCCGGGCGATGTGATTAAGGAATTCCCTGCTAATATTCAAGGAGATTACAGACCTAAAGAAAATTGGGTATTTAAAGGCGATAGTGCCATAATAAGCATTAATGGCACTCAAGTTTTTATTGAGAACGGCGATTACAATGCATCCTATCAACTTGACCAGGATATGCTAGCCACAAAATTTGAGAAGTATTATATCTTAGCTTTTCAGGATATAGAGGTAAAATCGCTTTTTAACTTGCTAATAGTTGAACATAAAAACAACCAACTTTGGGTTTATCCGGTTATTAAAGAAAGAACCAACACCAACTCGCAAGCATTAATAGAGAAATATTTTGGTGCTAAAGTTGTGGGGTTAGAAAACGTTAATACAGAGCCTCCGCAGCCAAGATTAGATGCCAATGGGGGTATAAGCATAGTTTCGTCTTTACCAAGTGGTGAGCCTAATTCCTTTAAATATTTTTCGATGGATGAGCCGCAGTTTGCTAACTTTTTAAGAGATGAGTTAAAAAACATTAAGCCGTATATTTTAAACACATACAAAAAACCTGTAAAGAAAAAGTAATGAATAGACCTATTCGTGTTTTAGTTGCAAAAATTGGGTTAGATGGCCACGATAGAGGTGCTAAAGTAATTGCTACAGCGCTTAGAGATGCGGGCATGGAGGTTATATATACAGGCTTACGTCAAACACCGGAAATGGTTGTTCAAGCAGCCATACAAGAAGATGTTGATGTAATTGGTGTTAGCATTTTAAGTGGTGCACATGTAACGGTTTTTTCAAAATTAACGCAACTATTAAAAGCACAGGAAGTAAACGATATTTTAATTACCGGTGGTGGCATTATTCCTGCACAAGATATAGATGCGTTGCAGCAAATGGGGGTTGGTAAAATATTTACACCAGGCTCTAATACATCAGATATTGTAAGTTATATTAAAGATTGGTTCGAACAGCATAAAACAGGCAAGTAACGGTTTTTGGCGCAGTTGCGGGTTTCGGAGCACAAAACTATCTGCCAGCACTGAACTTTAATAGAAGCACAATCCCGATAACAATCGGGACCAAGTTTGCACGTCAGCCCGCCTGACGCAAAACCCGCGTTATACACTCTCATATTTAAGTTCTCTGTCAATGTCCGTTGCTGCAATTGGAAATGAAAACTTATCGGCTCTTATCACTGATGTAATCTTAGCTACAATGTAATTCTGTTTGTTTACTGAGTCTTTCGAGATAATTACAGCCTGTCGTTGCTTAGTGTTTGATAAGTCAGTATATGGATATGGAAGCAGAATGATGTCGCCTTGGTTATATTTCATATCTCTTAATAATTATCCCAATGTTCGTCTTCGCTGCTCTCCCAGTCAGTTGCTAAAACTGGCTTAGAGCGTTCGTAAGAGCTATGAATGTCTGCTATGTTTTGAAGATTGGAATAAAGAAAGTCAACCGTGTCAAAAAAGTCCAATGCAGCATTTTTGAACCTTTTAAACTCTCTGTCGTCAATAGGTTCGATTACAGTTCTGAGTTTAGCCAAAACTGGAATTAATGAACTAATTGAATTTGCCTCCTTAGCCGCTTGACTTGGTGTTAAGTCCTTGTGGTAATACAACGAACCTCTTAACTTAACAGTTGATTCCTTGATTTTAGGAATAGCGAATTTCTCGTATTTCTCCCAAATAGTTTCAGCAATATTGAAACTTGAAAGAACGCCAATAGATTCCAAAATACTTGTCTAATATTTCAGGTTGTAAACCATGTTATAAAGATATAATTTTTCGGGTTGGAAATCAATTTGTCAAGTGGAAAATGTCCTCCCTTCAGAGTCGGAATTATTGTTGTGCAGCGTTTTGCAAGCCTTTCCGCCAACGGTTTTCAGCTATACGCAGGCAGGGATTTTTACCACTAAACTTCCTACGAAGAACTGAACGTTAAATTTACCTCTTTCCTATCCTACGAAGCACGAAACCCCTGCTTGCGTATAGGTGATGTTATGCCTTCGTTGTTATTTTTCTTTCAATTTTTCAATAAGTTTTAAAAGTGGTTTTCTATTCTTGGCTTCGTGGTAAAATTTTGGCAATTTCTCCAAAAGAGTAAAATGCTCACGGTCTTTATGTTCGCGAATTTTAGCAGCAATGTAGTTTTCTAAATACACCAAATGCTTTGGATTATATGCCCAAAATAGCTCATTTTTGAAAGGCGCAGCAAACCACAATGAAGCATCAAAATAAGCATGAGCCGCTTGAATGATTTCATAGTGGCCTCCGGATGAATATGACATAAGCGTAGAAACTTCCTTGTGAAAACCGCAATGAGCGCAAGAAAAACGTGCTTTTTTCTGTTCTGTAAACACACGAGCCACTGTTTGTTTTTGGCATTGAATGCAATGCACCCATACCTCGTTTTGGAAATCGGTGAGGCGCTTGTGTTGGTCGGTAAAACGGGGCTCACTCATTGGGTTAGGTATTTACTTTTCAATTTTAATCAGATAACAATCGTACAAACGAACACGACTTTTTTGAATAGATAGATGTTCTGGGCTTTTCCAATTTATCTCTTGATTGTTCGTGTAAAAGTAAAGGGTATCCAACTTGTTGATAATGAGTTTAGCACTGTCTTGATACAAGCAATGCGATTGAATCATAAGCGTTGAAGAATCTGGGGAGCTAAATTGGCATCTTTCCATACTGATAAATTCTAATGGAATGCGCTTGCTGAAAAAGGAGCTGGGCTTTTTAAACCATCCTTTTATTTCCTCTGGTTGCAGCATTCGGTTTTCAGCGCACAAAGAATCCCCATCAGGGTAAACCGGACAATCGGTTATGATTTCTATTTGAACTTCCTTTCCTGATTGGTTTTGTACCAAATACATAATATTGGTGCCACAACTGCTCAAGAAAAATCCAAGAACTAATAATAAAAACAACTTATTCTTCATTTTTAAATCGTTTTTTCAAAATCATAAGCCTCAAAAGCCGAGAAAAAGTACAAATATATCTGATCTAATTTTTCGGGCAAGGGCGAACCGAAACTCCTTAGAGATACATCTTCCTCTTTAAACAGAAGTTCCACTCTAAATATAGCCGGTTTGGGCAAGTACTGTTTGATACAATCATCTTCACCAATACGTGAAACCACCATGCTATCCACTTTTCCAAAAGGAATGATACACTCATAGCTCCCATAATACTGCCCCTTGTAGCCACCCGCCACCCGAAAGGTGAAGGTGTGATGCAAGGAATCGAAAGTAGCATCAGCACCATCAAATACAAACACGCTATGGCAATCTCCCTCAAAAGCTCCCCGAACGTGGGTGATTTTTTGGGCGATGGGGTGGATGGGGGTTTGGGCAAAGCAAAATGAGAGTGTCATAAGAAAGACACACAGCATTAGCGTTATTTTTAGATGTTTACTCATTTTCAAAAAAAATCGCCCGCTTCGCGGATATTTTATTTTTATGACCTTTAGCTTCGGTCGTCCCTCCCTCGCTTTAGGCCATAAAAATGCTTACATGGAGGGGTGGAAAACCCAACTGCTACTGGGAAAGGACTACCCGAAAACCGCTAGCGTAGTAGCGGTTGCCAGGGGCGTAGTAGAGGCGATTAGCCACACGGCAGTCCGTGGCACTGAAGTCCCAGCTGCCACCGCGCAAAACACGGTAAGACCCATCTGCTGTGGCTGTCCATTCCCAAACGTTGCCGCTCATATCGTATAAACCATAGCCATTCGCCTTTTTGCCTTTTACGGCATGGGTGGTATTGCCACTGTTTCCATCGTACCAAGCCACCTCATTGATGTTGCTGCTGCCCGCATACTCATAGTTCTCGCCACCTTTGGCTGCGTATTCCCATTCTTGCTCCGTGGGCAAGCGAACCCCCGCCCAATTACAATACGCTACCGCATCGTGCCAGCTTACGTGAATCACCGGATGTGAACTAGGCTGACTGCCACTGCATCCAACATTGTCGCGCCAAGTTACTCCATTACTCTTTTCCCATCCACTTCCGGTAAATACCCAGCTCAAACCCTCTATTTCAGCCGTAGTTTGGTAACCCGTAGCATTTACAAAGGCCTCAAACTGTCCGCGGGTTACTTCTGTCTCTCCCATATAAAAATTCCTGCCCGGTATTTTTATCAGTTTCATGCCGCGTACTGTTTTGGTAGTCGATGCCTCAGCCTCCTTGCGCTTTTGCTCTTCTTCTGCTCTTTTGCGCTCAGCTTCTGCTTGGTCTCTGCGTCTTTGCTCTTCGGTTACTCGTTGGTTGTTAGTAATATAGGTATTCTCCAAATCCTTGATCTTCTGCTCGGCTTGTGTGGTGTGGGTGCCTGAGGGGTATTTTTTAATGAAATCCAAATAGGAAGTTGTGGTGTTCGCCTTTTGGGCCGCTGCCCAGTCTTTTGCCTCTGATTCTTGGGCTATGGCTGTTAAACGCTCCTCCATGCTTGTGATACTGTCTTGCACTTCGGCATCCGCTATCAAAGCATAAGCCGCTTGGTATTTTTCCAAAGCGTGTGACCAGTCTTGTTTTTCAGCTAAAACATCGCCTTGGCCTTTGAGTTTGATAAATTCTTCCTTGGTTGCAAGGTTAACTTCATTCTCAACAGAATCTGCATCATTCCACGGCTGCCATATAGCCAAAACACCCACAAGCAGAACAACAATGCCCACAACAACCAAAATACCTAAAGGCAGTTTCTTCTTCTCCTTGGCTTGCGCTTTGGGGAGAAGTAGGGTGTGGGCTTGGGTAAGTTTTTTTAATTCTTGTTCAAAGCTTTTTTTAATTGAATCTGTAGGCGCACTTTTCATCCCTGCCTCCAAATCCCGCTTCTTTTTGCGGAAGGTGTTTTCCAGCATATCTGCACTGAAAGGGATTTTGAGGTCGAAGAGATTCAATGCCTCCGTTTCGCTGATGCCTGTGGTTTTGCTTTGCTGTTCTTTGGCGTTTTGTGCGTCTATTCGCGCTTGCTCCTCCGCACTGATTTCTACCGGAGATATGCTCGGCAGCTCGTTGAACTCCTCTTCGGTCATGCCGCCCAGCACAATATAGGCTTCTTCAATTTCTGCCAGGCGCTTTCGGTACAGCTCCCGTTGGTGCTCCGTAGGGGCATTGGTGAGGCGTATCTGAAGTTCATTGAACAACTCGCTATACGCAGCACGTACCTCTGAGGAGCTTGCGCCTTCCTCTAACTCCAATAATTCTAAAGCCTTTTCGTGGGTCATGGATGAAATGGTTTATTTTAGATGGCCCAAAGATAGGTTTTTAGGTGAAAAAAGTATTTGCTTATTTCCAAAACTGATTGTTTATCTTTAAAAAACTTTAAGAAAAACGTTAATTCTCCTGTTCAAACTCTGGATAAGGCATTTTTTCTTTTTCCAAGTCAAATATAAAATCTGTTTTCAATTCACCGGTCATCCAATCAATCCAGGCCCACAGGCCATCTTTTTTTACAGCTACATAAACGAAATATTTTCTATAGCTACCCAAACCATCAGAAACGGTTTTTTCCACATTGAAAATCTTATAACCCTCATAGAGACACTCCACTGTTTGTTTGGCCTCCTCTTCACCATAGGACCAAGGCGATGGATAAATACCCACTTTGCCCTTGTTCCACACCCCTGTGAGCTTAGCGTTAAATCCAAAAAAATCTATGGAATCATACTTGGGGGGTATCATTTCTTTAATGTCTTTATCCGACCAAGCTTGGTACATACCCCATTTTTTGGTTTTTTTATTTTTGGCAATAAATACACCATCTCCATTATTTACATCCAGTTTGTGATCAGATGCTTGGATTTTTTTTAGAATGGCAGGCGTTATTACTTGGGCATAACTTAAACAAGTCAAGAAAAGAAGTGCTATTGTTACTATTTTTTTCATCGTGTCTTTCTTTTTACAATGAGGCATAACTACTCGCTATACGCATATCGGGCTAAAATGCCCAATGGCAATTGTACGCCAGATTTGGCTTGCAAGTACAGCTCTCCTATTTCTAGGATATTGTTGGCTTGCTTAAAATTTAAACGTATTAAGTTTTGAACCAACAATGCGCTTAACCCCATTGAATATACATTAAGAATTAAAAAATGCTTTTGCGGATTTAACAACTTGGCTATATCCTGAAGCATTTCGTTAATATTATCTTCGAGTTGCCAGCGTTCGCCATTGGCACCAATGCCATAAGCAGGCGGATCGAGAATAATGCCGTGATAATGGTTACCTCGTTTTACTTCACGTTTTACGAATTTTAATGCATCTTCAACAACCCATCTAATATTATCTAAATTGCTAGATTGCATGTTTTCTTTGCTCCAACTTATTACTTGTCTTACGCTATCTACATGGGTAACATCGGCACCTGCCGCTTTAGCGGCAATAGATGCACCTCCGGTGTAGGCAAATAAATTTAAAAACTTAGGCGCTTCTATTCCCAAACCTTTTACCTGATTATAAATATAATCCCAATTGGCAGCTTGCTCCGGAAATATACCAACATGCTTAAACGAAGTAAGCGATAGGTTAAACTTTAAATGTAAATTGTTATGATTGTATGCCAACTTCCATTTTTCGGGCAATCGTTTTGGGTTAATCCATTGTCCGGAGTGACTTCCTTGTTGTTTAAAAGCAATATCGGCAAGTTGGTGCCATTCTTTTTCAGTAAATTGCTTGTCCCACAAAGCCTGCGGCTCCGGCCTGCGTAATACCAATTGTCCAAAACGTTCTAGTTTTTCAAAGTTACCACAATCAAGTAATTCATAATCTATCCAGTTGGTGGCGCTAAATGTTTGCATATGGTGCAATATTAGCTAAATAAAAACAATTGAATACTAAAATATAAACCAGCCTTTTTTAAAAGCAATTCTAACTGCTTGTGTTTTGTTGTTTACGTGCAGTTTCTTGTATATATTACTCATGTGGGTTCGCACTGTATGTGGACTAATAAACATGGCATCGGCAATTTCTTTGTAATCTTTACCATCAACCATTAACTTTAGAATTTCCAATTCACGATCACTTAAATCAGTGTTATTAATTTGTTTTACAGATTTACCTCTACTTAAAAATTGCAGCGTTTTTCTAGCAACACTTGGGCTCATTGGAGCGCCCCCAAATTCAATGGCTTCTTTGGCATACGCCTCTATGGTTCTAAAATCATCATCTTTAAGCAAATAACCAATGGCACCAGCTTTTATGGCATCAAAAATATGCTGATCATCATCAAACACGGTTAGCATAATAATTTTCAATTCAGGATACAAGGTGCAAGCCGTTTCTACCGTTTTAACACCATTTAATACAGGCATATCGATATCCATAAAAACCAATTGAGGCGTACATTTAACCTTTTTCATTTTTTCAAGAAAATCCTCTCCATTGCTGGCCTCAAAAAGCAAATTAAAGTCGCTTTTAACTTGCAATTTCTCAATTAACATGCTTCGGTTAATGGATTTATCATCTACAACTGCATAATGTATCATAACAACAAAAATATAAGTGTATAGTTGGGCAAGCAATACTGCATATTACTTATTTTTATTTATATCTAACACAATTTGCACTTTGGTACCTTGCAAGTTGGATTCAAAACTTATTTGTGCGCCTATTTCGGCCATTCTAGCTTTCATATTAAACAATCCATAATGATTTTCTAAATTAGTATTGTTTGCATCAAAGCCACAACCATTATCGGTAATTACTATTTTAATAATGTTTTGGTTTACTTCAAAAAAAACAGAAATAACATTGCATTTACTATGTTTTAATGCATTATGAAATGCTTCTTGTGCAGCACGGAATAAATTTAAAGCAATAGCAGGAGTTAAGAGTAAATGCTGATTAATATCCTCTTTAAAATCAATTTTAATTTGTTGGTTGGTTTGTAAAAGTTTAAGCGTGTATTGTTTAAATCTATCTACCAATGCTTCAAAATCTATCTCGTTTTGATTTACTGCCCAAATGGTTTCTCTTAGGGTTTGAATGGCCTGTTGCCCGGCTTCTTTGGTTAATTGTAAACGTTTATATATATTTTCATTCGAGCCACTTTCTTCAGCTAACAAGTCAATCGTCGACATTACATATGAAAGATGAGCACCAACATTATCGTGCAAATCACGCGATATTCGCAGCCGTTCCTCTTCTACTTTTTTACGCATTTGCAAAGCTATTTGAGCTTTGTTTTTTAACCTAAGTTGGTAGAGGTATAATGCTGCTACAATACCCAAAATTAAAATTAATGAAATTATAACTTTAAACCACCAAGTCAACCAAAATGGCGGTCTAATGGTTATAAAAACTGTTTTTATATTACCATATATACCATTATCTCCAGCCGATTGAACCAATAGTGTATAATTTCCCGGTGGCAATTGGGAATAACGTATAAAGTGCTTTTTATCTAAATCAATCCAGTTATTTTCTACACCTTTAAAAAAATAACGATAGGTATTTTTAGTATGATTTGAGAAATCGAGTGAAGCAAAATCAAACGAAATAGTATTATCTTTATAATCAAAAATAAGATGTTTTTTAGCATTTATTGCGCTATCTGTTTGCCAAGGCAAATCATTTACAAACATATTGCCAATTACAGTATTAATATTTGCATAATGCTGTTTTAATTTTTGGGTATTAATTATATTAATTCCATTAACACCACCAAAATATAAATTGCTGCCATGCTTGGCAAATGCACCTGTGTTAAACTCGTTAGATTGCAAACCGTCTTCTATAGAATACCAACGCACATTGTTTTTTTTGTCAATTACACCTATACCTTTATTGCTAGATATCCAAACATTTCCAATAAAGTCGACTAATGCACTGTAAATAAAATTATCTTTTAATCCTATTTCGGTATTAAAATAATTTAATTGTTTACCATTTGAGTTAACCACAAACAACCCGTTGGTAGTGGCAACCAAAAATGTATCTTTATTATATAACGAAATATGCTTAATCCAGCCGTCTAAAACTTTTACCGATTTACGCGTTGTTGAATAATAATGCCACAAACCCTGACGTAGCCCTACAAATATTTCCTGGGAATTAATGGGATAAAATGCAGTTATTGGCTTGTTATTAAAATCTAGAATTTTTTCTAATGAAAAATTATTGACATAAAACTTATACAGTGAGCCGCTATTAACAGAATTTAAATTTAAAACAATAATAGAATCAAAATTGTAAAAAGTAGGGTATTGATTATTTAAAACATTCGAAAACGAGATGGATTTAATTAGTTTATTCTTTTTATGATTGTAAACAAATAAGCTATTAAAACCTACTGCCAACAGATGACTATCACCTACACTACACATGCCCCAAATGGCTTTATCAGATTTATTATGAAAATTAATGGTTTGATAACTATGGTCACCGAAATATTCCACCAAATGCGAACCATACTGTCCGGTAAATATCTTATTATCGGGAGTAACCAAAATTGATTTTACCATATTTAAATTACTGTTATTGGTTTTTAGGTGTTTATATTTATTTCGGGCAAACGATACAATAAATAAACCACTAATATTAGAGCATATATACAAATTATTATATGCATCAATATAAAAGTTATCGAAAAGGTTATTGCTTAAATCATGATTTTTAAGTTTAAACTCATTTACCTTTAAAAAACTGGCTGTATCATAATTAAAAATGCCTTGTAACGAGGCTAAAAGCAATTTGTTGTTCCAATAAACACCAGCCATAATATTGGTTTTTATTTGTTTTGCATTTACCACTTTATACCAAACTAACGAATCTTTTTTAATAGTAAATTTATAGGTAGTATGCAAATTGGTTACAATTGCAGTGCTGTTAGATAATTTTATTGGTCTAGATAAATTGTCATTATAATGTATAAAACGGTATTGCCTGGTAAGCAAGTTAAAAACCATAATTTTATCATCGTTGTAAGTGCAAATAGCATACTTGCCAATAACAACCGACTTGTTACTTTCTGCAACCGGGTTATAAATACTACTGCTTTTAATTTCAATAAATTGTTCAATTAAACGGCTGTTTAAATTAATAACAGCTATGCTATTAGAATTAATTATTACAAACAATTTTTGATTATATGCTCCAAGTATGCAAGGCGTAAAAGCTGTATCAATAACAGTAAAAAAACTATCAATAAAAAAGTTATAATAGCTTAATCCATTGTTATGAGCAACCCATGTATAGCCAAAATCATCTGCAAAAAATGAGAATCCTGTTAATCCTTTAAATGAATTTATTTTACTACCGGGAAAAAAGTGCTTAAAATTAATACCATCCCAACGGTTTAATCCATTTGCGGTACCTATCCATAAAAAACCTTCTTTATCTGTAACTACATCCCAAACAGAGTTTTGTGCCAGCCCATTATCGGCATTTAAAGTAAAGCTATTTAATGGCTGCTGAGCAAAAATTGGTTCAAAAAGAGTGCGAAAAAACAAGAAAAGTATTAATACACATTTAAAAAATACGTAATATGTAGTATTGAACCTAAACATGCATGCCCCCACCTTTGCAATGTACAAAAATGTAACATTTTATGAAAAAATCAACAATAACTAACAACATTATGAAATCAAACTTTACAAAAATTAAAGCAATGGCCATAGCAGCTGTTGCAGCAGTAACCATGCAAGCTAACGCACAGGTAACACTTACAAAAACATTACCACCTGTTGGTTCAACCTACGACTATTACGTTCATTTAAACCCACAGCCCATTACAGAGCCCGACACTAGCGACAATGCCACTTGGGATTACACAGCCATTACAACCGGATTGCAATTTACAAAAGGAGGAAGCAGCATTGTAAAAACGCTAGCTCAAGTTACAGAAGCCGATAAAGACAGCTTTCCAACGGCTTCGTATGTAGAAGAATACACAGGTGGTGTTGCACCGAACAATACCATTGGTCGATACTACTTTAAAGACGATGGTGATGCCCTTTTACAATTGGGCAGTTATTTAAAAATTGTAAGCAATGAGAATGTTATAGTATTAAGCGACTCTATGTTTGTGTTTAACACTGCATACAAAGCAGGTTGGGTAACCAGACCTCAATTTGGCTCAATACCATACTCGAGAAGGTACGTAAGTTACGGCACGTTTAAAATAAGAAACGAAACTTATAACAATGCCGTATTGGTAAAAGGAGAACCAGCACCAGGCGCAGCCTCCTATTATCAGGTATTTACTATACAACCGTATTTCTCAAGAATTGCCAATATTACCATTTTAGCCAATGGCACAGGAACAATTAATTATTTTCAACCAACGGGTTCGGGCACAACCGGACAAGCTATGGTAAAAAGTAACCAAAATTTATCGGTTTATCCTAATCCTGCAAACGACATTTTACATATTCATACCAACAACCTAAATGGCAATGCATCGGTGCAAATTAGCGACCTTAGCGGCAAGATTTTTAATTGTAACCATAACAATAACCAAAGCATTGATGTAACTAACCTACAACCGGGCATGTATATTTTACAAGTGCAAACCCAACAAGGTGTAATGCATCAAACCTTTATTAAACAATAGTTTTTTCATGTACCTATATTTAAAGGCTGCTTAGTAAACGGGCAGCCTTTATTTTTTATACAAATTTACGGTTGTTCTAAACTCAATAAATTGGGCTTTTTGAGCGTTGGCCAATAAACTAATGCCTGGCCAAAACCTATTTGAAACCCTAAAGTTTACGCCCCACCTGTGGTACAAATTATTAAAATACGGAATTTGATTATAAGCATACCAACCTATTTGTTGTGTAAACACCATACGATTAAAAATAAACTCGTGTCCAAATAATAAACCCAACCTATTACTCGACAAATTATTTAATGTATCGTTATCTAATTGCCTGCGTAAACTATTGTCGGCAATTGCCTCACTTGTAAATGTTAAGGCATTAATCAAGCCAATACGTCGGCTAACTTGCAAACCACCTCCACTTACCCAAAACCTTTCGTTTTTAAATACCGGCGAACTTTTGTTACAAATAAATCCATAGGCATCTAAGCGCCATTTTTCGGTTTGCAAATTTTCGTTTAAAGGCCTTTGTGCTGAACCAAACTTTTGCTGATACCCGATTTCTGCTGTAGGGAAATTTACCCCAAAATTTGGGTTACTAAAACTACCGTTGCTAAAATGATTATACAATACTTGTAACGAAACAGCACCACTCTTTGTAATTGGCAATTGTGATCGTAAACCTAAAGCTAAAAATCCATTTATATGCGAGCTGTATGAAAAGTTTCTTGGATTTGTTTTCTCATCGTAAGGATTGGTGCCAAAGGTAACCCCGGCAATAACCTTTAAGTTACAATTAAAAAACTGGCTAGAAAGCAATGTTGGTTCAATAAAATAATTCAAATTTAAGGCTTTGCCTAAAGTGTCAAAACCCAAATCGTAGAAACTAAAATTATACCCTGAGGCAAAACCCTTTTTATAATATTTTTTAGCAAAATCGTCGGTTCTAAAGCGATACAAGTCTATACTTACACCAGTAACCGGCCTATTGGCAACCGAGCTAATTACCTTACTATGCGCCCAAACGAAACCACTTGCAGCGCTAATATTTATGGCATAATCTACTTGTTTGTTTTGTGCCCAAACCATTTGATGAATCAGTAGTATGTAGAAAAAATATTTTTTCATTTAAAGCGATAACCTACGCGAAAGTCGATAAAATTGGCAACCTGCGCATGGGCTTTTAAGCTTGCACCAACAATAATATTGTTTTTAGTTTGATAATTTAACATCCAACGGTGGTAAATATTACTAAAATACGGACTAGGACTGTATAAATAAACGCCTAGTTGTTGTGCAAAATTAAATCTACCCAATAAAAATACATGTCCGCCAGTAATACCACTTCTTAAGCTGCTTATATTACTTAGATTATCATTTTGCAACCGTTTAGCAACCGATAAGTCGTTGTAAAATTCTACACCCGCAATTAGGCCATTAATGGCAGATAACGGCTTTACCATATCTGCCGAAATACCGTAAATGTGGTAACGCGCTTTTTGTCCGATTGCTGTAGTTCTGCTGCTGTAAAAACCATATACATTAAAGTATAAATTCCTATTAACTTTTTCGGCACTTTTTTGATAATTAATTGGTACAAAATCCCCAATATAATAATTCAGGGCAATATTGGCAGTTGGCCAATTTACGCCTTTGTTTGGGTCTTTTATTCCTCCATTACTCGTATGCAAATAATTACCATACAAGGCAACCTGCAAACGCGGATGAATTAAATAGCCTGTACCAATACTCAATCCACCATAAAAACTTACAGGTAAACTATAACTCATATTGGTTGGATTTTTAACAACATCATATGGGTTGCTTTGGTATGCCAAGCCAAACTGTCCTTTAATAGCAAGTGTTGCTTTGTTGGTTAAGTTAAAAGTAGGTTCAAACACAAAATTACCGGCAATGGCATGGCCTAAAATACGGTTATCGTAATTAAAATAAACCAAGTTAAAACCTTTTTGCACATTGCATTTACAGGCATTATAAGTTGTTTGCGAAGTGTCGCGCCAAAGCTTTAACAATTCTATACCAACCGGGTTAGCACCTTTGGTGTTTTGCACGTCTTCGCTATGGGCAAAAATAAAACCATAATGTGCAGACAAACCAATATTGGGCGCATGTTGCGCCACTGAAAATTTTGTTACACAGGCAAACAAAATTAAAATTTTAATTAAGCCATTTTTTAAACACATAATAAATGGGGATACCGCTTAAAACCAATAATAAACCCCTGTAGGTAAATAAAGGTTTTTGAATTAACAAACTAATTGCAATAATTAATGCCATTGCAATATAAATTGCAGGCAAAACCGGATAGCCAATAACCTTATAAGGTCTTGCTAATTCCGGTTGTTTAATGCGCATAACAAATACTGCTGCCACAGTTAAAATATAGAATAACAACACAGCAAATACCACATAATCTAACAAGTTACTATAACTGCCGCTTAAAACCAGCAAACATGCCCAAAAGCCTTGCATGGTTAAGGCAATTGCAGGCGATTGATTCTTATTTAATTTAACAGCCTGTTTAAAAAACAATTTATCAGAGGCCATGGCATAGTAAACCCGTGCACCACTTAATACCAGACCATTTATACAGCCAAAAGTAGAAATCATAATTAAAACGGCCATTAAAATGCTACCATAACTGCCAAATATTTGTTGTAAAAGCAATGTTCCTACCCTATCGTTTTGCGCTTGCTGAATGGCTGAGAATGGCAATGCATACACATAAATTATGTTTACCAAAACGTACAGCAACGAAACCACACCGGTACCAATAAGTAATGATAAAGGCAAATTCTTTTTGGGATTTTTTATTTCGCCGGCTGTAAAGGTTATATTATTCCATGCATCGCTGCTAAAAATGCTACCCACTAAAGCTGCTGCAAAAACACTTAATGTAATAGTTTGCAAATTATTGCTATCTTGAACCCACTTAATTTGTGGCAATTCGTTTGTAAGGATATACCACAACCCCGCCAGCAGCAAAAACAACAAAGCACCTATTTTACTTACAGTAAAAACATTCTGCAAAATTGCACCCGTTTTTACAGGCAAAAAATTAAAAACAGTTAGGCTTACAATTAAAAAAATGGCTAATAATTGCTGCGAACTAATAGAAAATGCACCAAAACCAATAACGGTTATCTCATCAGATACAAGACCTGTAAGCACCCCGGTAAATTTAGCAAATGCAATGGCAACCGCAGCAATGGTACCTGTTTGAATAACAGTAAAGAATGTCCAACCATATAAAAAGCCAAACAAGTTACCATATGCCTCTTTTAAGTAAACATATTGCCCACCTGCTTTTGGCATAGATGCCGCCAACTCGCCATAGCTTAATGCTGCAAATATGGTAAATACAGCAGTTAAAACCCAGGCTAACAAAAGGTACATAGGGCTTGGTAATTCTCTGCTCATTTGTGCACTAACAATAAAAATGCCCGAACCAATCATACTGCCCATAATGAGCATGGCGCTATCAAATAAATTTAGTTTCCCTGATTCACGCATGATTGATAATATTTTGTGCCACCACTTGCCAATCGGCATTGGCTTCAATTAAAAATCCTGCCACATCTGCCCCTTTTCCGGCATCTATATCGCGTTGCTTATCTCCAATAAAATAGCTTTGCTTGGGATTAATATTATACTTGGCAATGGCTTTTTCTACCAATAATGAGTGGGGTTTGCGGCATAAACAATTCGAAAAATCGGGATGATGCGGACAAAAATAAATATCGGTTAATTGTATTTGATGTTGGCTTAAAAAACCAACTAATATTTTGTGCATTTGCTGCAAGTTTTGTAAAGTGTACAGCCCTTTTGCTATGCCGCCTTGATTGGTTACCACTATTAACAAAAATCCGGCATCGGCAAGCATTTTTAAAGGTTTAATAATATGGGGCAAAACCTCAAAATCTTCTGGCTTTTTAATATACTCGCCCACCTCTCGGTTTAACACGCCATCTCTATCTAAAAAAACTGCTTTGCGTTTTGTATCAGTCATTTTTAAAAATTAAAGCACACAAAATTGACAATTTAAAGCAATATTCCTAATATTGACCTTTTATAATTTAGCACATTGGCCAAACGCATTGTAATTATACCAACGTACAACGAAATCGAAAATATTTCCGATATTATACATGCTGTTTTTAACCAGCCAATACCTTTTGATGTGCTAATAGTTGACGATAACTCGCCCGATGGTACAGCTCAAGTGGTAAAAAAGCTTCAAAACGAGTTTAAAAACAGCCTGCATATTCTTGAACGCAACGCTAAAAATGGCTTAGGAACTGCCTATATTGATGGCTTTAAATGGTGCCTTAATAAAGGCTATGAGTATATTTTTGAAATGGATGCCGACTTTAGTCATAACCCAAATGATTTACCTAGACTTTTCGAAGCCTGTGCGGAAGGAGCCGATGTAGCAGTTGGTTCAAGATATATTACGGGTGTAAACGTTGTAAATTGGCCTATGAGCAGGGTAATGCTAAGTTATTTTGCCTCTGCCTATGTAAGGCTAATTACCGGTATGAGCATTAGAGATACAACTGCTGGTTTTGTATGTTACAAAGCTCAAGTGCTAAAACATATTCACCTTGATGCCATTAAATTTAGGGGTTATGCATTTCAAATTGAGATGAAGTTTACCGCTTGGAAACATGGCTTTAAAATAGAAGAAGTACCCATTATTTTTACCGATCGAACCAAAGGGCAATCTAAAATTTCTAAAGGAATTATTAAAGAGGCCATTTGGGGCGTAATAAGCCTAAAACTAAAAAGCCTATTTAAACACTACAGTACAACCCATAATTAATTTAGCGTATGTTAACTACCCAAACAAACCCTAAATTTTCGCTTGCCGAAGAATTGGTTATGCAAACATCTTGCAATGTTTTTTTAACCGGAAAAGCCGGAAGCGGAAAAACAACTTTTTTAAAAAAGTTGGTTCAAAACAACCAAAAAGCTTGCATGGTAGCTGCACCAACAGGTATTGCAGCCATAAATGCAGGTGGCACAACCTTACATTCCTTTTTTCAATTGCCCATTTTACCTTATTTACCCAACAAACGGTACTATGGTGCACAACAATTAAACTTTGCCGATAAGCATTACCTAATTAGAAACGCAAGAATTAACAAAGAAAAATTAGCCGTTATTAAGCGTTTAGACTTACTTATAATCGACGAAGTAAGCATGCTTAGAGCCGATTTACTTGATGCTTTAAACGATGTGTTAATGTTTATCCGAAAAAGCAATAAACCTTTTGGTGGCATACAAATGCTATTTATTGGCGATTTATTTCAGCTACCTCCGGTGGTTACAGATAATGAAGCGCCAATGATTAACGAACACTACGAAACACCATTCTTTTTTAGCGCACAAATATTTAAACAACTTAATCCGGTAATAATTGAGCTGGATAAGGTTTACCGCCAACACGATGAAACATTTATTCACTTATTAAATCAGGTTAGAAACAATGATATAGGCAACGATGATTTGGAATTACTAAATAGCAGATACACACCCAATGCCGATAGATTTATTGATGAAGCCATTATCTTAAGCACACATAATTACCAAGCCGAGCAACTTAACCGACAAAAGTTGGCTGAACTAGGCTCGCAGCCTTTTCATTATAAAGCATTTATTGATGGCGATTTTCCTGAAAAAAGCTATCCAACGGAAGTTGAAATTGTTTTGAAAAAAGGAACGCAAATTATGTTTATTAAAAACGACATCGATAAGCGTTTTTTTAATGGTAAAATTGCTACTGTTGTTAGTCTTAACGAAGACGAAGTCTGGGTTAAATCTAAAGAAGATTCCGAGCCCTTTAAGGTGCCGGTAATTGCTTGGGAGAATAAAACATATGCACTAAACAACGAAACCAATTCGGTAGAAGAAGATGTAATTGGCACATTTACCCAATTGCCTATAAAGCTGGCATGGGCAGTAACCATCCATAAAAGTCAGGGTTTAACTTTTGATAAAGTTATTATAGATACAGGTAAAGCATTTGCTTCCGGCCAAGTTTATGTAGCATTAAGCAGATGCACTTCGTTAGAAGGTATTTACTTGTTAAGCCAAATAACACAACAACAACTTATTAGCAATACGCAAATTACCCGATTCATTCGCGAAAATCAGGCCAACGAAAGCCAATTAAGCGAACTTATAAAAATTGAAAAGCCAATTTATGTAAATACGTTTTTTCAAAAAATATTTAACTTTCAGTTTTTAACAGAAGACCTCAACGAGTTTGTTTTGCTTACAAAAAGCAAAGAATTACCCAAACAAGATATGGTGTTAAAATCGCTGCAAAACATAGCAACAAACATTAAGCAAATAAACCATGTGGCGCATAAATTTTGTAGTGTTTTGCAACAATTGCTTTCAATTGATAAAGTAGATTTAAATCAGGCATCAGAACGAATAACATCAGGAAAAAAATACTTTGTTGAGCTTTTGGGAAATGGCATTTATACAGAACTAACAACTATTTTACAAATTTGCAAACATGCAAAAGGTGCCAAACAATTTACACGTTTGGTTACAGAAAACATGCTAAAAGTAAAAGCTAAAATCAATCAAATTACTGTTGCACAAGCAGGCGAAATAAATTGCAGCATTGATAAAGTTTGGGTTGAACCAACCGTTGAAGTAGCAAAACCGGAAAAGAAGCAAACCACAGTTGATGTTACTTTTGAGCTATTACAACAAGGCAAACCGATTGAAGAAATTGCAACCTTAAGAAATTTAACAATTGGCACATTATACAGCCACTTAGAAAAATTGGTAATGGATAAAAAAATCAATGTGTTTGATTTCATTTCCGAGCCATTAGTTAATGAAGTGAAAGAAGCCCTGCCCGGCACTCAATCGCTAAGTGAATTAAAAAGTAAACTTAGTATAGATGCCCCATTTCATGAAATTAAGCTGGCCCGCATATATGTAATTGGCAACAATAAGCATGCTGCTTCTTCATCTAATCAACCATAACTTTTTATACTAATACAAAAATATTAACTTAGTTAGCCCTTAAAAGCCTCTAAAACATTCAATTTTGTTAATCATGTTTCAGGTACAATCAAAATTCCGGTGATATTTTCTTTTTCCACCTTTGCTTCTCCAAAGGTGGAGCCAAAGGAGCCAAGCA
>VFQQ010001415.1_pt1 | contig 33553 bp, 58 predicted proteins | sample 3512341 | NCBI WGS metagenome assembly VFQQ01 (sample SAMN10412373, study PRJNA504923) | tailings metagenome | isolation source: Relicate 2 Philex TSF1 revegetated site | place: Philippines: Tuba, Benguet | collected 2017-08-29 | reverse complement strand
AGGTGAAGGTGCAAAGGAACATGAATGCCGACAAACGGTGTGATGGCAGCTGCAGGGAGGTGAACTGCCGCAGCCAGCCACACAGCGCCTGCTCCTTCCAAAGGATGCTGCCAAAAAAGCATCCCAACCCGCTTCACTTCACCGCCCCACCCACTCTGTGCCAGGCAGTCCCAGCTGGTGGGGTCTGCAGGCGGCTCCACTTCACCGGCGGCCAGGCGATCCACCTGCAGAGGCAGACAAAGGGGCAGCAAGGATGGCGGTCTAACAACAGCGCAGATGCATGTAGCATGTGCATGCGGCGTGCCGGACGGGCCGCAAAGCCCCCCCGCGACAGCCGAGCGATCAGACCACATCAGTGCACCAGTTTGCAGGCAAGCTTTCACTCGCCTCTGTGATGACAGCCCGCCGCAGCGCTTCTCCCAACTTGCGCAGCCGGCGAGCCAGCACCTGTTGCAGTGCAGGGGAATGGCAGGAGGGGCTGAGTTGGGAATACTAATAGAAGAGGTCGGCACAAGGCTGTGTCGGCGCGCCCGATCATACTCAACCACCCTCCCAGGGATCCCAAATCCCACTCCCACCTGTTCTAATGGAGGCCACAGCTCGCGAAGCACTGTGGGCAGCAGCTGCAGGCTGTGCGAAGCCTCCAGCGCAGCACAGTGCGCAGCGAAGGCAAAGGCGCAGCGGGTGAAGGCAGCCAGGCCCGCTGGGGCAGCAAAAGGTAGCAGCGCGTGCTTGCGCAGCAGGTGGCATGCCCTGCATGTACGAGGAGGTGGGCGGGCAGGCAGTGTCAGCTGGCAAAGGAGAACATGCAGAGGGACAGGGGAAAATGCTGGTGTGAATGTGCTGTGAGCCGATGATACATGCTGTTGCCATGAACCCCACGACTCACCGCTCTGTCTGGTGTAGCGCCCATACCAGGAACACAGCCGCCAGCTCGGGTGGCGCTGGCTGGCCCCAAACTGCGCTGCAGTCGTCCGCTGCTGCCGCCAGCCCCAGTGCCAGCTTCTGCCCTAGGGCTGCTGCATAGTCAGAGCCGTCTGCATCGCCGCCGCCGGAATTGGCAGGGCGCAGCAGCGCGGCCTGCCGCCGGCGCAGCTTGGCTGGCGAGTGGCAGGGCAGGGTAGCAATGTGTGTGTTGAGGATAAGGTCACAGATGCTGGTGCAACCAGCGGACATACAATGGCAGCCGCAACAAACGCACAGAACGAGACCCACCTGCATGCGCCTCTAGCACCGCACTGTGCGCATACTGCCGCCCGGCGATGCGCCCCAGCAGCTCGGCGCCGGCGCAGATGTCCGCTGCTGTTGCTATTGGCTGCAGAGTGGACATGGAGGGAGGGGAGAGGTTGGTGGTGAGAGGTGCACATTACTGGCTGATACAGCAAGGCATGAGGGCGCTGACTAGCTACCAACAGCCAGGCCGAGCCGCTCGGCCCACCCACAAGCCTGCAGGCCAGCCGGCACAATGAAGGATGCACAGGAATGGCGCTTTCATGTGCGCCAAATGCCCACCTGCAGGACTTGCTGCTCGGCGATGCGCATCAGCCGCTCGCGCCGTGCCTCCACCTCGCCCCCCAGAGCATCCAGCCGCTCCTGAGAGAGAGTAGTGGTAGGCAATGAGGGCAGGTGGTGAGTGAGCATAGTTGCAAGGGTGTGTGACAGCCTGCGCAGGCATGGTGTCGGCATGAACAAATGGAGAGGCACACTGCATGGCACCTCGGGGGCCCGCCCCGCCCCGCCCCGCCCCGCCCGGCCCCGTCCCACCTGCTGGGCAGGGTCTGCTGTGTCCGCCGCTGCCACAAACCGCTGCAGCAGCTTCTCCAGGCGGCGCAGCAGGGCCAGCGCATCTGACACCCGCCGCTCCGCCACTGCGAGGGAGGCAGGGCAAAGGGAGGTTGACAGCTTGCATTAGAGCCGCCTGCAGCACCCAATAGGGCACTCTGTGTTGATGGCTTTGGCACTCTGGTGCAGGCTTCAATCTGGTGCACCCAACAATTCACCCTGACATGCAAAAAGTTCACCCTGGTGCCTTCAGCTCACCTGCCACGTCCGCATCATCCAAGCACTCGAGCCACTTGGCGCCATCCCCCGTCTGCCTCCAGGCCGCCTCGGCATCGGCGGCCGCCGCTCCCGCCTGCTGCTGCGAGGGCGCCGCCGCCGCTGCGCGCTGCGACTGCGCCACGGCGGCCGACACCTCTTTGAGCCCTGACACCACGTCGCCCATGCTGCGAGCAGATGGTGTGAGTGAGTGGGAACATGATGGAGGGATGCAGTCGTCTGGCACTCGGGACCACAGACATGAGGATGCAGCAGCAGGAGCAGAGCATGGCGAGGAACCCTCCGCAGTCCACTGCATGGCATGGCATGGAATGATAAACCAGCTGCGGCCGCCACCCTGCCTCACTTGTGCAGCAGCGTGCGCAGCTGTTGGATCTCTCCCTCCAGCCGCAGCACCCCTGGAAGGCAGCAATCGAACAGCAGGGGAGCAAGATTTGGTGGGCGAGCCTCAGGCAAGGAACGACATAATGGCAAAGCCAAGTTGCCCCATCACATGGCATGCGTGGCGTGGCATGGCATGGTTTCAAGCGGAGCTTGAACCATGGCAATGTTGCATGCAGCGGTTGGTGATGGATATAAGTTGCGCTGCTGGCACGGCATGAAATGACGTGGCATGCCGCAGCAGGGCAGGGCATGGGAAAGAAGGATCCAGCTGCTGATGACTGCCAACTTGAATGGCGGTGCACATCATGCCATGCCATATGCCATGGCATGCATGCCATGCCCCATGCCCAGCAAAAGGAGTCCACGCGTTTGACCTGAATCCTGCAACCATATCTCCCCCGCCCTCTCCACCATTAACAACTCACCGGGCGTGGCATTCACAAACTCCTGGTAGTGCTCATGCACTGCCGTCTTGAGCTGGGAGCCCACCTGTGTGAACGTGCCAGCGGTGCAGCGAGAAAAAGCTTTGTTGCAACCATGGCCCCACTGGGCAGCCGTGCAGCCGTGCAGCGCACGCCAGGAGCCTTCCATCAAGCTTAGCAGCAAGGCCATTACAGCCACGACTGCTGCAGCACGGCAGCCGTGCCCGCCTGCCCACCTCTCCATCCAGCGCCGCCAGCTCGCCTCGCAGCCGCTCCACGCCCTTCTCTGCACAGTGCCACGGGCATGGTGCAGGCACAGTGCACGGTGAGCGACTGCCTAGTGCACAGTGAGCGAGTGCCTGCTAGCTACTGCCATGCGCAAGGGGCATGTTGATAGCAGCATGAGGGCGCAGGCACACACATGCAGCCAGCCTGGTCAACATGCTGCACCCACCTGTGAGCGAGCCCAGGTCACGCTGCAGGTCAAAGCGCCCCTCCTCAAACTGCCGGATGCGAGCCGCCGTCACTGCTGCAGCATCCTGCGCCCGGCTGCCGCTGGCTGGGAAGCCGCCGCCGCCGCTGCCCATGCGATGGTGGCCTGGCAGCGTGGTCGCTCGCTGCAACGCCTCGGTGCTGCTGACTCGGCGTGGGCCGGCGGCAGAGGGCGCTGCCTCGCCGGCGGCCGCAGCTGCGGCAGCCTGCCGCGCCTTGCTGCCCCGGCTGCTGCCCAGCTTGCTGACGGTGCGTGTCAGGCGCGCCAGCGTGCTGCTCTTGCTGCGCTGCACGCTGCGGGGAGCGGGCAGGGGAAGGGCAGGGGGCATGGAGGCTGGATTAAATGTCCTGTTGATGGGTGCAGAAAGGTGTCACAGCTTTATCGCTGGAAAGCAGACGTCGCGCATCACCATGTGCTAATTAACATAAGCATCAAAAGCAAGGCAGGGAGGCAGGTGCAGTCACAGGGCCTTACGCGGTGCTCTCCTCCTCGCCGCTGCCCCGCGGCGCCCTGCATGGGTAGGGGGAGGTAAGGGTCCCATCATACTGTTACGCCTGAGGGATTACCACATGCAAAATCAGCGCTTGGCATGGGGCTGGCTCAGAAGGGCAGAGCCCGGTCTGGCGCCGCTGCCTGCCGCCCGGGCCGCCGCTCACCAGGACGCCGCGGGCGTCAGGGGAGACTGCCGCCCCTTCTGCATGGTTGAGAGGTGCGGCGGCGATACCACGTGGATCCAGGAACGCCGCCAGCCCACTGAGGGTGCTGCAGGGCTCGAGGGACGCCAAGCGGTGGGCCTGTGGCGAGAGCTGGCGCCCCTGGCCGGCCTGTGCAAACTCTGATCGCACTGCAGACTGCGCTGGCAGCGCCAGAACGCGAAATGGCGGCCGTTCGGAGGGCACCGACCGCCAGCTCAGCTTGCGTGGGGCATGGGGCTCAACACCGGGCCGCCATGCCCCCGGCGCCCTGTTCCGGGTGACGGGTTGATCCCAAAAGTCCCATCTAGCACAGCTGCAGCCGCGGAGCAAGTATGCAGGCCCTCCTCAAGGTGGCTCAGCAGAGCGGCCTGCTGCAGCGGGCCGGCGCGGCGGGCCTGCCCCTGGTGAGCAGTCCGAGGGGCGTGATGGGCGCGGGTGCAGGGTCGCAGCGTCCCCACACCTGCCGTCATCGACTGGGGGCGACGCAGCCGGCCGCCGGCGGGCCGGCTTATGAGCGTGACGCACCCCCAGGGTGCCCTTGAACCGCTTGGGGCGCCGGGCGCTTCGGGTTACAGCCGCGGGCGCCCCAGGGGTGCTGGACGGTCCGCTGTTCGGGCGAGCCGCCCGCCCCTGGAGAGCCCCCTGGCTGCCATTTGAGCTGGAACGGCGCGCGCCGCACACCCGCCGCCCCACCTCTCACCCTTGCGCTGTCGCCGCACCCTGGCCGTTGCAGGCGGCGGGCGCAGCCCTTGCAGCCAAGCGCGGCTTTGCGGCCGTGAGCAAGGACGAGCTGGCAGACTACCTTGAGCAGACGACGGGCCCGGAGCGCGAGGAGCTGGAGGCCAAGGCAAAGGGCATTGAAAACCCGTGGCACGAGGCCTGGTGAGCGCAGCTGTTTGAGTTGCAAGGGGCGGGACTGTACGGCCTGCGGCCCGGCCTCGCTGCATCAACAGTGCAGGGCTTGGGCAGCAGGCTGCAGTGCACTCGGTTGTTGCTCCAGCATGGCTGCTGCAGCATGAACCGGCCGGGGCAGCTGTATGCATGGTGCCAGGACAGGACAGCCAGCCAAACCCTAAACCCTCGCGGAGCAGGCGGGCAGCGAATTAGCGGGGCAGCGGCAGCCCTGAAGCCAGCAGTCCCTGGTGCCTCCGCTGCAGCACAGTGCAACTCATAGCCAGGAGTGCAGCGCGTTGCATTTCGCAGCCGGCAGCCACTGCAACAGGGCGCAGCTTGTGCTGTTCAGCTGGCTGCCGCCCCTGGTCAACACGCTGTCGTCCGCCGGTGTGCTGACGCCTCGCTCATCCTGCCTCCTGCCACCTGCGCGCAGGCTGGACGCCCCCTTTGGCACTGAGGACAACCCGGTGGTGGTGCCCTCGGAGTTCAGCGAGCGCATTGTGGGCGTGGCCGACCCCGATGACGACTCGCTGGTGCGCTGAGTGATGCACTGGTGGAGTGGGTTGCAAGCGGGTGCTGCAGCCTGTGCGGGGCATGCTACCTGCTTGGGGGCTGTGTACGCTGGATAGTATGGGATAGTATGGTTGGAAACAGCCGCGGCAGTGCATGTGCAGCCGTCGGTGCAGTGTGTTGCCGCTGGGGCCGGAGCCGGCAGCTGCTCTGCACATGCTCACCCCCGCCTGCTCCCCACCTGCCGTCCCCACCCGCAGGTGTGGTGGGGCGTGATTGAGGACGGGCAGCCTCCCAAGCAGATCATTGAGGGCGGCGAGTTCTTTGTGCTCAAGCGCATCCCCGCCACCTCGGCGCACCACTGAGCGGCCAGCGGCTGGCAGCGCGCCGGCCCAGCACCCGCGTGCAGCGCCTCGCCCTGCGGCACCTGATGGCGGCGACTGATAGCATGGCGCCGCCGCGGGGCCACAGACAGGTGCAGCCGCTGGCGGCCGGCGCAGCGGGCGGCGACGGCGCGGGCCGCATGCTTGCGCGCCCCCACTGCCGCAGTGCATAGGCCGCTTGATGCGGCTCAGCGGCAGCGGCGGGCGGGCGGCTGCGGCCATGCCCTGCCTGCAGCGGCAGCCGCGCTCCTCCCCTCTCCCCTTGGCCAGGCAGCCTGGCTGCCGGCGGCGCGGCACGGCGCAACGGCTATTAGGCGGTGTGCTGTGCTGCCGGCGGGCTGGGGCAGGCGCAGGCCGCTGGCGGCGCGGCACGTGCCGCCCGCGCGCCCCTCACCCCCTACTACACTTGTTCCTTCCGCACTGTTTTGCGCACCCCACACTCGAACACATGCCAACTACAACCCAAGGCTCTTGGAATCAAACCAGCCCGCCACCCGGCGCTCGCACCCTCACCGGGGGCCCTCTTGCCTCCCCTCCCTCGCTTCGTTTGTACTTTTTCTCGCTCCGCTGCAGCCGGGCCGCCGTGTTTTATCGTGCTGTATGGCGCCCAGCCGCAAAATTCGTGTAATGCCCACATCGACCCATGGTGCAGACTTAGCAGCCGCGGTGGACTGACAGAGTGAGAGCTGGCTGTGGGCTTGACCAGAACCAGGCTGCACCCCAGCTGCTCTTCAGCATGCATGGCGCTCTGCTCCAACTCAGCGGACAACATGCCTGCTCCTCTGCTGCTGCCTGCCCTGCCCTCCTGCTGCCTGCCTTGTCTGCATGTGCGGTGAGATTTGCAAGGCATCGGGGGACAAAGGCAGGAGGGAGGGGAGCAGATTGGCGGCGGTCACTGGGTTGCGGCCTGTGCGGCGGAAAGGAATGAAATGAGGGGCACCCGCCTGCCGGGGGCGGCAGGGGGCAGGTTCTGCTCAGGTCGCTTATCAATGCGCGGCTGCGATGAAAGGCGGAGGGCACATAAAATTGCGCGGGGCGCGTGGGCAGCCGGGCGCGCGTCGCCGTCAAGGGTGGGAGGGGAGAGTACACGCACGGGAGGCGCGCCAACCGAGGGAAAAAATACGGGTGGTAACTGCAACAGCACGCCGAGGCGCACACATGGACAGGTAAGCTGCGGCGGCTGGCTGCCCGGCTTCCGTGCCGCCTGCTCGCTATCTAGGGGCTGCTTGCAAGAAGCAGCAGCGAGCGGGCGGCTGCGGGCGCGGGATGCCAGCCGCGGGCCGCGTCACACCACCAGGGTTGGTCAAGCCGCTCAGAGGACTGCGGGCGAGTGGGGGAGGGTTGGTAGGGGCAAGCTGTCAGACATTGAAGGGCAAGTGATGGCTGCAAGGCGAGCCTGTAAGCGGATTGGCATGCAGCGGGCGCTGTACTGCAGCGGGCGCTGTACTGCAGCAGCAGGAGCAGGCTTCCTGGCGCCACAGCAGCACTAATCAGAAGCCCTCACACCAGCAGCCCACCCCGGCAGCACTCACGGGTGTTCTTGATGAGCAGGCGCACAACAGTGTAGCTGCAGGGCAGGAAACAGGGCAGGACAAACTGGTTGATGGGTGTGATAAGGTGTCGCAGGCAGCATGCATTTAGTACTCCGCGCTGCAGCCCAAGTGTGTCCATCCATCCGGCCAACCTCCTCGTGGCTCTTGCCCCTCATGTAAAACAATCAGAGGAAAGAGAACTCACGGGTCGACGTTGGCGGCGGGGCGGCGGTCCTCCAGGTAGCCCTGCAGGGGAGGAGACGGGGCGAGAGCAGCCGAGGTCAGCTGGCCATGCCAGGCGGCAGCTGCACCGGTATGCCATGCGAGGCTGCGACCCGCCTCTCGTCTTCCATACGCAGACCAGCACATAGCCCTGCATGCAGCCATCCCAGCAAGCAGGCCGCACCTTGCCGGCCAGCTGCACGGGCAGGGGGATGCGGATGGAGGAGCCGCGGTCGGCCACGCCAAAGCGGAAAGTGTTGATGTCGCACGTCTCGTGCTTGCCTGCGGTGGGCAAGGGAAGGGGTGGGGTGCACTGGGGTAAGAGTGTGCAGAGAAAACACACCACCAGGGTGCGCAGGCACTTGGAAGTAGCAGGCCGTAGGGGACTCCAAGCGTCGGCCAAAGCCGCCAGCAGCAGCGGCAGCGGCGCGGCGCGCACCGGTCAGGCGCTCCTCGTTGCCGGTGCCGTACTGCGAGATGTGCTCGGGGTGGCACTTGGACAGGCGCTCAATGGCCGCCTCAATGGCCTGCAGGGGCAGGAGAGGGGGAGGAGTTGGCTGCAAATCGGAGCAGTTCCAGGACAAGGACTATGCTGCAAGGTGCCACCCAGCCACTGCAGCACCAGGGCTCCCTTGCCCGGCGCGAAGCAGCAACTGCAACTCCCAGGCAGCTTTGCGCACCTTCATGCCGCCGTCCTCGCGCATCGACTTGGTCGAGTAGTTGGTGTGCGCGCCGGTGCCGTTCCTGCGAGGGGGCAGGGTATCAACCGCGTTACAGCAGCAGTGGCTGAGGTGCAAAATGACTGCAGACTGCTGGGTGCACTGCCAATGACCTGCAGACTGCTGGGCACTGCCAGCCTCAACAGGTTCCCGCCTGCCCCCTCCTCTGCGCTCACCAGTCGCCCTTCATGGGCTTGGGCGCGAAGGTGGAGATGATGCCGAACTCCTCGCCCAGGCGGTGCAGCAGCCAGCGGGCAATCATGACCTGCGCAGGGGTGGGGAGAGTAGGAGAAGGGTTGAGGTGCGAGGGAGGGAGCGGCGCGGGAGGGAGCCCTTCTGCTGCAGGCAAGGACCAGCTGAGCTCCGGGCTTGAGGTGCGATGTGCCTGCGGCATGCTTTGCTGTGCAGCGGCCTGCTGACTGCAGCCAACCCTGCTGAGCTCAGTTTGCCAACAGCCCCTCCAAACGGTGCCCTCAGCAGCAGCGGCCCACCTGGTCGCCGGTCTCCAGGGGGCCGGTGGGGCCAATCTGGAACTCCCACTGGCCGGGCATCACCTCGGCGTTGATGCCGGAGATGATCAGGCCGGCCTGCGAGGGTGAAGGGAGTAGGGGCAGGGGCAGGAAGAGGAGGGTTCGGGGGCTAGGTCAGCAGGCAGGTAGGGAGTGAGCAGGCTGGCGCAGCAGGTGCCTGCCTGCCTGGTGCGTCACTGCCGCCTCCCTTCTCCCTTTCATTTATCTGCGCTGTCCTTCCTCGGCCAATGCGCACCTTGACGCAGGCGTCCAGGTGGGCCTCAGCCAGGGGGCGGCCGTACACGGACTCAAAGCCCACGCCGCAGTAGAAGGGGCCCTGGGGGGCGGGGTAGCCGCCAGCGGGCCAGCCTGCACAGTCAGGGGTAGGTTGGAAGGCAGGCAGACAGCGGGTGTGCGGGCAGGTGGGAGAGGAGAGCTGCATGGCGGAAAAGCAAGCTGGTTTGGCTCGGCAGTTGAACATGCAGCATACCCTGTTCAGAGCCCTTGACTTGAATGCCAGTGCAAGCCATGCATCGCAGCACAGCCGCCCGTCTCGGCCCCCCTCTCACCGTAGATGTGGCCGCCCTTGGCCAGCATGGTGTACTCCTGCTCAAAGCCGAACAGGGGCGCCTCCTCCTTCACCTTGTCGTTGATGATGGCCTCCAGCTGCGGCAGGGGTGTGGCGGGTGTGTAAAGTGAGGTGGTTTGTGAAATGAGGAGCAGGAGCAAGAAGTGGCAAGCATGAAGGGCAGTGAGGCGGCTTGCGTTGGTTGCCTGCTCAGCAAGCACGCAGCATCATTTCAGCCCAAGCGCCCGCGTCCTCTGCTCTTGCTGTTGCCATCACACTCCACCCTTGCAAGCAGCAGCGCGCACCTTGGCGCGAGAGTTGGTCTCGTGGGGCACGTGCTCAGCGTCCAGCACATCGCACATCACCTGCGGGCAGGCAGGGGCAGGCAGGCAAGGTTGGAAGGTAGGCAACGCTGGTGGATTGTGCTTGAGCACCGCAGGGGCCAACATGCTCAATATACAGAGCCATGCATCGATCCCAGGGCAGAATAACTGGACAATCCATGCCCATACCGGCTGCACTCACCAGCACGTTGTCTCCGCCGCGGATCGGGTCGGGGCACTGCGAGGAGGGGCATGCAAGTGGCAGTCAAGCGTCAAGCAAGGCAGCAGGCGGTGCAAAGGGGTGCTTTCCCACAGCCACCTGTCTGCCTGCCAGCTCGGCAGCTCGGCCAATGACAGCCAGGCCCTGCAAGCACGGCTGCTGTTCACTTCAGCAGGATGCAGCCGCGCACGCACCACATACACGGGGCGCAGGATGCAGTCGGAGTTCTTGCCCTCGGCCTGGCCGGTGGAGGAGCCGTCGAAGGACCACTCGGGGAACTCAGCGGGGTTCATGCTGCGGTGATGGGAAGGCACCGCGGAGCCAGGTTGGAGGGAGGAGCAGGGTGGGGAGGGCTGCTGGGAGGCCAGTGCTGGCCGCATTCGCTGCATGCTGGCCTCAGACCAGTGCTGGCTGCTGCTGGCTGCTGGCGCAGCCAATCTCAATCGCATCCCCTCATCCTTGTTCATTTCAAGAACCCAACGTGCACATTCTAGCAACACCAGCCGCGCACCTGGTGATGGGCTTCTGCAGCACCTTGGTCTTGGAGCGCATCTCGTTGAACACGGCGCCCTGCGGAGGCAATCAGCAGGCGGAGATGAGCATGTCAGGCGCACAGCCGCTGATCCCAGCAGGCAGAAAGGCAGGTTGGGAGCACGTCAGGCACGCCAGCTGCACAACGCCGCGCTCGGGAGGCAGGAGCAAGGCGGCCCAGGCGGCGGGACGAGCGGTACAACAGGCGGGTCCACAGCAGCTGCGCTGGCGGTGGGAGCCGCCACCGACGATGCTGGCGGTCTAGCGGCATGCCTTTCAGGCACAACAGTTCATCGTTCAAGACACTGTGCAGCCAAGCAAGTGCCCCGAGCTGCACAGCCGGCTGGCTGTGAGCACCGCTCCAACCGCCAAACTCGCAGCAGCGGCCCCGCTCCTCCACTGCTAGCCAGTTCCGCACCTTCACGGCCTGGCCCTCCTGGCCGTCATACCAGATGTACTCGGCCTTCTGGGCCAGAGCATTGACGCGCACCACCGCGAAGCGGGCCTGCAGGCCGGGGTGAGGCGCGGCAAGGGCAAGCGACGGTCGGTGGGTAGGGCGGGAGGGACGCGCACCGCCCTACCCAACAATGCACCGGCCTGCGGGCCGCAGGCCGCCATGCAAGCGGCCCGGCTGCAGATTGGAGCGGCCCGGCCGGCTGGAAACCCCTTCTTTTGGCTGCGACCCTGCCGCATCAAACGCGGGCCACCACGTGCCTGGCGGCGGGCGGGGGTGCCGCAGGCCACGGCCTGGGCGATGCTAGCCTGCACGAGAGGGGCGGGGCAGGGCAATGGCAGTCGGCAGGTGATGGGCCGGCGGCGGGCAACGCCTGGGCAGGCCGTTGGGCCGCTGTGCCGCCCGCTCCAGGTGCTACATTGCATGCCCAGATTGGGGAGCCGCGCTGCCGGCGCCCAGCCGCCGCGAGCAGGCGGGAAGCGTCAATGCATGGTGCCGACCGCGCCGCACCTTGGAGGAGAGGGCAGCGGCCATGGTGGGGTGCAGTCTCCAGCAAGCTAGCGGGAAAGAGGGCGGGGCAGGGCGAGGCGGCGTTCACGGGGGACACGGGGCGCCCATCCGCTTGGGACCAGATGATCACATGCCAATGCCGCCGGGCTGGGCCACCGCAACTCACGGCGCCCAGATCAAGGCACTGTGTTGGTACATCGCTCACCGGCCCTGCAGACAGCGCCCTGCATGCCCCCGCCCCGCCTCTCCTTGCGCGCTGGCCGCCGCGCCCTGATCAGCCTCAATTCAAGCTCTCCAGCTCCAGGGCTGGCAATCGCACAGCCCTGATCAGCACCAGGCACCGCCGCAGCATCTCCTGCCGCCGCCGCCGCCGCCGCCGCCGCTGCCTGCCGCCAGCCCCTGCTCGGGCGTCTGCAGCATCGCCACCTGCCGGCCATGGCGCAGCCACCCGGCGACGGCTCGCTGGCCGACCAGATGGCAGCCCTGCAGAAGCGGGTGGACCGCCGCGAGAAGCGGCGCGCTTCAGACCGCCGCGAGCGCTCGGTGAGGAGAGCAGGCAGCGAGATGGATTTGCTTTGTCCCTGCTGCATTGCTGCTATGAAGGCGTGGGCAGCAACCTGCACAGCTGCACTAACTGTTGGCAGAGCATGCAAGCGGCAGGAGCAGGAGGAAGCAGCGCCAGCAGCGCACCGCACGCTGTTTAGCAGCAGCAGCCGCCGCTGCCCGTGCCTCGCTCGACAGACCCTCCTGCATATGTGCCACTCGCCTCTTGACTCACTCGCCCTCAACTCCTCTGCACCACCCCTTCCCCCCTCCCCTGCCAACAGCTGGGCAGCGACTACGATGGCTTTCGCAGCACGTATGACGACGGCCCGCAGCACAACCAGCCCAAGCGGCGCGCCGCAAACGCCACTGGTGGCCTGCCGCTGGGATCGGCAGCCGCGGCGGTGGCGGCTGCCGGCGCTCTGGCGGGCCCCACGCTGCAGCGCTGCGAGCTGTGTGCAGCCACTTTTGGCAGCGAGCGAGAGCTGGCGCTGCACCTGGAGGGGGCCGCCCACAGGCAGGCGGTGGCCCGAATGGAGGCAGAAGCAGAGCGGCGGCGGCGCCTGGGCGCCTATGCTGATGTGGCGGCCTCTGCAGTGCAGGCAGCTGTGTGGCAGAGCGGCGGCAGCGGCGGCAGGCCAGCTCAGCGCCCGCCGGCGCCCTCTGCGGCTGCAGCCACGGGCGGCAATGCCATGGCGCTGGGTGGCAGCGGCGTCGGGGCGCCTGCACCCCAACAGCAGCATGGCGGCCGGGGTGGCGGTGGGCGAGGCCGCGGTGGCGGGCCTCAGCAGCAGCAGCAGGGCAGGGGGCGTGGCCAGCCACCACAGCAGGCGGCGCCAGCTGTGCACGCTCGTGACCTCACGTCGCACAAGGAAATGCTGAAGCAGGCACGTGGCGGCGACAAGGCGCCTCTGGATTTAGATGGCTGGGTGCCGCCCACCGTGCCGCAGCCGGCAGCGGCTGTGCCAGCAGCGCCGGCAGAGGCGCGAGGCCAGCAGGAAGGGCAGCCGCTGCAGGCAGCAGCGGGCGGCAGTGAGCAGCAGGCGGAGGCAGAGCAGCAGGCAGGGCTGCTGGGCAAGCTGGTGTCTTACGGAGAAGCGGACAGCGAAGGCGAAGCCGCCGGCCAGGACGGTGGTGCACCTTTGAAGCAGCAGGCACAGCAGCAGGAAGCAAGCAGCGGCTCAGAGGGCAGCAGCACTGACAGCGATTCCGAGGGCGGCGGTGGCGCACCTGCGGCTTTCTTCTCCTTTTGACTGCTCCGGTGCTCTGACTGGGTTCCTTTGACCTTGCCCCTGCTGTTACTCGGCCTTTTGTCCTTCCTCGTACTATACTTTTCTGCCTGCCTCTCTGCAAGCAATGGGCTGTACCGAGGCAACAGGGTCGGGGACCGGCTCCGTCTGCACCATGCAGTGGCCGCCCGTGTGCTGGTCTCGATTAACAAGAGGGAACTGAATGGATTATAAGAGCCCTGATTGCTTGGCAAGCCAAAGAGGGGAGCGCTTGCAGTTGATGCAAAACTGCTGCCCGCTGGCGGCGCCGCCAGCCAGCGAGGCACCGCCGGCGGCAGTGAACCCAAGGTTGGGGACCCTGCAAACCCTTCCATTAGACCTGGGAATCATGGCAGCCATCACCCAGTGCCCCCGCAGCGCTACTCTGCGCCCTGGGCACCGCCGCGGCGGCGCTGCTACAGCAAAGTTGCGCAAGCCCCTGGCTGCACGGGCCCCAGCTGCTGTTCAAGGCGGCCGGCGGGCGCTGGTGGTCCTGGCAGCCACCCACAAGGCGAGAGCAGTGGCTCGAGGGGTGCCTGCTGGCCTGAGCCCGTGCAGGGCTTCCAGGGCCTTCTGGAACTTGCTGTCTGCCTTGGAGTGTGCAGCGTGTGCCCACTCGGCTGCCGCCCCAGGTCGAGGGGCAAGAGGGTGGCGGTCGCCGCCGCTGCCGCTTACGGCTGCCGGCGCTCCGATCCTGCTCGCAGGTGACCTTCAAGATGCCCAATGGAGAGGAGCAGACGATCGATGCGCCAGATGACCAATACGTGCTGGATGCAGGTGTGCGGTGTTGTAATGTGGCATCGACCGGTTGGTGTGCGGGCCAGCAGGAGGGAACATGCGCCGCTGCAACTTACGGCGCCGCCTGCCCTGCCGTCGCCTGCCCGCCTGCCCAGTGGCTCAGCTCTCTGCATGCACTTGCGCTGCACTGCCAGCCCCTTCGCCGATGCTCATGCAGTCAGGCCAACCCGCCCTGCACCCCCAAAACCTGCAGCCGAGGACGCGGGGCTGGACCTGCCCTACTCGTGCCGCGCCGGCGCCTGCTCCACCTGCGCGGGTCGCATCGTGGAGGGGGAGGTGGGGGCAGGGCTGGGGCAGAGGAAACACGCACTGCAGATCCGAGATGGGACCCTGGCCGAAGCAGATTGCGCATGAAGGGTTGGAAGTGCAGCAGCCGTGGCTGGCAGGGGTTGGAGGCCCAGCGGCATGCCGCACAGCTGTTTACACCGCAGCAGGGCAGCTGCAAACAAATTTGCAAACCAACCAGTTGTGTGCCTTTTCCTCCCCTGCTTGCCTGCTTGAAGCTGGACCAGAGCGACCAGTCGTTCCTGGATGAGGAACAGGTGGGCAGGGAAGGGCAGGGTGGTGATGGGCAGCGGTCAGGACTGAGGCAGAGGGGTCAGGACTGAGGCAGAGGATGATGCGCAGGGCCATCTGCGCATGTGCTCAGCAGCTGCAGCCCACTCTCAGCGCACTGGCGAAGGTTGCAGCAGGCACACTGCACCCGCTGTGCTTCACCCGCGGCGGCCGCTTGCCGCCCCATATGAAACCATGCTGCCGCTCAACACACTGTGCCCGCTTCCCTGTCCTCCCCTCCCTGTGCCGCCCACCCGCCCCTGCAGCTCCAGCAGGGCTTTGCGCTGCTGTGCGTGGCCTACCCCAAGAGCGACTGCGTGATCCAGACGCACCAAGAGGAGAAGCTGTACTGAGCAGCTCGCCAGCTTCACTGTTTGGCAAACAGCGCAGCCCAAGAGGCGTGGCCCGCCTGAGGTGGCAGTGGCAGCGGCACCATTGCCTGCCTGGCCAGCATAGCGTGGCAGCGCTGATGTTGGGCCAAGCTGCACAATGTTGATGTAGCGATGCAACTGCCCTCGCTTGCTGCAGCCACAGTCGGGCAGCGCTCTGGTTCTAGCACCCTGTACAGCATCGCAGCAGCCGAGCTGGCTGCTCCAGCTGGGAGGGCGGCAGATGGATTCGCAGCAAAGGCGGCGGCAGCATAGCGCGGCAAGACAAGGTTTCTGATCTGCCACTGCACTGCTGTCCTGCTGACAGATTTTGTAAAGCCGGCATCATGTGACATGGACGGAACAGTCAGCAAACAACCGCCTGCCTGGGATCCACTCCCAGTGCTGCTCCCTGCCCTTCCAGCCACCAACACCAGGGCGTCGTGCAGCTGGAGCCACCATTCATCCAGCGAATCTCCTCAGCATCTGCACAGTATGCTGCAGCATGGCACTTTTCATGTTCTGCCGGCCCGCTGCGCCCTCAATCATCCCATGCCGCATTTGCAGCCCATGCCGTCTGCGTCAGCCTGAGCGATTGGCTTTGCGCAGGAGCGTTAAATCGGTAGCAGTAACAAAGAACAGAAAGATGCCAGGCGCAAAGGGAATGGCAGAGCAGAGAAGAATGAGTGGCGGCAGCGGTGCGTCAGGCTGGCAGGCCGCGAAATGTGCATGCCGTGCCAGGCTGTCCAGCAGCAAGATGTGAGGCTGCCATGGCTCTCGCCGTAACAAGATGCCGAGCCAATTACTGCAGGTGGGAGTGGCAGGGGCAGGGTGGAGGGTGAGTGGCACACAGGTGCGGCGGCGGCAAGCCCCGGCGGCGCGCAGAAAACCCCAGACACCCCAACGATCCTCCCCACCCCCAACAATTACAAGTTATGATCTCTTGAACCCCTTACCTTTCCGCGCTTGCCCTCCTTCCGCATGACCACCTCGTCAGAGTACCTGGCAGGAGTTGGGGATGGGTCGCGGGTAGCAGGAGCGTCAGAGGGGTGCATGCGTGCAGGTGGGTGCGGGCGCTGTTGGGACGCAATGCCCAGCCAAAACCTGCTGCATTGGCAGCAGCCTGCGCCTGCTGCACGCAGCTTCATGTGTGACAGGCCATACTCGAACTGGAACAGGGCCAGAAAAGCCCAGCAAGTGCGAGGCTGCCAGCCGCAGCACATGCCCGCACTCACCGCACGCCCTTGCCCTTGTACGGCTCCGGCTCGCGCTTGCTGCGGATGTTGGCTGCAAACTGGCCCACCAGCTCCTTGTCAAACCTGCGGCGCGGAGTTTGGCAGGGATGGGTGGGCAATTCAGCAAGAGAGAGTGTGTGTGGGGCGGCTGGCGACCCTTGCTGTCGGTGCAGCAGCAAGCATGGCCCACGCTGGTGCATGCAGCGAGATGCCCCTCTCCCCTGTGCTGAGGCTGCCTGCCCGAGCTGGCCAGCCAGGCACCGCAGCGCACCCGGACACCTCGATGGTCGTGTTCTTCTCCACCTTGACCTGCAGGGAGGGAGTGGGGAGGTTTACACGGGATGTGAGAGCTGCACCATGTGACGAGTTGGGCAGGCAGCACCACAAAGCACGCAATTGCCATGCGCCCTGCCGGCCCTTGCATCCGAAGCAGCTGCCCACCCCAGCAGCAGCCGCTCAGCTCACCGCCAGGCCCTGGGGCACGGGCATCTCGATGGGGTGCGAGTAGCCCAGGTTGAGGGTCAGGTTGCTGCCGCTCACCGCCGCCTTGTAGCCCACGCCCACCATCTGCGGTGCAGGTGGGAGGGGCAAGGGTGGCAGGTGAGGCACAGTGGGGAGGCTGTGGCAGGCGCGCCTGCAAGCAGATCCAGCATACGGCGGCCCAACTGCTACCTGCAGCTCTGCCCACGGAAGGAAGCGCAGCAGTGAGCAGCTCTGACACAATAAGACAAGCGCCCTGCCCAACCCGCCCCCACCTGCAGCGTGCGGGTGAAGCCGGTGTCCACGCCCACCACCATGTTGCTCAGCAGCGTGCGGGCCAGGCCGTGCTGGCAGTTGGCCAGCCGCGACTCCTCGGCGCGCAGCACAGTCACCACCTTCTCGCCCTGCAGCAGTGGATTGTTGGGGGTGGGGCTGGTGAGTGCATGGGCAGCGCAGCAGCAACCAGCAGCTGAGTGTAAATGATGCGCTGCTGCCGGGCTGCTGGGCCGGCCATGGTGCCGTTCACCCGGCCGCGCCACTGCTGCACCCAGCTGCTTCCATGCTGGAGCCGTCCCATGCATCAGCAAGCGCTGCATTCCACCAGCAGCTGCCGCAAGTGTCAGCCCCCGGCCCAGCTCCATCTGCCACACAGCCGCTTTGCACTTTGCTGAAGCCAGATCATCCGCCAGTGCTGCCCAGCACGTGTTGTGGCAGCCGCCAGCCGCGCTGCAAGTGCCGCCGCGTCGCCGCTGCAACTGCTGCTGGCTCGTGCTCAGCAGCACACTAGGGCGCCACAGCCAGGAATGCAGGCAGCCGGCAGCACACAGGTCACGCATCCCCACTGTGCCGCACCTTTTCAAGCTTGACCAGGGGGTGGAAGGTGCGCTGCAGCTCGCCCTTGGGGCCCTGCGGAGCAGCAGCAGCAGCACAGCACAGCACAGGTAAGCTTCGGGCGGGCTCAACAGCTTCCCCCGCCTGGCTGTGCGACCAAGACCCACCCGTGTGCCAAGCGAGCATTGTCCATTGTGCTGCCAGCCCCGCTGCGCACCTTGACCTTGACGGTCTGCCCCTGGATGTCCACAGTCACCTTGTCCGGCACCGGCACCGGGTCTGCAGGCAGGGAGCATGTGTTGCAGCGCAACGCCGTGAGGCGCACACCACACCTTCCAGCGGCACATGAGAACAGGGTGCAGGCTGGCTCAGGCGCTGCAGTGCAACCAGCTAGGTGTGAGCGCGACCAGCCGGCACCCAGCTTGCTGCAGGTGCAGCTGTCACCCCCATATGCTGCGCACTCACTCTTGCCGATGCGGCTGAACTTTGCCGTCACCACAAAGGGCTGCTGCTGCCGCTGGGCGGGGCGGGCCGCCGCCTGCACCCGCGTGCCGCAGAGGGCGCTGCTGCTGCTGCGCGGAGGGAAACAAGGGGGTGGGAACAGGTGCGACCAGTCAATACACAGGTAACTAGGCAGCAGCGTGCAGCAGTGGCAGGACTCGGGCTGCCTGCCATCGCTGCGGGTGCCGCACGCCCGGCCACGCCTCCGCCCCGAGCCAGCCACCGCCACGCCAGAGCCGCGCTGCCCGCTGAGACGGGATGCCATCAGCATGCCATCGCAGCAGCATGGCCGCCGAGCGGGGCGGCAGAGGAGGCGGGGCGAGGGACGGCGGGCTGCGAGCCCAGCAAGCAGCCCTTTCATCCGTCTCCACACATGCATGTGGCTGCCAGGCGACAATGCCGCAGCGCCCGATGCCCGGCAGCGCACCTGAGAGCCTGCATTGCTGCTGGACGAGCCTGCACCACTCAGCAGTCTCCCGCAGCGTGTCCACAGGTCCAAGCAGCGATTGTGCGCGGGCAGGCGGTGCGGGAGGGGCAGATGGGGCGCCCTGAGCCCGCCACGCGAGCAGTGCATGAGGAGGGTGCGCGACTTGTTCGCGCTCCAGGGGCTTTGGCATTGTGTGCTATCGACGCTTGATCGCTTAGGAGGCCGTCCCACCCCTTGCTGCCCGTCTGCCCGCCACTGTCCACTCGTTCTCCTCTTCCTTGGGCCCTGGCGCGCCATGGACCTACTGGGCGGCTATGGCAGTGGCAGTGACAGTGAACCAGAGTCCCCCAGCGCCGGTGGGGGGCAGGGGCGCGTCACGCTGCTCGCAAACTCGGCGCCCGAGCCCCAGGCGGCCCCGGCAGCGCGCCAGCAAGATGCCGACCCCTCCCGACTGTTGACCAGCTTGCCAGCGCCGTCTGGCAGCAAGGTCAGTGCTGCCGCCGCCGCCGCCGTTGCTGCCTGCCGCCGCCTGCGCACTTGCTTTCCCAATGCTGCAGCTCTACACATCATTCAGCTGGTCTGCATGCGTCTGTGTACTGGACATCACAGCACTAGGCACCTCGCAGCCTGGCCTGACATAGCACATCCCCTGCCTCTGCTCGGCAGGCACCGCTGTTCTCGGGCCTGCCCAAGCCGGCAGCCAAGAAGCGGGTGGCGGTGCAGTTCCGCATGCCCATCAGCTACGACCCCGCTGATGTGAAGATAGACCCCGATGAGGTGAGCAGTGCATGCTGGTGGGTGGAAGGGAGGCTGCTGCATGTGCAGGAGCAGCGGCGCATCAGAGTTGCGGTCGGCTTGCGGTTGAGGTAGCACCGGATGAGCTGTCTATGCCACATCCACACCTGCTGTGATCTGAAGCTGCTGCAGTGAATAAATCCCTTTCCACACCTCCATAAACCCTTTTTCCAACAGGAGCCCGCTCGCAAGCGCGCCAAGGCCAGCAGCCGTGGGCGCAGCCTGTCCGAGCTGCTGCCGGTGCCCAAGAATGCGCCCACCGGCGGCGGCCGCAAGCTCGACCTGCTGGGTGGCGGCAAGGCGGGTGGCAGCCGCGGCAAGGCGTACGACTCGGATGACGATGAAATTGTGCCGGGCACAGAGGACCGCAGCGGCATGGTGCAGCTGCGCGCGGGTGAGCAAGGGTGGGGAGCCCAACAGGAGGGGTGGAAAGAGTTGGCAGTTGCTGTGGCCACCGTGCAGTGGGTTGGTGGTCATCTGAGGCACTGGGCAACTGTAGTGTGGCTGCCCAGCTGTGGGCTGTTTTTTCCCAGCTGAGAACCATTGCTGGCTTCTTAGCCAAGCTATGGCACTTGCATTGATAGTGTTGCCTTCACCGGCTCTCGACAACTCTGCAGGTGAAGCAGCAGCGGATGACAACGAGGCCTTCAGGGTCGACGCAGCGGCAGCAGCGGCTTACCAGCAGCCCGGGGCGCCAGCCGCAGCAGCGCAGTACGACCAGCAGCAGCAGGCGCAGTATGAGCAATGGGCGGCATACTACCAGCAGGTGAGGCTGCAGTTTGTGATAATGAGCAGGTGGCAGACCGTGGGTCTTGAGGCCTCATGGCCTGCAGCTAGCTGTCGCCGCCTGCTGTTGTGGTTCAGAGACAGTGCTGCCGTGCAGTATTGGCTTTGTTCACCTGCCCGCCTTTCAACCGACCAACCGCCCGACTGCCCTGCAGCATGGCGGGCACGAGTACAACCAGCACCAGCAGCAGGCAGCGGCAGCAGCGGCAGCAGCAGCGGTGGACCCAGCAGAAGCCATGCTGCAGGTGTGTGGGCGGAACAAGCATCACTTAGGCTTGGCCGCCGAGCTGCAGTGCCTTTGCTGTTGAGCTCTGGCAGCAGCACCATCAGGGCTGCGCACACTGCTGTTGCCCCTGCCATTTCCCGTCCGCTGCCGCGCCAGCGGCCGCTTCTAAGTGGCTCTCATTTGATCTTCATTTGATCCTCCATGGCAGGCGGCGCTGGCGGCAGAGAGGGAAAAGGCGGCGCGGCGCGGCCAGTCGGTGCAGGGCATAGAGTTCAAGGAGGTGCGGAGGCCGCTGCCTGCTGCTACAACATTCATTGCTTGCGGTGGTTGCGCGCACTGTGGATGTGCCCGGGCTGCACAGCGTGCGAGCTCTGTGGCTGCATCTGCGGACATGCTTATGGGGCTGGCACTGCCCTCAGTACTCCAACTGAAAGACCCATGCCCTGCCTGCACGAGCCCCCAATGTTCCCTCCATCCAGGTCAGCGGCGACGCGATCCGCGCGATGGCGCCCGGCCAGGCGGCGGAGGTCAATGCGCTGCGCAATGCCTTTGGCTCCGACTACGAAGCGCGCTTGCGCAAGGAGGCAGGTGAGCATGCTGCGCCTCTGAGTGGGGCGCACATCTGTAGGATGTGGTGGGTGGTATTGGGGAGCTTTGAGTGCTGCGGTTTCACAACCACAGCCAATTGCCCGTTTGGCTGTGGCGCGAGCTGTGGATGCAGCTCCTGGGCACTGTTGAATGTTCTTGAATGCACAGCATTCGCTCGCGCCGGCGCCCAGTCGATATGCCGCCTTTCTGGTGTCCCGTGCTGCAGGATCCGATCCCACCAAGCTTGCGAAGCGGCGGCATCAGATTGGCAGCCTGTACCACTACGCCAAGCAGGTGGGCGGTCTAGCTGCTAAACTTGGGAGTGAGATCAACGCTGGGCTCATTGTCGAGCACACTCAATGTATAATGGGCAGCGGGTCCTGTTGCCTGTTCATAGCTGGCCACCCACTCCCTTCCCTGCCCCTGCTGTGCGCCATCCCTTGCCGCTGAGCAGAAGGAGCTGGAGCAGATGGAGGTGCGGGCGCAGGGCAGCAAGAGCAAGGCGGAGACCAAGAAGAAGTACGGCTGGTAGCGCGAGCAGAAGAGCGGCAGGATCTACTGCAGTGCTTGCTCCTGTCATGCTATGTTGCTGTTCGCTGCATGTATACCCTGTGTTGTCGTGCGCCGTTTGGCAGTTCAGTTGCAACAACCTCGCAGCACCCGCCTGGCAGAGGCTGCAGAGCAAGTCGGGAGTCAGCGGCAGAACAGAGCTGGCGGTGTTTGATGCCGGCTGTTTGCATAAAGCTCACTTCAGTCTGCAAATGTGCAACTTATCAGTCAGCACAAAGCCTGCGGCGGTGGCATCTTGTGAAGCAGCGTTACAGAAATCTTGAAGAGTAGTGGCTTTGTGTGAAAATAAGTGCAATCGTGGTGCGCTGTGCACAAAAGATAGTGCGTTCTTTATAGTGGATGTGAGGAGGCTTGAGTCAAATAGCAAAGGCGGTGCCCGGCGTCATCCCTGTTCCACTGTTGCCATGGCACCAAGGCGACCACCCAGTAAGCCAGCTGTTGGCGCTTCTCCTGCTGCTCGTCACAGGGGCGAGGTCCTGCTCAGCGCTCCGGTGCTGCTGATGGAGGCGGCATCCTCATCAATGTGCGGCACCGGCTGGAAGGTGGGGTTGCTGAAGGCCAGGCCGCGGCCGGGGGCAGGGGCAGAGCCGGGCACGCCGCCCACCAGCGAGCGCTTGGCGGAGGCACGGGCCTGCGTAAATTACGAGGGGAGAGAGCTTATGGTTCAGCTCGATGAGCCATTTCAAGCATAGCATAGCTGCTGCGATCAGCAGCAAGCAACAGCTCAGACTCTGCAGCCCTCAGCAGCAGGGACAGCACCAAGCCAGCAGCAACTTGGGTGGCAGCAACGGCCCAGCAGCAGCGCAACCATCAGCATGAAGAGCAGCACTGCGCTCCGCATCTACTGCACTGCGCCCCGCATCTAGATGCCTGAACCCTAGCCCCGCACCTTGCGGTGCTGGCGCGCCAGCCAGGCGCGGCGGCCCACCCATGCCACCAGCGGCAGGACGAGCAGGCCGCCCAGCACGCAGGCCAGGATGATGACGTAATCGTCCACCACCTTCTTCTTGGCGGGGACCACCTGCACCTGCAAGTGGGGCCGAGATGAGCGGTTGGCCAGTTGGGGGCACGGGGGGCAGGCGAGTTGCCAGCGTAGGCCAGCATTGCTGTGCGCCCTGCCCTGACATGTCACATTGCAGCAATGGATGATCGCACAGCACCCCAGTGCACCTCAGGCTCAGGTGAGGGAGGTGTGCCTGTGATCGGCACACCCAGCAGCTCGGGGGACAGCTGGGGCACATCGATGGGCGGCAGCGGCGGCTCCACAACAGGATCCACCGGCAACGGCTGGGGAGCAGGCACCGGCGCAGGTGCAGGGCTGGGAGGGCTGGCAACGATGACGATGGCCGGGCTGGGCTCTGCTTGGAGGAGGGGAAAGGGTCATGGGCAGAAGGTATGCTTAGCTGCGGCAATGGCTCAGCGAGCAGCCTGCAAATGTGTGCTCCCCCCATTGAGCCCCCAAACAGGATGAAGGCAGCACGCAGCCCCTGGCTGCCCACCTGGGTAGGCTGGTGGTGCCGCCACCTGGCCGCTGCCGCTGCAGTTGGCCAGCAGTGCGGCTGCAGTGGGAACGCCTGCCAGGTAGGGGCCCTGGTATGGGTCATTAAAGGTGCCCGCAAGCTTCTGGGCGGCGCACAGCTCCGCCTGCGACAGAGTGCCGCTGCCAGTCTGCAGCAGGAACAGTTTCGCGGGGCAGACATGCGCAGGTGCAGGTGAGGTGGTGAAGGAAGGCTGAAAGGTGGAGCCATGCTGCTCAGATGTCACTTCCGGGCAGGCAGCAGCAATGGAGCACCTACCTGCTCAATCAGGCGGCGCCGAGTCTGCTCAAACACGGGGCTCAGCTTGCTGCATCATGCAGGAACATGGGGAGGCGCAGCAGTTGTATCAGCGGCAGTGCTGATGCAGAGGAGCACCTGTAAAGGCGTGTGGTGTCTGCAACATATTTCTGCTTGAAAACCGCCCGCCCGTGCCCACCTGAGCAGCTGCACGCTCAGCGCCTGGCTCTCCTGCTGCTGGCGCCGCTGCTCAGCAGTGAAGCACTGCGCCGGCTCCCATGCGCCTGGCAGTGTGCTGAAGGTGCCTGGTGGAGGGCAAGCGGCAGGGCAGGGGGTTGCAGTTGAAGGCAGCGAGGCGGGGCGAGCACAGTGCAGTAGACACAGGCAGCATGGTGACAGCTGCCGCAACTGCATGCCTGCCACCTCCGTCTCTCTTTTTCTAACTTAAGCCCCACCTGCTGGGCAGGCCACGCAGGCCTTGCCATCGGCAGAGCTGTAGGTGCCGGGCTGGCAGGTACGGCAGGCGGTGCTGCCCAGGTGCGGTGCCACACGGCCAGCCGGGCAGGGCTTGCAGGCAGTCGCGCTGGGGTTGAACGCATAGGAACCGGCGCTGCAGGCGGTGCAGCGCACAGTGCCGTCTTCAACACTGGCATAGGTGCCCGGCAGGCAGCTGGCAGAGACAGTAGGGTCGCGCAGCACTGCTGTCAGGATGTCCACCACTTCACCAGCAGGCACCTGCAGGCAGAGCAACAAAACAGCGGTGCAGTTCAGAGCGCAGTGCAACAAACAGCGCAGGCAGAGGCAGCAGCAAAAGTACCGGCTGTATGCAGCCCTGCCCAGGCAGCCTTCCAGTACAACCCGCATGCAGCTTTTTGTATGACAGAGGCTGGTGGCGCTGCTGCTGAACCCAACTGCTGCCAAATCTAGCTGCTGCCGTGCAGCCCGGCGCACCTGCATCTCTTCCTGCATCCAGTACGCCTGAGGCACCGGCAGCAGCCAGTAGGGCTGGCCCAGTGCAGCGGCGGCGTGCCAGAACATGAGGGGCGGGTCAGCCAGGAAGTGGAACTCAATGACTGGCAGACGGAGGGGGAGGGGCGAATGGGCAAGAGTAGCCAAGTGAGCCACACCAGCTGCAGCAGCTGCATAGCAATGCTGTACCTCAGCAGAGGGGGCGCAGCAGCGTGCTGGAGGGCGTGTGCCACCACCACCTAGCTCACCCGTGGTGCCAGGCGCAGAGAAGAGGATGTGCGACAGGCCGGCGCCATGAGGGCCCAGCACCACCCGGGCACGCTGGAACAGCGAAATCGTGTCCTGCAGGCTGGCACTGCTGCCGTTGAAGACGACCAGCTCCAGCTGGGGGAAGGCAATGCGGATGGCTGCAGGGAAGGGCAGAACAGGCGGCACGGTGCTTGTGGATAAGCAAAGTTACCCAGCAGGCAGGCAGTCGGCGCTTGCTCGCCTAGAGGAGCGGTACTTCCCGCCTGCCGCAGCCGCAGCTGCCCTCACCTGCCAGCAGGGCCTGCTCGTTTGCCACCCGGCGGCTCGTCTCGCCAGCACGAGAAACATAAACAACCAGGTTGCACTCAGCCTGCAAGGACAGCAGCCATGTGCTGATCAGGCCTTTGACAGCATGTGTTGTCTGCACGGCAGAAAGTGGTGCCTGGACACTGCCTGCTGACTTGCGAGCACAAGAGTGCCCTTCCCGACTGCTACGCAGGTCGCACCTCGGGCAGAGTGCGCACGCCCAGGCCGCGGCGCACTGCCAGCAAGCCCTCACGGGGCGGAGTGATGCGGGGTGTGGGTGTCGGCACCAGCAGCCGGTCTGCAGGTGGGGCGGGCAGCCAGGACGGGTGCTGAACGAGCCCAGCACAGTGGGGAAATATCAGTGCTCGCAACCGCGTAGCTGTCAAGCGCGACCAGCTGACTCAATGAGCGCGTTTGTGTTTTCCTGCTCACCAGCGCAGTACACCTTGCTGGCATCAAAGGGCACGACCTGAGAGCGGCTCACGCCCAGCGCCTCCAGGTACTGCACAGGACCAGGTGTGTGGGTGGTGCAGGGGCCAGAAGAGGTGAGGGCAGCTGTTCCAGTGCTGATCGCCAGCAACAGTCCATCCTGAGAGCTGACCAGCCGAACATGCTGACCAGCCGAACATGCTGCACACCAGCAGGTCCACAGCAGTCAGGGCCAGCAGCGGCCTCTCAGCTTGCCTCGTACTCGTACGGCTGGCCCCAGGTCAGCAGCTTGGTGACGGCGGTCAGCCGGCCGCTCTGGGCCAGCAGTGCAACACTGCAGCGGCACAGGGATGAATATCAATGTTCGGCAATCGAGGCGGGCAAGCAGGCAGGCAGACAGTGAGTGTTACTTTCCTCTCCCTCTCAAGCCTGCCCCGCTGCAAGCAATAGCTACCAAGCCGCAGCTCACGACAGATGCATTCCACGCTGACCACCCACCGCGGCAGCGTCTCCATCACAAAGTGATAGTACATGTGGCCGTAGCGCTGCACCACGCTGGCCATCGCTGGGTGCCGTTCGCAAGTTGCGGCCGCCTGCATACGGGCAGCGAGGGCAGGCAGGAAATTGGGGAGGCGAGCGGGCAGTCTGGCCGCGGATATGTTGGGCAACTGGGCATTGCGTATTGCATTTCTTCCAACCATCATGCCTCAAGCAGCTGTCAGGCGATGCAGGACAAGTGTGCACCGCCGCACCTGTGCCGGCGTGTGGGTGGGCAGCGGCGGCAGCGCGCCGGTGCGCGTGAAGAAGTGGTGGGGCATGTGGTAGGCGCGCCCTGCTACGTCATACACCAGGCCGCCCTCGCCCTCCATAAACGCGTTGTGCACGGTGGCCATGTACTGCAGACGGAAAGCGGGGAAGGAAGGAATTGGGGTGAGGCGCATGGCAAGCATGCACGCAGTTGGGCTGTTGAGCGGCGGAGAAAACAAGCATGCTGCTGCTTGCACAGCGGCCCGCCCCCTTGCCGACGTGCACGTGCTGCCCTTGAATCATCCCCGCTCATCTCCTCACCTGTGCGCTGGTCTCGGCGAACATGTTGTCGCCCTCGCCGCTCACGTCTTGCAGCACATTCAGCTGTGCCGCAAAGTCGGTGAGCAGCTGCGGGTCCAGGGTGCGGGGCGGCGGCCGCGCAAACGGCTGCTGCGGAGGCCCCGCCACCGCCACCTCCAGGCCCGGCAGCTTGGCAGCAAAGGGGTCGGTGACCACCGCCCACTCTGCCTGCTGCTGTGCATCGACGCGCCTCGCGCCAGTCAGCAAAAGGAGCACGGCGGCGGCGGCGGCGGCAACGAGCGGGCGGCCGCCCACGGCGGGGCGCTGGCGCCTCATTGGGGCTCCCGCCGGACGGCTAGCAGGCTGTGTGGGAGGCTCTCAGCGCGCCGAGATCCGTCCCAGCAGGGCTGGGGGCCCCAAGGGCCGGAGCCTCGAGGACGGAGTGGCGTGCGGTGCGGGACGTTGCGTCAAGCGATCTGGTGCGTGTGATGGTCTCGGCATGCCTCGAGAGCGCGTGCCAGCGGCTGCCCATCGCAGAGAGTGGCTGCGCAGCACACCTCACGGACCGCATGGGCTGCTGCGAGACTCTGAGGGGCAGATCGCAGAGCCATCGCAGTGCGGAATACCTGAAAATTGCTTGAGGGCAGCGCAACGTGCTGCAGGCCCACTCTTTGCACCGTCGGCCTGTTGTTCTGTCCTCTCTGGCAGCGCGCGCCGCCCCAGCTCCTCCAGGTAAATTTGGGAGGTTGTCCGGATCCCTATTACAGCGCTGCAGGCCGCTGAACCGTCGGCTCTTGCCCCGCTGCCGTTGCCCGCCGCCGCTCGTGTGCTACTGCCTGCTGGCTGTTTCTGATCCCACGCTGGTGCTGCTGTGTTTCCGCAGATCCCCACCACCCCACCTCTCGCTGCCATGGCCACGCGCGGGCGGCACGCCAAGGATGATGGCGGGCCGCGGGAGGCGTTCACGGGGCGTGTGCGCCGCTGGGCGCGCACCTGGGTGGCGTCTCGCGAGCCCAAGAGCAAGGAGCTCAAGTTCCGCCGCTGGCTGCAGACAGGTGGGTATGCAGGCAGGAGCGCGGTGCGGTCTTCATGCTTTTGGGCAGCACGTGGGCTGTCTCCTGCAGCTGACGGTTGTGCTGCAGACCGTACGCTGCTCTGTTGATTGCTGCAAGACGGCGCGCTCACCTGCTCTGACCTGTGCATACGCTCAACATGCAGATGAGCGGCCGCCGGAGCTGGCGGGGCCGCGGCACACATACATTGAGCCGGTAAGCAGTAATGTCGCTGCGGCTGAAGCTGCAGTGCCCATTGCGCTTGGCTTCTGCTGCCGTCGTTGCATGCGGATGCCCTGCCCCCTACTTCTGTGTCTCTGAACTTGTCTTTGCACCCATCCAATTCACATTCCCGCAGTACAAGGAGCCTGGCTGGGAGCCGTACCCCAAGCACCGCATGATGCCGGCGCCGCTGGCAGGGCCAGCTGGCGGCGCTGGTGCCGGAGCGGGCGGCGGCGGGCCGGGCCTGAAGCGCGGCAAATCTACGGTGCGCCTGCTGTTCAAAGCCTTTGTTGTGATCACTATGAATGAGCCTGCATGCAGCTGTATGCGTGTTGCATATGGGTCATCTGACGGGGCTATCCTCTGTCATCTTGCGGCCGCCAGGTGCTGCCAGCTGCGCTGGGCCATTCAGCAAAGCATGCGTTGCTCAGCATGAACTGCTTTGTGGTTTGTGCCATCTTGCGTTCCTGTTCTATTTTTTGGCGGCATGCTGCCACATGACGCCTTGGCGTCACCACTCTCCTTGTGCGCTGTCAACACCCCCGCAGGGCTCCATGCTGCCCGACTCCGCAGCAGTGCCCGCAGCCTCGCAGCAGCCAACCATGGGCGCGCCAGCGCCCAAGTTCAAGCTGAAGATCACGCTGGGGCCCAAGTCACAGGATGCCACAGCGGGCACGACAGGGGCAGCAGGAGCAGCAGCAGCAGCAGCAGCAGGCGGTGGCGGCGGTGCCCAGCCGCCGGTAGCAGCTGCGGCAGGGATGGCAGGAGGAGGAGCTGCTGCAGGGATGGCGCCGCAGCAGCCTGGCGCACCGCCGCATTTTTCATTTTCACAGCAGCAGGCAGCCCCGTTGCAGACGCAGACTCCCTCCTTTGCGCAAACGTTGCCGCCGCCACAAGGCGTGGCGCCCATGCTGCTGGACAACCCGCCGCCGCCACAGCCGTTCTGATGACTGCACTGTGAACCGGCACAGCATGTAATGTAGGACTGCTGCAGATGGGAGTGGATGGGTCTATGCTTCTCTTGACCAAGGTGGGGCATCGGCAGCAGCAGCAGCAAAAGGAAGGGCTCTGGCGCCAGAGCTGCGAGTCGAATCGGCTGCTGCGCTGAGCGGCGGCGCCATGCCCATCTCCTTTGGCCGATCGGCGGGGCGCCATCGCTACATCTGCACTCTTCTGATCTGTACCAGCCGCACCTCAATGGACGGCGAGCCCGTGGAGCTCGCGGCGGTGCCGGCCTCGGCCGGCACACGCCTCTTCATATCGTGGGGGCTGGGCAACGAGCTGCACGCGGTCGATCTGGCGTCTGGCAGCGCGCGGGACGACTCCAGCGCGTCTGTCGTGCAGTGGTGAGCTGCGGCGCGGCTCACGAGCGCTCTGTCGCGATGCCGCTGGCTTGCTGTGTCATGGCGATCAGCGTGGACCACGAGGGACTGTGCAGCAGCGCTGCAGGCTTCAGGAAGCACCGCCGCCGCTGGTGCTGCCGCCCGGCCGCCCGGCTGCCGCCCTCTGCTCGATTGCCTTGCTGCGCCTCTGGTTTCTGCAGGGGCCAGCTATCTGCAGGCCAGCGGCGTGTGGCCTTCGACTCCCTGGGCATGTACCAGCAGCTGCAGGGCGCAGAGCATGATCCCCGGGGCGCCGAGGCGTGGGCGGCTGCCCGACGCTTTGCTGCCGCCGTGTCGGCCATCCTGGCTGCCGACGGCATCAGGTGTGCTGTTGCGCTAGTGCTTTGCCCTTGCCCTTGCCAACTCGTGTACTTTTATGCAGCTGTCATCCGTTTGTGGGCCATGCTTGCCTGCATGCTTGCCTGCATGGCAGTGGCCCAGCCTGCTGAGCTAACACCATCACATGCCCTGCCCCACCGCCCAACTTTCTTGCTACCGCAGGGGCGCTGAGGCGACCGCCGAGGAGCTGGCCACGCTGCAGGAGCGGGCTTTGTGGGACCTGCTGGCCCTGTTTTGGGTGGAGCGCCCAGGAGCGGCGGGAGGCCAGGGCTTGGTGGCGCAGGTGCGGGCAAGGGCGGTGCTGCGCTGAGCGGTTAGGTTGGCTTCATTAGGTAGTGTGAAGCAGAGCGGTTGGAGTAGAGCAGGGGCTATGCAGTTTCTTAGTCGCTAGTGATTTGTTGAGGCGGCGGCTGCTTGTTTCCTGGAGCAAAGCTGCTACCAGCCTTGCGCGTCCCTGGTGTTCAGTTTCCAACTCAACACCAAACCGCTACCGGCCTGCAATGCAGGACCTTGCGCGCTGGGTGCGCAGCAACGCTGTGGCTGTGTCAGGCGGCGTGTCAGCTCAGCCACTGCCGCCGGCCCTCCTTGCTGCACTGCGCGAGGCGCCGCTGCCAGAGGCAGCTGCCGGCTACTGGCCAGCGGTGGCGCGCCTGGCGGCGCTGGGCTGGATCGACGATGCGCTGGAGCTGCTGGGCCTGCACTCGGCCTGGCTGCGCTACGACGGCGGTGCAGCTGTGGTGGATGAGGCGGCGCGCGGCGCGGTTGGCGCGCTGGAGGCTGCCACCCTGCTGCTGCGGCGCTTCCCCGTGCTGCGCCAGCCGGGCGTGGCTTACAGCGCGGGCCGCGAGCTGGCCACCCCCTCAGAGCTGCTGGCCTACCGACGTACGTGGCAGGCGCAGGCAGCAGCGCTGCTCAGCGATGCGCAGCTGTGGCGCGGCTGCGAGGCAGGCGACAAGGCGACAGCGGAGGGGCTGCGCCAGCTGCTGCGTGTGCTGGGCGGCGACGACGCAGCGCTCGCCTCAGCCACCCAATCCTGGCTGGAGCTTCTGGTAGCGCAGCTGCTGCATGTCTACCCCTCTGCGCAGCAGCCTGCTGAGCTGGCCCAGCTGGCGCAGCGTGCCTATGACGCGGGCGGCGGCGCCGGCGCCCCAGAATTTTTGCAGGCAGCCTCTGCGCTGCTGGAGGCAGCTGTGGAGCTGGATGCGCAGGCAGCCATGCGCGTGTGCTCCGCCATCTGCTCCGAGTGGTTCATGGCGCACGTCCCGCTGCTGCTGTTGGCGCACCCCTCAGGTGAGGCGGCGGGAACTGGCAGGGAACAGCGAGGTTAACAGGGGTCAGACATGCTGCTGACGTGCTGCCAGCAACTGCTTGCAACTGTTGTGGACTGACATGCAGCTTGTTGTGCAATTGCCTGCCAGTGTGGAATGAAGGGCAGCTTGCCGCCAGAGCAATTGCTGCCAGCCGGTGTGCCGCAAATGCCACAGCGCTGCGAAATTCAAACCACATCCGCCTGCCCGCCTGCCTTTCCGCGCCCGCCTCTGCAGGCGCCGGTGTGCTGGGCCAGGAGCTGCGGCATGCTGGCGGCAGCCAGGTGGAATTTTACACACTGGAGTATGCTGCGGCACTGGCGCCGCACGGCCCCACCTGGCCCCTGGCAGCGGCCTACCTGGCCTGGTGCCCGGCCCACGGCCAGGCGGCACTGGAGGCCCTGCTGCGCCGCCTGCCGCTGGACGCAGCAGATGCCTGGCCGGCGCGCAAGGCAGCAGAGCTGGCAGCATTCCAGGGCCTGAGCCGCGTAGCCGAAGGTGGGTGCAGGTTGCAGTCGGGTGGGAGGTGTTGAGCAGCAGCCTGGTGCGGCTGTCTGCTGGTAGTGAACCGCTAAGTCCATGGTCGCTGTAGGCTGCGCCGCACTGCAGAGGTTGCTGTGCGCTTTCTGCATCCACAACTGCTGCTGGACCAGTGCTGCTCCTTATGCTCACGCATCTTATTCACGTCTCCACCTGCCGCAGACATCCACCGCTGCCAGGGCGTGCTGTGCTGGCAGGCGGGCATGCTGGGTGCAGCCCTCAGCTGGCTGGCCCGCTGCGACGATGTGGGACGCATCGATCTGGCGCTGCGCCCGCTGGCAGACGTGGTCAGCGCCAGCCGGCTGGAGCCCACTGACACCGCAGCACTTGCCGCGCTGCAGCCAGTGCTGGAAACGCTGCCTGCAGGCAGCGCCAATGCAGCGCTGCTTGCGGTGCATCGCCTGCTGGAGCAGGGGCAGGCGGGCGGCAGCGGCAGCAGCGGCGCTGGCAGCATGCATGCGGCAGTGTCAGCGCTGGCGCAGCTGCCAGATGCGATGCGCGACAGCTGCCTGCCGCTGGTGTGCGGCGCCCTGCCAGCCATGCGGCCTGGCGCGCTGTCTGACGCCGATGTGCGCTACCTGCTGCAGTGGTTGCTGGTGAGGCAGGGGAGCAGTTTCTGTTGGGGAGTTGTGGGAGCGGTTGAGCTGGCAGCAGGCTGGTTGTGCAGCATGCACTGGCAGGAGTGTCAAGAGAGCATACAACAAGGTTTTGCGTTGCCCCACGCTTGCGTTCTGTGCAGGGCGCAGAAGGGAGGCTGCCGGTGGACCGCAAGCGGCAGGCGACGGCAGCCAGCATCCAGGTGGCGCGGCTCGCCCTGGTGCGCAGCCTGGCAGCCAGCCACATGCAGCGCGGCCCGGCGGCGCCAGCTGCGCCACTGCTGCGGCAGAGCGCTTGACGGCGCTGCGCCTGGTCAGCAATGCATCAGGCCAGCTGCAGCTGGGGCAACAAGAGCGGCGGCCTGCTCGTCACGTGCTCAGCTCCTGCCTGACACTGCCGCTGCCGCCGGCCGGAATGACATGTGTAAGCGCTGTTGACTTGCAGCAGAGCAGTGTGACTTGAGGTTGGTTAGCAGCTGAGCAGCGCATTCCGGCAGTGGGGCAAGAGAGCTGCTTGACACGAGTGAGAGGGCGGGTGAGCAAGCCTGCGGCGGGTGGTGGCGCTGGCGGCAAAGCAAAGGGGGGGGGGGCGGCGGTAGGGCGCTGCGCTTATGCCGCAAACGGCTGCACAGGTGCAGGGTAGCCATATGGATGAAGCATTTGCATCCACAACAGGACGTGACAACAGGGGCGCAGAGCATAGGGTGCAGATTTGGTGGCCAAGTGCAGGGTCGGGTGGCGCGAACGGCAACTGCCGCTGCGCTTATGCTCCAAATGGTAGTCCATCTGCAATGTAGCATTCTGGCTGCACCATTCGCACCCCATTGGACTTGACAACAGGTGGAGGGGGCGGCTGGAGGAGTCTTGATGGCTAAGCACAGCGGCGGCGGTTGACGGTGGCGCCAGCCGCGGCGGGCGCTGCGCTTATGGGCCAAACGGCTGTCAGTGTGCAATGCAGCATTCTGGGCGCATCATTCGTTCCCCAATGAACGTGCCTAAAAGCAGGCACGGTGCCGGGAGCAGTATTGGTGGCTAAGCGCAGCGGCGGTGGTCGGGCAGCGCAGCGGTGGCGACGAGCGGCGGCGGGCGCTGCGCTTATGCCCCACACTGCCGCAATTGTGCGTGGAAGCATTCTTGTCGAAACATTCGTATCCTGTTGGACGTGAGAACAAGGGGGCAGGTCGTGTGGAGAAGTGCTGGTGGGTAAGCGCAGCGCCAACGGGCGGGCGGCGCGAACGGCGGCCGGCGGCTGCGCTTATGAGCCAAACGGCAGCTGATGTGCACAGTAGCATTCTGACCGAAGCATCCGCACCCCAGTGAACGTGTCTACAGGTGGACAGGGCGGCTGGAGCAGCGTTGCTGGCTAAGCGCAGCGGCGGTGGTCGGGTTGTGCGCGAGCGACAGTGGGTGGCGGCGGCGGCTGCGCTTATGTGCCGGATGGCTGTCAATGTGCAGGGTAGCATTCTGGCCGCGCCATTCGCCCCCTGCTGGACTTGCCGACAAGCAGAAAGGGCGGCTGGAGGAGGCTTGATGGCTAAGCACAGCGGCGGCGGTCGGGTGGGGTAAGCGGCGGTGGGTGGCGGCGGCGGCTGCGCTTATGAGCCTGATGGCCGTCAATGTGCTGGGTAGCATTCTGGCCGCGCCATTCGCCCCCTGCTGGACTTGCCGACAAGCAGAAAGGGCGGCTGGAGGAGGCTTGATGGCTAAGCACAGCGCCAGCAGTCTCGGTATTGGTTGGGCGGCGCGTGGCGAGTGCGCATGCCGGGAGTGGTAGCCGCGCGATGGTTGCTGAACGTCGACGATGCATGGTCGAGCTGACGCGCAGATTAGGGTTTAGGTTTTTTGGTTTTTTGGTTTTGAGGGTTTAGGTTTAGGTTTAGGGTTTAGGGTTTAGGTTTTAGGTTTTAGGTTTTAGGGTTTAGGGTTTAGGGTTTAGGGTTTA